>JAEEGL012489227.1_pt1 | contig 11045 bp, 6 predicted proteins | sample 9134231 | NCBI WGS metagenome assembly JAEEGL01 (sample SAMN16246548, study PRJNA631951) | gut metagenome | biome: gut microbiome; feature: rumen; material: fiber-attached | host: Bos | place: Iran: Karaj | collected 2018-10
ATGTAGGTTCCGAAGTCCAGCGTTCCTATGATTATGTCCCTATCGTTTATCCTAAACAGGGAGCGAATGTTCTTGTCGAAGAACCTCTTGTCGAATATCCTGTACTCGCCCATCGGATTCTCGAAGCACCTCTCCTTATGGTAGTCAATGACCTTGACTAGTAGTCCGTTGTTGGCAACTAGGAAGATGCTGTTGTTGGCTGCCATCTCGAACGGATACATGTCGAATGTGTCCTGAATCTTTATTGGCTTGCTTCCTCCGTTCTCGTCGAGGATAAAGTAGTCCATTAGGTCTATGTCCTCTAGCTCTAGGTTCACTAGCCTATTCGCATCTGTGTCGATGACCTTCATGCTAGACCCCAGATTCATGATGTAGTTTCCATCAGCAAGGGTGTCTATTCCCTGGCACTTTCTAGGAAGCTGTAGGCATAGGGAGGAGATGTCTGAAGAGAGGAACGCGAAGTCGATTGCGTACACTGAGAACTCGAAAGTAAAGGCATAGTGGGTTACTGATAGCCTGTTCCCTGCTTCGTCAAGTTCCTTTAGCTCCTCATCCCATACTGCGCAATGTGAGCAATCGAACCTTCCCTTGTCAAGGCTAAAGTCCGGAGCTGACAATTCTGACGTTGATGAAATTTTATCTATGACATCCTGGACGAGATAGGCAATGTGTCCATTCCCTTCTCCCCTTTCACTATTGAACTTTAGTTCAATCTTCGGACGCCAGCGCCACATTCCCTTGTTGTTGAAGAACATGTAGTTGGCTATTTTGCTATTGAATCCAACACCGAGGCTTTCATTCATCACTGTAAACACCGACAATGGTTCTGTCTCAACTTCCTTGTATTCTAGAACCTTGTCTATTGTATGAGTGCTAGGTGAGTCTTCGCTGATGTCGCAATTTGCAACCTTTAGGAATCTACTTGAACCGCTAGTCTCCCCCATTACAAGGAACTTCAAATCCTTGTTGAAGTCCCATAGGGTGAAGTCTCCGGTGAAATCGTTTTCCAGGTCCTTCTTTATTTGTTCCCCTTTCTCTTCAGCCAACTTCATGTAGACAACTTTTCTTTGGGTTGTGTTGTTATCGCTAGCGACTCCCATGATGTAGTCTTCGCCTGCATAGGAGAAGAACTGAACCCTGGAAACCCTATATCCGCATGTCCCGGCACCGAAGTTAGTCTCCCACAAGGTACAAATAATTGGGGAATTTTCGACGGTTACGTCAGTAACTGTTGGAAGTTTAATTGACTCCCCTTCACTGGTGTCATCGGTGACTATGAACAAGTCGGAGTTTATAGGAGTTCTACCAAGTCCCCTTACACCAATTCCTCCAGCAAATATGTCAGTATCTGTCATTATGGTATTTGCAGTTACTGTCGAACCATCGAAAATTTGCTGGATTATTAGTCTGGTGTTGGGATTTGACTTTAGGTGGCATAGGATGTTCAATCCTTTGCTTATACCTGATCCAGAATCAATTGTTCCGAATGCCACGTCTTCAATCTCAATGAAGTTGGATATTTTTCCAATGTTTTTTGAAACTTCTGTTATTGTATTTTCAGATGGCCTTGTCTTGAATATTCTAGCAAGTTTTTCATCATGCTGATGGACAGCTATGAACTGCAAGTCTAGGTCATTGTCTGGGGACTCGTCCGGAGCTATTGTAGCAGCGATGCGGTCTATGCTTCCACCTGTAAAATCTTTTGTTATCACCCTTGGCTGGAATGAATATCCAGCAACTGACTGTGTTGTTGTTGTAGAATATCCAAATAGGATGACATCAGTTCTTAGAATGTTGTCATTGGAGGAGGCAACAACAGCATATATGAAGTGGTTCGATGAATTCCAGGTTCCAGTAAACGAATCGTATAGGGATAGGACAACTCTATTTGGCCTATCTGTGTCATTTGGGACATCTATGTTTTCAATTTGGGAATAGGTTATTTTACCACTATCATTCAATTTGGCGTTCCATCCCCTTATCCTTAGGTGTCCGTTGGAATCAAAGGCATAGGCGAAGAACCGTGTGTTTTCATCCGTGTCGGTAATGAAAACATTTGTCTGACAGAATATTGATGTGGGCTTTGGTGTGTTGTCTTGGGATAATGATGCCATGCTTGTTATCTCAAGTCCAGTTCCTTCCTGGTTCTCCTTGATTACGAAGCCGTCTTCATCCGTTAGGAACACACCCATTATGAAGTTGTTGTTCTCCTTCATGTCCAAATGGCTTATGTTCCCAGTTCCAGAGTATAGGATAGTCCAGTTGGAGAAGTCCCTCACCATCTCTATCTTTAATGTATTGTCAGAGTTTAGAAGTGACTGAGACATTCTCAAATATCTTAGTTCAAATCCACTAGAGGTTCTAGCGGCTATGAGAACATATTGGCCAGCTCCAACAATGGATATTGCAGAGCCAGTTCCAGAGTCAAGGGTGTTGATGGCTGGTGTTGTCCCATCGCCGTTTGTGCTCATTCCGTTCCAGTCCAGAATGTCTCCATCCGTGAAGTAGACCTTGTTTAGGGTGGTTCCCCCGTTTATTTTTTTACCAACTAGGAAGAATGGAACGAAGCGGTGGTCATTGAATGTGCCTCTCCAATCATCGTTTCCTCCCCAACCATGCTCTTCATCTCTATAGAACCTTCCAAATGCCCCGTGGGTTGACTTGAACTTCGGCATGGCGCAGCCAGTGCAAGTATACCCCTCCATTAACTTTTCCACCATTGATGAAATTTCAGACATACTTAGGATGGACATTTCATCCTCCTTGATGTAGCTGGTGTTTTCAGGACACATGATGGCGAACTTCCCGCCAGACAATCCAATCATGCTATATGTAGAGTCCTCAATTACCAAATTGGCTTGCATTATGGATTTGTCAGGATAGTTTTTGTTGTTTTTGATTACTGACTTTGGATAATTTCTGAAGTCATAGACACCGCCAGTTGTGAAAACATGGTTCAAGTTGTGGGATATGAACCTTAGGTTTTTGCCAATTAGGGAGTCTGCTACATTATCATCAGTGTCAAGAACTGAAAGATAGGAGTTTCCATAGGTTGGCTTCCAGACATGGAACTTATTTGCATTGGCTGCCACTATTGCTGCAGAACGATTTTTTGAATATATTCTCTCCAATCCGACAAGGTTGTTTATTCGCGGCACGAAATTGGATGTTTCCAGTATGGTGGTTTCATTCTCATCATAGGGGCATACAGCTAGGTTTCCAGTAGATGTTGCTGATAGTAGGAACTTTGTCAGGGTTTTTAGATACGGGATTTCCGGCTCGTCTCTTAGCCACTTTCCCTCTACTGTAAAGCCCTTTCCAGATATTTTTGCAGTTCCATCGAATGATGCTGTTGCAGTGTTTCCAGGGTCATAGCTAACATCATCGCAGTTCTTTTTTCCAAGTGTTTCTTCATAACCTACATCGAATTCATTGATGTCATCATAGGGAGTTAGAATGTATTTTTTAGACTCATACACCATGTAGGACAAGACACTTAGACTACTGTTTCTATTTTGGCTGTCATCGTTGGCCTCGAAAAGGGCTATTAGGTCGCTGTCATCGTTGCCGAAAATCTTTACGTTTGGTTTTCCTATGCTATCGTAACCGCCGCCTAGGTTGAGAAGGTCAAGGCATGTTAGGTTTTCTTCCTCCTTGTTCAATATTGACACCCAGGTGTTGTTTTCCTTTTCAGAGACACATACTATTGAGTTGTTGTTTACTCTATTGGCCCTCTTAACAAATCTCCCGCCCATGTCATTGTGGACTGGGTCTGTCACTAGGTTGTGATTCTTAGACCAGTATATTCCTGGGTCATTTACTGTGGCATAGAAATAGTTTAGCTTGTTTCCGGGGGTGACAAATGCAAGTTGCTTTCCAGAAAAGTTGAGTTCGTTTCGTCCAGATAGCTTCGCGTCAGTGAGATATGTCTTTATCTCTGAGTTTTTCCTTAGGCACACCCACCCAGAGTCATCCCCTATTATGTCAGACCTTCTGGCATATAGGATGTTCGACCCGTACATCCAGGATTTCTTGTCTAGTCTAATATAGTAGTTCTTCTCTATTCTGAATATGTGTATTCCGTTTGTGGAGGCAACATAGATGTCCTGACCATTGACAGTTATGGAATTGACAACTCCGAAGCTCTCTTCATATCCAGGGACTTTATACATTACAGTTCCATCTTCGCTGGGGTCAATCAAGTACAACGAGCTTGTGAATGTGCTTGCAAGTAGGCAATTAAAAGGTAGCCTGAAGACATCCTTGATGTTGTTTATTTCGTATTTGCTTCCGTTGTCATTGTATCCCATGACTTTTCCGAAAGTCTTGCTTCCAGGAGAGTTCTCATACACTAGGATGCTATTGGATTGGTCTGCCTTGCGGTCCCTATAGCCAACGTAAAGGGTGTCTCCACCATATTCAATAGAGAAGGTGTATTTTCTGCTAATTTCATCTCCGGCATTGGCATAGTATAATGGCTGATAGTTTATGTGCTCGGGGTTTCTAATCCTAAGCCCATTGGCAGTTCCAAAGAACATTGTCTCAGTTCTTTCCTTGTTTAGACCAAGGCAAGTGACTATAATTCCCTTTTCGTTCTCGTCTGGCTTTTTTTTATGAATTAGGAATTTGGTGACAATCGCATCCACTCTCTTTGGAAAGTACGCGTTGGTGGATTGCTTTACACCAGTTTCTGTTGCTATTAGGAGTCTTTCGTTGGCCTTTGTAATGTCATCCCCCTCTAGGCAAATCATGCTAGGGATGTCATATTCGTAGGTTTTCCTCTCCCTTATGCAGTGTTTTCCAATGCACTTGTATAGACCAGTAGTTGTACAGACGAACAGGCACTTTTCCTTTTTGTCTAGGTACAGTTTGTTGGGAGTTATTCCAACTAGGTTGTCATGAACTTTAACCCAGGAAGCCACCTCTCCAAATTCTAGGGCGGTGTTGAATCCAAGAACCCTATCGTTGGTTCCAATGAAGAACTCGTACTTGTCCAAGTCATTTTTGAATGTACCCTGGTAGATGTTCCTAATGCAGCATCTACATTCAACATTCTTGAATCCGCCTATTAGATAATCGTCTCCGAGTTCCCCGACATGATGCCATCCGCTTAGTCTTTCCCCTGAGCAGTACAGGCCATCCTTTGTTCCTACAACCCACTTCCTTCCATCATATATGTAGAAGTTGACATGCTTCCCCTCGAAGAAGGGGACTGATGAAACCTGGTCATCGTTGTCAGCAATCTTCTTCTTTCCTATGACAATGTGATACGGGTGGTCATCACCGATGTTGGCTATTGAGGTCAGAGCGAACTTGTGGTTTTCAGGGGAGTCAATCACAACAGACGATAGGTTGGTGACAGTTGCCCCGGGGACATTCCTTCCCTCCTTGATGTTGAGAATCAGCTGCTCGTTGTATAGGTCATTGTCAACCATCCTTCTGAGGGAGTTGTTGATAACCATGGCATCCCCCATGTTGGACTGCCTCTTTAGGTTTACATCGTTGAAGTCCTGATACGGTAGGACATTGAGTGTGCTTAGGGACTTCCACTCAAATGTTTTTCTTTCTGTAACTGAGTTTAACATGGTTTTCGACTGACCTATTCTCTAATTACACTTTTAGAGGGGGTTGTCAGTTGAAAACTGGCATGAAAAAAGGCCCCTCCCTTTCGGGAGAGGCCAGAGGAGCTAGGTTAAAATCCTTACTTCTTTAGGAGGGCATTGACTAGCTCCTCGTATTCCTCCTTGTTCAGGCCACCAACCTGGGCATTGGCTGTATCAAAGGCATAGGCGTCCTTGGCAGCACGAACCTCGTCGCTTGGGATGGTGAGTCTTCCAAGTGTGGTGTCAACTGTGTCCATGAACTTGTAGACAATCTGGTAATAGGTGTCGGTGTTCTCACATTCAGTGGGATACTTTTCAGCAATCTTGTCCAATCCAGTCTTGGCAAAGTCGATTAGGATGTCTACTGCCCCATCGACCATTGGCTTGATTGCCTCAGGGATTTCGATTTCAGCCATGACCTTCTCCTTGAGATTGAGAAGTTCGTCCTTGACTGACTCGGGTGTGATTTCCTTGGGGATGGCTGGAAGAACCTTGCCCAGGAACTCCTGAACCTTGGCCTTGACATCCTTCTGAGTGAACTTGTCAGAAAGGTTGATGACGTAGGCAACAGTCTTTCCAGCGGTTTCAGCATAGGAAAGGTACTTGTCACCGTGGGTTTCCTTGTGGCATCCAGTGATTCCGATTGCAGTTCCAACAGCAATTGCCACCAGAGCAATGCCAGTAATAATCTTGTTTCTTGTCTTCATATTGTAATTAGTTTTAACTCCTCAAATATAATATACGGAAAGACATGAAGAAGTACATATTGAAAAAATACAAGGGCAATTTGGCAGAATCCCTAGAAAAGTTCAACAGGAAGCATCCGGGAATGAGGATTGTCGAAGCCATTGAGAATGATGGTGGCCTGGAGATTGCAACCGAATCCGTCACTTTTCAGTATGACCTAAACTATGCCTGGGAGACTCTTCTACATGCCAATGATCAGTTCCTAGGATTGATTGACCAGATAAGAAGGGAAATGAAGGACAACGATGAAAACTTTGTGACAGCCTTCAATAGCGTGGTGGAATATAGGTCTAGGATAGGGGATGCGAACAATCCCTACTACAAGAAGGTGAGGGAGTTCTTCCAAAAGGCACTTCCGTCTGTATTTTTCGATGCTGACAAAAGAGATTTTACCATGGCTGAGAAGATGACTCTACGCATAATCTTCAACATGGCTGCCATGTGCGACATATAGGAAAAATAGAAATGAAGAAATATACAATAAAGAACTACAAGGGAAATATTACAGAGTCCCTATCCAACTTCAAGAAGAAATATCCTAAAATGAGGATTGTCGAGGCAGTAGAACAGGATGACGGTAGGCTCGACATCAAGGCAGTTACAGAAGACACCAATCCCAGGGACATGGAACAGTCTGAAAAGAACTGGGCCGAGGTCAGGGCCCTGACAGCAAAGCTCCCAGAAGCCCTAGCCGTTCTCCACAACTATGTCTACAAGTGCAACGATGCAGTGGCTTTCGATGCCATGAGAGGGATGAACAATGCCTCCTCCAACATTGGGGACATCAGGGAGCAGATGAAGGCTGTTCAGAGACTTGAGTCAGAGTTCGATGAGTACCTTCCAAGGGAACTAGCTGAATAGTGTCATCGTGACACAATAAGATGACACAATGAAAATGGCTAGGCTCTAGGGCCTAGCCATTTTTGATTTTATAATTATATTTTATGAATAAGAATACTCGTTCGTATGTTATAAGTGATTTCAACGGGGATATTGTAAAGGCATTGGATAATTTTTTACAAAATCACCCGCAATTACAAATTGTCAGCACAGAGAAAATAATCAATGGATTATCTGTAGTAGCAGCTCTTTCCAAAAATAAAGCAATGGAGGTGAATATCGAATGGCAGTATTCAGATGAATATGGGTTGTTGGATACGGGGTTTGATAATTTCAAAATGCCATTGGATACGAATTGGGCAACATTCTGTGAAAAGGAATACCCAAAGTCATTTAACAATGGGCCAGAAGGTTATTGCTATGTCAAAGCAACCTCCGGAAATAGTATTCTTTTTGCTAGGGGAACTAGAGCAACATGGCCAGACAATGGGCTACACCAATTTGTCAGTTAATAGCTTATAGGTTATTCCATTTTTATCTGTAAGAATTTCAAAATACTTTGATATGCGTTCGTAATCCCCATACTTGTCCTTGTCCAATAGGAAGTTTTCATTTTTGCTGTTTGTAAGAAATGCCTTTTTAGCTTGGAACAATAATTTTGAAACAATGGAATTGAATACTTTTATTTGAACATTTTTATTTGAAAGACTAGTATTTATAAAATCCATTATTTCTTTACAAACTAGAATGTATGACCTCACATGGTTATATGACTTGAAACTGGTGACAATGCTATCTTTCCGTATTCTTCTCTTATAGAGTTTACATTCCTCTATCCAGGTTCTTGATGCCAGAAGCAATGCCTTTATTGAAAAAACATTGTCCTCGTATAAAAGGTTCGGTGGGAATTCCAACTTGTTGTCAACAAAGTATTCCTTTCTAATGGCTTGGAGACATGCTGGCAACACCACTCTTTGTTTATCGTAAAGGAAGTTAAAAAGCGTAATGCCATTCATTGTCATCGCTGGCGAAGGCCTGAAATATCCATTTTGAGGATAATGAGATTTATACTTTTTTTCGACATCAGCATCGTCAAAGAACACAGAAGCGTCAAAATAGAGCAAATCAAGTCTTTCTTTTAACATCCTTGATACAATTATGTCAATGGCATTTTCTTCAAGCATATCATCGCTGTCGAGAAATACAATGTATTGACCTTTTGCAACCTTTATGGCATTGTTTCTTGAGATGGAAAGACCTTGGTTTTCCTGTGTTATTACACGAATAAAGTTAAAACGTTTTTTATAGACATTGAGAATTTCAGCAGTTCCATCAGTTGAGCCGTCATTTACACATATTATTTCAAAACTATAGTTTGTTTTTTGCAAAATAAGGCTTCGCAAACAATCATCTATATATTTTTCTGAATTAAAGCACGGGACTATTATTGAGCAATTAAGTGTATCAGCTTCTTCATTTATGTCATATTTTTCAAATCTTGATTTTGCTGGAAACATTTTGTCAAGTTGTTCTCTAAATGGCTTGTATGAAAACGCCGCATCCCAATGTGAAATATGCCTTTTTGACAAGTCCATTTTTCTAGCGGTATGAACTTCATCTGTATCAAAGTCGGGTACTGGTGTGGGCATAGGTTCGTGGTTATAGTAATAGGTAAAAATGATTACATCGTTTCTATTTCTATAGTCGGAATCCTTACAGCACTGCAAAACTTTTTTCTTTTCCATTTGTGACATCATGTGCGGATGCCAGAGGAATCTTTTATTTTCCGGGAATCTTTTTAGTGTTTCTATGCGTGTTTTTCTCCAGGGATTATAGTTTCCGGAGTCCATGTATCTTTTGCTTGGAATCCCGGTGTGCCTTGGAATGAAGTCATCCCATATCGAAGGTTTGGTTATTAAGAAGTCATCGGCTGCAAATAGAAACTTTTCCGAGAGTCTTGGGTCTTTGCAAACTATTTCCATGTTATGCCAATGATTTCTGTCCTTGTTTGCCAAGTCCCCTTCGCAGATGTCATCTGTTGGAATGAATATGACTTTTGATTCGTCTATGAAATCTGGCTTGCTCCCAACAATAAAGACATTTCTCAAGTCCTTGAAGTATTTTTCTATGCTTCTGAGCGAAAATCTAAGCTCATCATTTGAATGTGAAGAACCATTGCCTATGACATATACAACATCAATTGTGCCAGAGGATTCCTTTTTAATCTTGTCTTCAAGGATTTTTTGAAGTTTGTTTAGGACTTCTTGCTGTTCTAGAATTTTTCTTTCCTGCTCATTGGATTTTTTAATGAGAATCTCTGATTCCCTTTTTCTTTTTTCAGCATCCTCTTTGTTTTCATTTATGATTTTTTCCAAGGTTTCTATTTTTCTTTTGTTTTCCTCTTCCCTCTTCTTTTTTTCAATTTCAATTTTCAGTTTCTCTGGACTCTTGTGTGGAAGCCTTAGGAACATCTTGTTAATGGAACCATCGAACTCCCCGTACTTCAGGCCAGTCTTCCAGCAACAGTAGTTGAAGGAGAGCTGGTCTCGGTGGGAGCCGTCGATGATTTCCTTGGCCCACATGTATGACATCTTCTTCATTAGCGGGTCATTGTTGTCCCTTAGAATCATGTTGGTTTCAGCAAGCCCGTTCTTTATCGGGTATCTGTCCTTCATGTACTTTTCAATCTGGGATACGGCTATGTCTAGCTTCTCCTTCTTTAGCCTGACTACAGCAAGCTCCTCATCGTAGATGCAGTTCCTCTGAGGATGCTTGAAAGTCCAAAGGGGGAACTTCTTTAGGTTGCACTTTGAAAGAATGTCCAACGGGTTTCCAGTAATGGCTAGGTTGGAGTCAACCCACAGGGATATGTCAGCGATGTCATCAACATATCTAAAGGGGGCAACCTTGAGGATGCGCTGGGCCTTGACCTTGTTGAGCTTCACTAGGTCTTCTGGAATCTCCCTTATCTTCCATGTTTTTGAGATTGAATATAGGTCTGGGTTATCAGTGAAGCACACGAACTCCACTGAATTTGAAATACGCTCAAAGATGCTCTTCGGTATGTCCCTTAGAGTGTCATAGTCATTTGTTATGCAGGTGTATACAACCAGCTTCTTCTTGTTATTTTCCATCTAGCCACCAATTATTACTTACATTATATTCAGTTGTTTTTTTATGGGAAATTGTAATTAGAGTAAGACAGGTTTTATCAGCCATGAAGAACAAGAAATTGTTAAACGAAAAAGAAGAAGAGAATCAAGAACAGGGCAGTGGGCAGGAGAAGGACAATGCTGCCCCCAAGATGAAGCTAAAGGATATGAAGCCCATGACAATAGCCATATCAAATAAGGCTGGAGTTAGTGCTGAAACAATTAAGAGGAGGAATGATAATGCCTTGAGGACTGTCAAAAAGGCAGCAAACGGAAACATCGACAAGATTCTAAACACGTCGATTGAGAAGACCGACAAGGGCCCTGGGAGCTATCTTTTGACAATTACCTTCAAGGACGGGTACAACCCCCAGGAAAAGGCAGAGGAGGCCAAGGTTGCCATCTCCAATTATCTAACTAGTTACATAGGTGGAACCGCCAAGAACGCGAAGGACGCCCAACTCTTCAAGAAGGCTGATAGCAATGACAATACCTGGTATCTAAAGTACACTGTCGAATCTGAACAGGACATGGCTAAAAACCTAGTGGAAAAAATCGAAGGCGGGCAAGACCCAAAGCCGATTCTCGAAAGGATGATTTCTAGCAAAGTTTTAGACAAGATTGAAAGGGAGGCTATATAATGGCTGGGAACACTGTTAAACTTAGCACTGGGGCAACATGGGGGCTTCTCCACAAGAAAGCC
>JAEEGL012677128.1_pt1 | contig 11045 bp, 4 predicted proteins | sample 9134231 | NCBI WGS metagenome assembly JAEEGL01 (sample SAMN16246548, study PRJNA631951) | gut metagenome | biome: gut microbiome; feature: rumen; material: fiber-attached | host: Bos | place: Iran: Karaj | collected 2018-10
GCCGGAAATCTTGGAGCCCCGCTCGAAGTCGATTATATCCAGCTTCGCCGCAATGTCCCAGTGGCAGGCGGGCTCGAAATCGAACTCCCGCTTCTCGCCCTCGTATCGGAGAACTACGTTGTCCTCCTCGCCCTTGCCCACGGGTGTGGTGTCGGAGGGGATGTTGGGGATGTTGTAGACAACGGCTTTCAGCTTCTCGTCTATCTCCGCCACTTCGCCGTCCAGCTTCTTAATCTCCGCGGAAACTTCCCGCATTTCCTTAATCTTGTCGTCGGCGTTCTCTTTGGCCTTCTTCATCTTGGCGATTTCGTCGGAAACGGCGTTCCGCTCCGCTTTCAGAGACTCGCTCTTGGTGAGGACGGCTCTGCGCTTGGCGTCAAGCTCGATAAAGTCCTCCAGAAGAGATACGGGCGCGTTTCTGTTTATGAGAGCCTGTCGCACCTTGTCCGGCTCGGTTCTTATAAGTTTCGGGTCAAGCATGGTAAATACTCCGTAACGTAATAATTATACCTTTATTTTACTTATCTTCGTCGTCTCTGTCAAATACGGGGCGCACATTCCGCTCCCAAAAGACTCCGCCTTCGTAGCCCTGAATGGTTATGCTTTCGTCGGCGTTCTCCAGCCGCTTCTGGGCCCAGACGCAATACTGGGGGTTCTTTTCCACGGCGATAAAACGTCTGTCCAGCTTTTTGGCAACCACCGCGGCGGTGCCGGAACCGGCGAAGGGATCGAAAACCACATCACCGGGATTCGACGACGCCAGAATAATCTTGGCCGCCAGTTTCTCCGGCTTCTGGGTGGGATGGGCGGTGTTCTCCGGCATGGACCAATAGGGAACGCAAATATCGTCCCAGAGGTTGGAGGGGCAGGTGTCCCTGAACTTGCCGTCCTTCGTCTCCGTCCAGTCCTTGGGCACGCCGTCCGCTTTATAGGGCGCCACAACCCGCTTGCGAATCTTCACCGCGTCCAGATTGAAGGTGTAGTCATCGGAAACGGTGGCGAAATAGATGTCCTCCATGCCGCTTTTCCAGTTTTTGGAGGCTCCTCTGCCCTTTTCCCGCTGCCATGTTATACGGTTGCGGAGTTTGAAGTGCTTGGCGAGGGCTATGGCCACGATGGGACCGGATTTCCAGTCGGCGCAGACGTAGATGGAAGCGGTGGGCTTCAGAAGAGGCTTCACCGCCTTAATCCATCGCTCCGTGTACTTGGCGTAGTCGTCGGTACGCATACCGGAAAACTTCTCGCCCCCGAAACTTTTGTCCATGTTGTAGGGGGGATCCGCCATAAGCAAATCCACGGACTCCGGGGGAAGCCGCTTGCAAATGTCGAACATGTCGCCGTAGATTATTTTGTTTTCCACCCTCTCCATGGGGGACTTCCGCTTCACGATGAGGCACCGATTAAGCAGTTTGCCCCCCTCCTCGAGAGGAATGTCGATTGTCTTATTTCTTGGGGATTTCATTTGAAATAAATTATATTAGGAATCGGGAATAGTTTCGAAATAGTTATCGGTTGTCAGTTGTCAGTTATCAGCCAAGCGGTGTCGCCTCCGGCGACGATTATATAACCCACATTGCGGTGTTAGGAATATAATCCGTTCACGAAGTGAACACCGAACAACTGATAACTAATAACTGATAACTGATAACTGTTGCTAAAACCTGACACCTGAAACCTAAAACGAAAGGGGCTGTATTTACAGCCCCTTTTTACTTTTACGATTTACTCTTCTTCATCACCGATGTCGAAGGTTTCCAAATCATCCGCGTTGAAGTCGACGTCGCTGTCGCCGCCTTCGCCGTAGATATCGTCCTCGAGACCCGCGTCCTCGGTGATGTCGCCGCTTTCTTCCATGTCGCCCACGGCGAATCCCTCACCCAGATCCTCCAGGGATACGGCGGTGAGATCTTCCGCGGTCTCTTCGGAGTCGGTTTCGGGTTCGGGAACGGGCTCAACCTTTTCGGGCATGAGGATTTTCTCGCCGTTCTCGTCCAAAACTTCCTCGGAGCGGTAGCGCATAAGACCGGTACCGGCGGGGATGAGGCGGCCGATGATGACGTTCTCCTTGAGACCCACGAGGTCGTCCCGCTTGCCCTTAACGGCGGCGTCGGTGAGAACTCTGGTGGTCTTCTGGAAGGAAGCCGCGGACAGGAAGCTGTCGGTGGCCAGGGAGGCTTCGGTGATACCCAGGAGCACCCAATCGGCCGTGGCTTCCGTGCCGCCCTCTTCTCTGATCTTGGCGTTGACGTCGTCGAAGTCGAACTTGTCAACGATCTGACCGGGCAGGAAGGGGCTGTCGCCGCTTTCAACCACGCGTCTCTTCTTCAGCATCTGTCTGATGATGGTCTCAACGTGCTTGTCGTTGATGTCTACACCCTGAGACTTGTAAACGCTCTGGATTTCCCGAACGAGGTATTCCATAACGCCCTTGACGCCGTGGAGCTTCAGCACCATGTGCGGATCCAGCGGGCCTTCGGTGAGTCTGTCGCCGGGCTGGAACTGCTGTCCCACTTCCACTTCCAGGTTGCCTCTGTAAGGCACCAGGTAGGTCTTGCGGATGGTGGCCGTCTCGATTCCGGCTTCCCGGAGCTTCTTCATAACCTTCATGGTGAAGGTGCTGCCGGCCTTAACCAGAACCTCACCGTTTCTCGGGTCGATGATGTCCTCGACGAAGTAGGCGTCGGTGAGATTGACGTCCGTGTCCGTGGGAAGCTCGGTGTGGATGAGAACCTTGCGGAGACCGCCGGTCTCGATGCCCATAACCGTGCCCGCCACTTCCGCGACGATAGCCTGACCCTTGGGGCTTCTGGCCTCGAAGAGCTCGACTACGCGGAGCAGACCGCCGACCTGGTCCTCAAGAACCTTAAGAACGCTCTTGATGGCCCGGGATTTTTCCCGTTCGGCGTTTCCGCCCTCCTCGATGGAGACGAGGCCGGAATTGATATCGTTATGGAGCTCCCGCAGGGACTCCTGTTTTTTCTTCTTAACGTCGGCAACACCGGTGAGGTACTTGCCCGCGACGCCGCCGGTGTGGAAGGTTCTCATTGTAAGCTGAGTACCCGGTTCACCGATGGACTGGGCGGCGATGATACCCACAGCGGTACCCACTTCAACCTTGACGCCTCTGCCCATATCTCTGCCGTAGCACTTGGCGCAGACGCCCTGGCGAAGCTCGCACATGAGCGGCGAGCGGATTCCCACTCTGAGAACGCCCGCTTTCTCGATGGCCACGGCCTGCTCGTCGGTGATAATCTCGCCCTCTTTGACGTAGGGTTCGTCCTCGCCCGGCAGGAAGATGTCCTCGAGAGCGGTTCTGCCCCGAAGTCTGTCGGAGAGCTTTTCGATAACGTCTCTGGTCACGCTGCCGTCGGCGTTGTGGGTGATGTCCTCGATGGCGGAAACGTAGACACCGTTGGTAGTGCCGCAGTCGTCGCCGCGGACGATGACTTCCTGAGATACGTCAACGAGACGTCTGGTGAGGTAACCGGCGTCGGCGGTACGGAGAGCCGTGTCCGCCAAACCCTTTCTGGCGCCGTGGGTGGATACGAAGTATTCCAACACGCTGAGTCCTTCGTGGAAGTTGGACTTAATGGGCAGGTCCTCGATGAGGTTGCCGAACGGGTCGGACATAAGACCTCTCATACCGGAAAGCTGAGTGATCTGTCTCTTACTGCCTCTCGCGCCGGAGGTGGTGATAATCGAGATGGAGTTGAAGTCGTCAAGGTCCTTCAGCAGAGACTCCGCGACGTCGTTGGTGGCCTGAGTCCACAGATTCAGAACCTGCTCTTTTCTTTCGGCGTCGGTGATGAGACCCTTGCTGTAGTGTCTTCTTCTCTTCTCGACTTCCGTCTGGGTCTTGGCTACGATGTTGTCCCGGTCGGAGGGGATATCCATGTCGGTCATGGAAATGGACATACCCGCGGTGGTGGCGTTCTTGTAGCCGTTGTCCTTGAGGTCGTCAAGGAGAATGACGGTTCTCTCGTGGCCGTTCTTGGCGTAGCACTCGGTGATAAGCTTACCCAGGCTCTTCTTGTCCATGGGCTTATCCACGTAGCGCATATTCTCCGGGAGAATCCGGTTGAAGAGGATTCTGCCGGCGGTGATTTCTCTGATTTCCGTTCTGTTCTCGCCGCAAATAGGGAGGCGGACATCGATGGGCTCGTGGAGCTTCACTTTGCCGCTTTCGTAAGCCAGAATGGCGTCCTTCTCGTCGGCGAAAATCTGCTTCTGTTTTCCGTCCTCCAACTTGCCTTTCATGGTCATGAAGAAGGAACCGAGAACCATGTCCTGGGACGGGGAGACGATAGGTCTGCCGTCCGCGGGGGAGAACAGGTTGTGGGTGGAGAGCATGAGACATCTGGCTTCCGCCTGGGCGGAGGCGGACAGCGGTACGTGTACCGCCATCTGGTCGCCGTCGAAGTCCGCGTTGAAAGCGGAACATACCAGCGGATGAAGCTGAATGGCTTTGCCGTCCACGAGGATGGGCTCGAAGGCCTGAATACCCAATTTGTGAAGGGTCGGGGCTCTGTTGAGCATAACGGGATGCTCTCTCACCACTTCCTCAAGGGCGTCCCACACAACCGGGTTCATTCTGTCGATCATGTGCTTGGCGGACTTGATGTTGCTGGAGTTGCCCTTTTCCACCAAGGTCTTGATTACGAAGGGCTTAAACAGTTCCAGAGCCATGTATCTGGGCAGACCGCACTGATGGAGCTTCAGGGACGGACCCACAACGATAACGGAACGGCCGGAATAGTCGACGCGCTTACCCAGCAGGTTCTTTCTGAAGCGGCCTTCCTTGCCCTTGAGCATGTCGGAGAGGGACTTCAGCTGTCTGTTGTTGGAACCCACCACGGGTCTGGAGCGTCTGCCGTTGTCGATGAGAGCGTCAACGGCTTCCTGCAGCAGCCGCTTTTCGTGATTGATAATCGAGGAAGGAGCGGGAACCTCCATCTCTTTCTTGAGACGGTTGTTTCTGTTTATGATTCTGCGGTAGAGGTCGTTCAGGTCGGAAGCCGCGAATCTGCCGCCGTCCAGCTGCACCATGGGGCGCAGTTCAGGGGAGATTACGGGCAGGACGTCCAGAATCATCCACTCGGGTCTGGACTTGGACGCCAGGAAAGATTCGGCAACCTCAAGCCGCTTGATGGCTTTTGTTCTCTTGGGACCGCTGAGGGTGGCGACTTCGTTTCTGAGCTGCTCCACCAACTTCTCCACATCTATCTCGGACAGGAGTTCTTTGATGGCTTCGCCGCCAACGCCGATTTTCACGGCGCTCTTAAGGTCGAAGTCGGTCTTGGAAAGGACCACGAAGCGGAGTTTGTTGAGAGCTCTGTACTGCTCCTCGGTGATGAGGTCGAACTTCTTCAGACCCTCAAGGAGAGGCACGGTGTTTCTGAGGGCTTCCTTGTCCTCTTCCGCTTCCTTTTCCTCGTCCTTGATTCTGTCCGCCAGCTTCTTGGCGTGGTCGGCTCTGCGCTTCTCGTCCCAATCCGGGTTGGCGGCTTCGGTGGTGTCGAAGTCGGCCTTAACGCGCTTGAGCTCTTCGGCCAGCTTGGCGTCTCTGTCCTCCAAACCGGCGGCCACGGCGGCCCGGATGTCGTCCATCTTGGACTCGATGGAGGCCTTGTCGATGTTCACCACAATGTAGCTGGCGAAGTAAAGGACCTTCTCCACCGACCGGGGAGTCATGTCAAGAAGAACGCTCATGGGGGAAGGCACGCCCTTCTGGTACCAAATGTGGGACACGGGAGCGGCCAGTTCGATGTGGCCCATTCTCTCGCGGCGAACCTTGGAGCGGGTTACCTCAACGCCGCAGCGGTCGCAGACGATGCCTTTGAACTTGACCTTTTTGTAGCGGCCGCAGTGGCATTCCCAGTCCTTGACGGGACCGAAGATTCTCTCGCAGAAGAGACCGTCCCGCTCGGGCTTGAATGTTCTGTAGTTGATGGTTTCGGGCTTCTTGACCTCGCCCTTGGACCACTTACGGATGTCATCCGGCGATGCGATGCCGATTCTGATTTTATCGAATGTGTTGGCGTCAGTCATTGATAACCTCCTTCACGCGGTCTTCCTTAACGTTGTCCGGCTTTCTGAACCGTCCACCGCTGTACACGTCGTCGCTGTCCTTGAGGTCTATCTTGTTGCCCTCGATATCCTCCACGGAGACGTTGAGACAGAGGCTCCGAAGTTCGTTGATGAGAATCTTGAAAGATTCCGGAACGCCGGGCTCAAGAATATTCTCGCCCTTGACGATGGACTCGTATGTTTTCACACGACCGTTCACATCGTCGGACTTGATTGTAAGTATTTCCTGGAGAGTGTAGGCCGCGCCGTAGGCTTCCAGGGCCCAAACTTCCATTTCACCGAATCTCTGGCCGCCGAACTGGGCCTTACCGCCCAGAGGCTGCTGGGTAACCAGGGAGTAGGGTCCCGTGGACCGAGCGTGAATCTTATCCTCAACCAGGTGGTGAAGTTTAAGCATATACACAACACCCACGGTGACGTCCTGATCGAACTTCCGACCGGTGCGTCCGTCGAAGAGGCGGCACTTGCAGGTCTTTTCGTTGTAACCCATTCTGTTCTGGGCGTTCGACTCGATCCGCGCCACGAGAGCGTCGTAATCGTAGCCCTTGGGAGCCTTCTTGCCTTCGCCGGGCAGAGACTTGGGAGTGAACTCCTCCTCTTCCCGTTCGGCAATCTCCGCCGCTTCGCTGTTCTCGTCCATAACCGCTCTGAAGGCTTCCGGGTCCGCCACGGCCACGGGGCCGTTGAGGGCGATACTCAGAGTCTCGAGCTGGGCGGCGTCCATGGACTTGATGTATTCCTTGGCGTCGGCCACAACCTTGTTGTAGAGGTCGATGATGGGCTGAGGAACTTCCTCAACCGCGTTGCCCTTGGTCTCCACAACCTTGGCCAGAATGTCCTTGATGACGTCCTCCACCTCTTCCTCGGTGGGAACGGGGCTGAGAACGCCCAGTTCCTTCAGGTACTTGCGGAGCACGTCGATGCGCAGCTTCCAGGTGGCGGTGGCTACGTCGGCCAGGATTTCCTTCTCCGTGGCGCCCTCGAAGATGGGGTTCTTGAACAGGCAGTTCAGATGTCTGCCCGCCCATCCCTGATGGGTTTCCAGAATCTGACCGATGTTCATTCGCGAAGGTACACCCAGCGGGTTCAGAACGATATCCACGGGAGTGCCGTCCGGCAGGAAGGGCATGTCCTCCTCGGGAAGAATGCGGGAAATAACACCCTTGTTTCCGTGGCGTCCCGCCATCTTGTCGCCCTGCATGATCTTCCGCTTCTGGGCGATGTAAACCCGAACCAGGCGGTTGACGCCGGAGGGCAGATCGTCGCTGATCTCCCGGGTGGGAGGAGCGGTGTGGCCGCACTCGCAGACCACTTCGTCCGGCTTCTTGCCGTACTCGATGATCTTGCCGCACTTTTCGCATTTATATTTATATCTGGAGAAGACTTTCACGTCCACGATGGTACCGCTCTCGCCGTGGGGAACCCGCAGGGAAACGTCTCTGGTTTCCTCCGCCTTCTTACCGAAGATGGCGATGATGAGCTTGTCCTCGGCGGTGAGCTCGCCCTGGCCCTTGGGAGCGACTTTACCCACAAGGATGTCCTCGGGAGCTACCTTGGCGCCGATGCGGATGATACCGTTCTCGTCCAGGTCCTTGAGCATGTTCTCGCCCACGTTGGGGATGTCTCTGGTAATCTCTTCGGGACCCAGTTTGGTGTCTCTGGCCTCGGTCTCGTACTTCTCGATGTGAACGGAAGTGTAGACGTCGTCCTTAACAAGTCTTCTGCTGAGAAGAATAGCGTCTTCGTAGTTGTAACCGTTCCAGGGCATGAAAGCGACCAGAACGTTTTTGCCCAGAGCCAGCTCGCCGTTGCCGGTGCAGGGACCGTCGGCGATGACCTGGCCCTCGCGGACCCGCTTGCCCACGTCAACCAGAGGCCGCTGGGTGATACAGGTGGCCTGGTTGGACCGGAGCATGTTAAGGAGCCGATAGGTGTCCACGGTGCCGTCTTTGGCCTTGATCCGTATCTCGGTGGCGGATACGTAGGTGACGGTACCGGAGCGCTTGGCAAGAACCACGGCGCCGGAGTCGGCGGCGGCTCTTCTCTCGACACCGGTGCGGACGATGGGAGCCTCGCCCCGAATGAGAGGAACGGCCTGGCGCTGCATGTTGGAGCCCATGAGAGCCCGGTTGGCGTCGTCGTTCTCCAGGAACGGAATCAGGGACGCGGCCACGGACATAATCTGCTTCGGGGAAATGTCAACGTAGGTGACCTTCTCCGACTTAACGTCCGGGTAACCGCCGGCGTGGCGCACCTTGACGATGGGCGTCTCGAAAGCACCGGTCTTGGGGTTGATGGGCGTCTGGGCCGGAGCGATGTATTCCTGACTCTCCTCGCTGGCGGAGAGGTAGACTATCTCGTCGGTAACCACACCGTCCCGAACCACTCTGTAAGGCGAGCGGAGGAATCCGTACTTGTCAATCTCCGCGTGAATGGCCATGGAACCGATAAGACCGATGTTCGGACCTTCGGGAGTCTCGATGGGACAGATTCTGCCGTAGTGGGAGTGGTGAACGTCGCGGACTTCCAATTTGGCGGACTGTCTGGAAAGACCGCCGGGACCCAAAGCGGAAAGTCTCCGCTTGTGGGTAAGTTCCGCCAGCGGGTTGGTCTGGTCCATGAACTGACTGAGCTGGGAAGAACCGAAGAAGCTCTTGATGGAAGCGGTAACCGGCTTCACGGAGAGGATGACCTGCGGGAACAGATTGTCCGCGTCGATACTGGTCATGCGCTCCTTGGCCACCTTTTCCATGCGCAGGAAGCCCATTCTGAGCTGCTCGATGAGGAGCTCGCCCACGGAGCGGATGCGCTTGTTTTCCAGGTCGTCGATGTCGTCGGTGCGGCAGTCCGCAAGGCGCAGAGCAGTCTCGGGATAGCGGTTGTCCGGGTCGTCGGAGATGAGCTTGGAACCGCCGTCGATGAGCTTCAACAGTTCACGGGTCTCCTTCAGAGCGTCAACGGAGAAAATGTCGCCCCGTCTGACGTCTTTGAGGAAGTTGAGTCTCCGTCTGTAAGAGTAAACCTTACCGCCGGGAGCCTTGTCTTCCGCGGAGGCCTTCTTTTCCGCGGCCTTAACGGCCTTCTCCAGGTCGGGAATGCGCTTGGCCAGGTTGGTATAGTTGAAGTGGGTAACGATCTTGCCCTCTTCGGACAGACCGATGATATACCGGATGATTTTGATTACGTCTTCGCGGGTGATGCAGCGAACTTCCTCGGAGAGGCTGAGGCCCAGCTTCTTGTTCAGTTTGTAGCGGCCCACTCTGCCGAGATCGTAGCGGCGGATGTCGAAGAAGTAGGAGGCGAGAAGAGTTCTGGCGCTTTCCGGGGTGGCCGGGTCGCCGGGTCTGATTCTCTTGTATATGTCGATGAGGGCTTCCTCGGTGTTTTTGGTGGTGTCCTCATCCAAAGTGGCGTCCAGATAAGCGTTCCGCTCGAAAACCTCGATGGAGGAAAGATTCTTCAGCTTCAGAATCTTCTTGGCGCCGTCCTCGGTTATTCTCTCACCGGCTTTGGTGATGACTTTGCCCTTGGCGTCGGCGATGTCCTCCACCGGGCGGCGGCCCACCATGGATTCGGCGGTAAGAGCGTTGAGAACTTCCTTTTCGCAGAACACGGAGAGAATTTCCGCGTTGGTGCCGCAGGGATGAACGCGGCCCGTAACGGTAACCAGTTCCACACCGGCTTCGGACAAAGCGGCGGCGGTTTCGTCGGTAATGACGTCGCCCTCGTTTGCCAAAATCTCACCGTCCTCGTTGGCTACGGAGACGGACAATACGCGGCCCGCGGCGTCTTCCGGGCGGAGAACGTCGTTTTCGGGACACGCGGCCTCAAACTCGTTGAGCGCGCGAAGGAAAGTGGTAAGGGGGAACTTCTTTGTCTGAGCGATTTTGACGGAGATAACTTTAGCGGAGTCCGTCTCAACGTCCACCCAAGCACCGGGAGAAGGTATGACCGTGGAGAAGAAAAGGGTCTTACCCATCAGGTCGAGGGTGTCTTTGAAGTAAACACCGGAGCTTCGGGCAAGCTGGCTGACAACAACGCGCTCGGCGCCGTTAATCACAAAGGTACCCTTCTCCGTCATTATGGGGAGGTTGCCGAGGTACACGTCCGACTCGATGACTTCCTTTCCGGGAGAGGAAAGGCGCACGCGGACGTACATCGGCTTCTCGTAAGTGGTCATGTCCCTGAAGCGGCATTCTTCCAAGCTGTACTTGGGCTCGCCCAGGTAGTAGTCCAACAATTCCAGCGTCAAATTGCCGGGAAAGTCGGTTATCGGGGAAAAACTTGCGAGGAGCTCTTTGAGACCGGTCTTCAGGAACCAATCATAAGAACTGATCTGAATTTGAACCAGATTCGGAAGCGGCGTCACTTCGGGAATGCGTTTGGTTCTGTGTTGAATTTCGTTCATCCGGACCTCCGTGCGTAAATTTCACAAGTACTAATTATACCGGAAAAGCAACAAGATTGCAAGCGTAAAAACCGGAAAAACGAAAATATTTTTGATTTTTTTTCGGGGAATCGAAACCCCGCCGATTTTCGCCGGATACGGCGCGTTCGTTGTTGACCGTTAACGGCGAATATACTATAATGTAATTACGATAAAGGAGTTAAACAAATGCCAACTATCTCAATGTTTTTCGGTATTATCATCAAAATGTACAACACCGATGAGCCCAACCCTCCTCATTTTCCCGCAACATATCAAGACTCCAAAGCGGCTTTTAATCTGGACGGAGAATTGATAGAAGGAAAGATGCCCGTAAGACAGTGCAAACTTATCGCGGCTTGGGCGGAAATTCACAAAGACGAACTCTTAGCCAACTGGGAGCTTGCATTAAATCATCAGCCGCTTTACAAGATTGACCCTCTGAAGTAAACACGGTAGATATTTCCACCCGCCGAAAGGACTTAAAACGCTATGAAGAATCCCGTATGGTCTGTGACAAGCGTACAGCCGA
>JAEEGL012791603.1_pt1 | contig 11045 bp, 10 predicted proteins | sample 9134231 | NCBI WGS metagenome assembly JAEEGL01 (sample SAMN16246548, study PRJNA631951) | gut metagenome | biome: gut microbiome; feature: rumen; material: fiber-attached | host: Bos | place: Iran: Karaj | collected 2018-10
ATGTGGATATAGTCTTTGTACTCCTGCGTCTCTCTGAGCAGGTCAGCGAAGTTGTCTACTTCGTCCCGCAGCTCTGTATCTGTAATCACTGTCACTACTCTCCCGTTTCACCCATGCGGCCGATCAGATATCCATGATCACCGGAAGTATCATAGGCCTGCGCTTGGTCTTCTGCCATATGTATCCCGAAAGCTTCTCTCTGAGCTCCTGCCGGATCTTGCCCCAGTCTGTCACGTTTCTGTCCTGCAGATCCTCCATCGTCTCTTCGAGAACATCTATCGCATCTTCCATCAGGGCATCCGCTTCTCTCACATATACGAAACCTCTGGATACTATATCCGGTCCGGAAAGCACCTGATTGGTCCCTTTTTCCATGGCCATGGCTATGACTACCACGCCGTCTTCTGCCAGATGCTGTCTGTCATGGAGTACTGCAGATCCGACATCTCCTACCCCGAGGCCGTCCACATACACAGTTCCCGTATGGACATGCCCGGTAATCTCCGGTCTGGTACCGTCATCCGCTATCTCGAGCACATCTCCCGAATGTAGCATCAGTATGTGCTCCGAATCATACCCAAGCTCCTTTGCTATCCTCCCCTGAGCGTGCCTGTGTCTTAGCTCACCATGTATCGGCAGAGCGTACTTTGGCTTCACGAGAGAATATATAAGCTTTATCTCTTCCCTGCAGGCATGCCCGGATACGTGCACATCCTGGAAGATTACCTCGGCTCCTTTATCTTCCAGATCATTTATCACCTTGTCCACAGCCTTTTCATTGCCGGGTATCGGCGTGGAAGAAAATACTATCGTATCCGTCGGTTTTATTGTTACCTTCTTGTGCAGGCTCTGTGCCATCCTGGAAAGAGCTGCCATGGATTCTCCCTGGGAACCTGTGGTGATGATCACTGTCCTCTCATCCGGATAGTTCTTCAGCTCGTTGAGTTCGACCAGAGTATTCTCGGGCACACTGATATATCCAAGCTCCGTGGCGGTCTCTATGACGTTCACCATGGAGCGTCCCTCGACTGCTACTTTTCTCCCATACTTGCAGGCCGTGTTTATGATCTGCTGCACTCTGTCCACATTGGATGCAAAGGTCGCTATTATAAGCCTTGAATCCTTGTGGTCTCCGAATATTTCTTCAAATATCTTACCTATCGTACCCTCGGATCGTGTGAAGCCATCCCTTTCGGCATTGGTCGAGTCACACATCAGGGCAAGCACGCCCTTCTTGCCTATCTCTCCAAACCTCTGCAGATCTATGGCATCTCCGTAGACCGGCGTGTAGTCCACCTTAAAGTCTCCGGTGTGTACCACTATCCCCGCGGGGCTGTATATTGCAAGTGCTGCAGCATCCACGATCGAATGGTTCGTCTTGATGAACTCTATGCGGAACTGTCCGAGGTTGATGGACTGGCCGTGAGAAATAACCTTCCTTTTCACGGTCTTCAGCATATTGTGTTCTTCAAGCTTTCTGTCTATAAGAGCCATTGTAAGCCTGGTGGCATATATCGGTCCGTTGACCTTCTGGAGCACATAGGGCAGAGCTCCTATATGATCCTCATGTCCGTGTGTGATCACATAGCCCTTGACCTTGTCTATGTTCTCTTCCAGATAGCTCACATCCGGAATGCACAGATCCACCCCAAACATATCGTCCTCCGGAAATGCAAGCCCGCAGTCCACGACGACGATAGAATCCTCATACTCGAAGGCTGTGATATTCAAGCCGATCTGTTCGAGGCCACCCAGCGGAATGATCCGTAGCTTCGAGTGAGGTAAGTCCATATTCGGTTTTTTCAAACTGATCTACTCCTTATTCTAATGATATATCCTGATCGCCGAGCAGCTCACCGAACACTCCGGCCACAGCCGAATATTCACTGTCGGTAAGTTCCCCGGTATAAGAGGCTGTCTCCTCATCTTCCTCTGAGAAAACCTCTTTTAATATTTGTGCATTATCTTCATCATCAGCGACAAGTATATATGTATTGCCGCCCAATGTTGTTGTCTCTATTATCTCGTATTCAGTTTCCGTTCCGGTCTCATCCGTGAAGGTTATGCTGTTCATCTGCGTGTTGTCCCAAATAGTCCGTCAGGATCACGGCTGCTGCCACAGCATCTATACGATCCTTCCTGTTCCCTTTGTGAGAGCCCGTAAGGCTCATGATCTCATCAGCCTCTACTGTGGTCAGTCTCTCATCCTGCATTACAACCGAAAGACCTGTACGTCTCGACAGGTCCTCCCCGAATCGTCTGGCCAGTATCGATCTGTCACTCTCCGTCCCATCCATATTGAGAGGCAGACCTACCACGATACTTCCGACGTCATATTCATCTATCAGTTCATTTATCCTGCGATATGTCGCTCTGAGCTGATTCTCTCTGTCTCTTTTGATCGTCCCGACACTGACTGCCGTGAGTCCGAGTCCGTCCGTCACGGCTACCCCTACGGTCTTTGACCCGTAGTCCAGCGCCATTATCCTCTTTTTCATGTTATGTGTCTTATCCAACACACTCCGACATGCGCCCTGTGATATCAGCCGTCGATATGGGTGCTCCAGCCCTTGTTGTTTATATAGTCGGTGAGGAGCTCTTCTACCAGCTCATCTCTCTCCACCTTCATGATGAGGCTTCTTGCGTTATTGTGGCTGGTGATATAAGTCGGATCTCCGGACATTATATAACCTACTATCTGATTCACCGGATTGTAGCCCTTCTCAGTCAGAGCCTCGTATACTGCCTGAAGTACTACTCTTACTCCGGTTTCCGGCTCAGTTTCCACCTTAAAGAACTGTGTGCTTCCTATATCTTTCATGTCTTTCTCCAATCTGTATGCCGATATCAGGATCAGCCCATAATCCTGTATATTTTATCGTATATATGCCTATTAAGCAAATTAAAGAGGCGGTCGATATCCGACCGCCTCCTGAACCCCCTCGGTAAGACTTTATATCAAGCCTTTCCTGTCTTCTTCTCTGCAAGGATATCAAATACTACCGCTGCGAGAAGGACTATACCTTTAACTACTTTCTGCCAGTTTGCATCGACACCCATGATCGACATACCCAGGTTGATGACACCGATAAGAGTAGCACCGACGACCATGCCGAAGACGTTACCGGCTCCGCCGTATGCGGAAACGCCGCCGACCACGCAGGCTGCAATGGCATCCATCTCATAATATGTGCCGGCCTGAGAATTGGCTGCCTGGAATCTGGCATCGACTATGAAGGTCGTGATCGATGTAAGAACAGCCATATTCAGATAAGCCATAAACATTATCTTCTTTGTATCAACACCGGAAAGCCTTGTAGCTTCTGCATTACCACCGATGGTATAGAAGTATCTTCCAAGGACGGTATTGGAGGTGATGAAGTGATAGATAAGGACTATCGCTACCACCCATATCAGCACTGTAGGCAGACCGCCTGCCAGTGAGAGCTTGTATGCAAAGAGCATGATGACAGCTACGGACAGGATGCACTTTACAAGAAGTGCAAGTACCGACTCAGCTTCATAGCCTTTCTTGACTTTTGCAGCTCTGCTCATAAATGAGGTCACTACAACGACCACGCAGGCAATTACACCTACGATGAGGCAGACCGTATTTGTCTTGCCCACAGCAGTGGGGAAAACCTTTCCTGAAAATACAGCGAGAAATCCCTTCTGTGCTGCAAGTGAGATACTACCTGTTGTACTGTTGGCACTGAGCAGGGCAGTACCCCATCCTCTGAAGGCAAGGTATCCTGCCAGCGTTGCGATCCACGGGGGAACATTTATATAAGCTATAAGGTAACCCAATACCACACCGTAGACCACACCTACCAGGAGCATCAGCAGTATGGTCACTCCCGGATTGATCTGCTTTACCATCATCAGTATGCCGCCTACTGCTCCGAGGAAACACACGAAAGATCCGCAGGAAAGATCGATATTACCTCCGGTGAGCATGCACATCAGCATGCCGGCTGCCAGCACAAAGACGTAAGCATTCTGTGTGATCAGAGCGTTAAAGTTCATTGGCTGGAACATCTGTCCGCTTGTCGTCGCGGTGAAAAAGATATATACCAGGACAAGGACAATCAGCATTGCATTTTTCTTTAAGACACTTAATACTTTATTATTCGTCATGACTTCCTCCTCCCTTACTTTTTCTTCTTGTTTGACATTACGTCAAAGATGATAGCTGCCAAAACGACGATTCCCTTAACTACCTTCTGATAGTTCGGTTCCACGCCCACGATACTCATACCCATGTTGATGACACCCATGAGGAGAGCACCTATGACTATACCGAATACGTTTCCTTCGCCACCGTATGCCGAAGCTCCGCCTATAAAGCAGGCTGCTATGGCATCCATCTCATAGCCCTGTCCGAAGGTGGGCTCTGCGTGTGTAGCTCTGGCCACCGTAAGGATTCCGGCAAGTCCGGACATAAGACCCATATTCACATAAGCAAAGAAGTATACCTTTCTGGCATCTATACCGGAAAGATTCGTTGCCTTTTCGTTTCCGCCGACAGCGTAGAGATAACGACCCATGGTAGTGTTTGCCGTTATATATGCGTATGCGATGAGCACCACTCCTATCCATATAAGGGATGAAGGAATGCCCTTGTACTGTGCGAGCATGAAGAAGAACCAGATCACTGCTACAGCTATGATGATAGTTCTTATAAGATCTCCTGAAAGAGCTCCCACACTGTAACCCGCTTTTTTAGCATCCAGTCTTTTTTTGAATACCAGGAGTGCATATATCGCTGCTATGATGATACCTGCCAGGACACAGGTCAGGTTGAGACTGCCTCCCCCGAGCAGATCCGGTACGTAGCAATCCGCACCGCCACCGAATACATTGAGGAATACGGCATCATCTATTCCTACCGAATAACCCTGGAGTACTATGTTGGAAAAACCTCTGAAGGCATACATACCTGCCAGTGTTGCAATGAAGGGCGGCACCTTTACATAGGCTATCCAATATCCCTGCCATGCACCGACCAGGATACCACCAACGAGCATTATGATGACTGCTACGATCCAGTTTACATCCTTGGACATCACTACGGCTCCGACACCTCCGAGGAAGCAGACCACGGATCCGCAGGCCAGATCGATATTACCGCCGGTAAGTATGCAAAGGAGCATTCCTGCTGCCAGCACAAACACATATGCGTTCTGTGAAATAAGGTTGTTCAGATTCTGCGGCAGGAGCATCTTGCCCCCTGTCATTATCTGAAAGAAGATGATCACCGCTATAAGGGCAAATACCATCGTATATTTTTTAAGTACATCTTTGATATTTATACTCATGTCATTCACCCCTTCCTGCCTGTAATATGTTCGCCATGATGCGCTCCTGAGATGCCTCTTCGGCACTGAGCTCTCCTACGAACCTGCCTTCGTTCATGATGTAGATCCTGTCGCTCATACCGAGGACCTCGGGAAGCTCGGAGGAGATCATCACCACCGACTTTCCGGCTCTTACGAGATCATTTATGATGCAGTAGATCTCATACTTTGCACCGACGTCAATACCTCTGGTCGGCTCATCCAGTATCAGGATATCAGGGTCTGTGAACATCCATTTTGCAAGAAGCACCTTCTGCTGGTTACCTCCGGAAAGGTTGCCGACATGCTGCTCAACGGTAGGAGTCTTGGTGTTGAGCTTATCCTGATACTCCACAGCTACCTGATACTCTTTATCCTTATCTATAACGCCCTTGTCGCTGACGCCCTTCATGTTGGCCAGGGAATTGTTGACCTTTATGGAATTGGACAGCACAAGTCCGTTACCTTTTCTGTCTTCTGTAACATAGGCGAGTTTTGCTTCTATAGCAGCTCTGGGATCCTTCAGATCCACCTCTTTGCCGTTGATCTTTAAGGTTCCGGTTATGCCCGATCCGTAAGACTTACCGAAGATACTCATGGCAAGCTCAGTACGTCCGGCTCCCATAAGGCCGTAGATACCTACTACCTCCCCCTTCTTGACATTGAGGTTAACGCCGTCGACCACCTTACGCTCTGTGTAAAGAGGATGATAGACTGTCCAGTCCTTTACCTCCATATTGATATCACCGAGCTCTATATGTTCTCTCTTCGGGAATCGGTTTGTAAGCTCACGTCCAACCATGCCTCTTATGATACGATCTTCGTTGATCTCCATGTTGTGGCAGTCCATGGTCTCGACTGTAGAGCCGTCACGGATGACCGTGATCTTATCTGCTACGTATACGACCTCATTAAGCTTGTGGCTGATGATTATCATGGTCATGCCCTGCTTCTTGAATTCGAGCATCAGATCAAGAAGTGCTCTTGAGTCTGTCTCGTTCAGGGATGATGTGGGCTCGTCCAGTATAAGGAGCTTTGCATGTTTAGCCAGCGCCTTGGCGATCTCAACCAGCTGCTGTTTACCTGTTCCTATATCCTTAATAAGTACTCTGGAGGATTCGGACAATCCGACCATCTTCAGATATTTGTCCGCCTCACCGTACGTTTCATTCCAGTTTATAGCGTTCTTTTTTCCTCTTTCATTTCCGAGGAACATGTTCTCACCGATGGACATCTGCGGCACAAGTGCCAGCTCCTGGTGTATTATGACTATCCCCTTCTCCTCGGAATCCTTTATCTTCTGGAACTTACAGACTTCTCCGTTATAAACTATATCTCCCTCATAAGTTCCATATGGATATATGCCGCTCAATACATTCATCAGAGTGGATTTTCCCGCTCCGTTCTCACCGACCAGAGCATGGATCTCCCCTTCTTCGACCGAAAGATTAACGTTATCCAGGGCTTTTACACCCGGGAAAACCTTGGTTATATGATCCATTCTCAGCAATTCTTTTGCCAAAGTCGTTCCCTCCTCTCAATACCTTCTCTTGTTTTTTCGTCTTAGTCCCTTTTCGGAAAGCATGGATTACTTTCATAGAAATTTGGGGGCGGGCATCGCCCGCCCCCAAATATTTTTAGTTGAAATTTGAGAGTGTTCTCAATTACTTGAGCTGATCCTCTGTGTAGTAACCTGAGTCAAGAAGGATCTCCTTGTAGTTGTTTGCGTCTGCAAATACAGGCTCGCAAAGGAATGAAGGAACAGTGATGACGTTGTTGTTGTATGTCTTCTCATCGTTGACATCAACTGTCTGTCCTGCAAGGATCTGTCCAACCATCTTAACAACCTGGCTTGCAAGTGTACGAGTGTCCTTGAACACTGACATTGACTGCTTGCCTGCGATCATGTTCTTGGTGTTCTCTATATCGCAGTCCTGACCTGTGATGATGGGATACTTGCCCTTGTAGTTTGCTGCAAGTGCGTTCTCAACACCGAGTGCAGTAGAGTCGTTTGAGCAAAGCCATACATCGATGTCCTTGTCTGTGTAGAATGAAGAGATTCTGTTCTCAGCCTCAGACTGAGCTGTCTCTGTCTTCCACTCAGGAGTAGCAACATCCTGGAAAGATGTCTTGCCAGACTGAACTACAAGCTTGCCCTCGTCAATGTAAGGCTTCAGAACATCGTAAGCACCGTTGAAGAAGAAACCAGCGTTGTTGTCGCCGGGATCACCTGCTGTGAACTCGATGTTGAAAGGTCCCTTTGCATTGTCAAGATCAAGAGTATCCTTTACATATGTACCCTGAACAGTACCAACCTTGTAGTTATCGAATGTTGCATAGTAAGAAACTGCATCTGAATCCATGATCAGACGGTCATAAGCGATAACAGGAATGTTTGCTTCCTTAGCCATGTCAAGAGCCTCACCAAGTGAAGAACCCTCGATAGCTGCGATAACGAGAACGCTGCATCCGCCGGAGATCATGTTCTCAACCTGTGACAGCTGAGTCTGAACGTCGTTGTTTGCAAACTGAAGGTCTACCTCATAACCTGCATCCTTCAGCTCTTTCTCCATGTTTGCACCATCCTGGTTCCATCTCTGGAGATCCTTGGTAGGCATTGAAACGCCAACCTTCTGTCCGCCTGCTGCAGGAGCTGCCTCCTCAGCTGCAGGTGCTGCTTCCTCTGCTGCAGGAGCTGCCTCTTCTGCTGCTGCAGGAGCTGCCTCCTCAGCTGCGGGTGCTGCTGCGTCTGCTGCAGGTGCTGCAGAGCTGCCACAACCTGCCAGAAGAGCTGCTACCATTGTCATTGAAAGAATGGCACTAAGTAACTTTCTTTTCATCTTTTTTCCTCCCTTGTAATGTTGGATGTCTTTTGTGTACCGTCTTAGTCCCGGCACACATAAACTTTGTACGAGTAAAATGCTATCATACCGTTTTTACAAAAAAAACAGGAAATAATTGCGAGACAGGATTTTCAGCCGGAGGATCGTATAGCACAATATTGACATAGTCTCTTCAAGATTGTGCTATACCCTTCGGATCATCTCTCCTTAAGATAGACGTCTTCTCTCAGATGGAAGCCGCCGTCTATTATGACCGTATCCATATTATCTTTTGTGACCATGATGGGAGCGATATTGACACAGGGGACATTATATCTTCCGTTCTCTATCTGCGTGGTCCCGGCCACGGAGTTGCCTTTTGCCAGAGAGACTGCTGATTCCGCAGCCTTTTTTGCCAGTACATCTATACTTTTATAAACAGTCATTGTCTGTGTTCCGTCCACCACCCTCTGGCAGGCATCAAGATCCGCATCCTGTCCCACTATCGGGATCCTTCCCGCACGGCGTTTTTCCGAATAATACCGTACCGCCTGACCCGCAAGTGAATCGTTGCCGCACATCACGGCGTCCGCCCTGTCGGCCTTTTCGGGGTTTTCCGAAAGATAGTTGAAGGCTTCTTCTCCCTTCCATTCCGAAGCATAATATGTGTCAAACAGCACTATGCCATGCCCGCGGATCTCTTCATCAAAGCCTTTGTTCACAAGAGATACGTTATTGTCCTTTGACGGACCGTTGATCTTCATCACCTGTCCGCCTGTCGGAAGCTTTTCGATGATGGCATCCGCCATGAATCTTCCGACCATTTCATTATCAAAAGAAATATACAGATCAAGCGGTGTGTCGGTCACCAGACGGTCATAGGCCACCACTTTGATACCTGCATTTCTGGCCTCCAGCACTTCTTTCTTCAATGCCGAACTGTCCACAGCTATTAGCACGATGACATCCATCTTCTTGTCGATCAGATATCTCATCTGATCCTTCTGTTTCTGAACATCTCCGTTGGCATTCTGTACATTTACTGTCGCTCCCAGCTCTCTCGCTCTTGAGACAAAAATATCCCTGTCTCTCTCCCAGCGCTCGATAAGAAAACTGTCAAAAGCTATCCCGATCTGTATGTCATCAGTCGCTTCCACATCTTTCTGCGGCTCCCCGCTTTCCTCAACACCGCTGTCGCAGCCCGTCAAAAGCATGACAGCCGAAAGCAGTATCACGAAAAGTTTCTTTATTTTTGAATTTATCTTCATATGATATTCTCCGTCCGGTATTCCGTAGGTGTCATACCTACGGCTTTCTTAAATATCCTCGAGAAATAATTCGGATCCGCATATCCGACCTTTGTACATATATCTTTTATGGAGGCATTCGGATCCTTTATCATCTCTTTAGCCTTTTCTATACGCAGCTGTGTGAGGTATTCAAGAAATGTCTCCCCGGTTTCTTCTTTAAACAGTCTTGTAAAATAGTATGGACTTACATCTACTCTGCCCGATACTTCATCAAGCGAGATGTCGTTTGCATAGTTATCCGCAATGAACCTTTTGGCTTCTTCTACCAGGCTTCCGAGCTTTTCTTCTTTCTTTACTGTCACGTTGCGTGCCGCTTCACTGATCTTACCCGTGAACCAGCTCTCAAGCGCATTGAAATCCTGACATTCCATTACAGAGGGAAGATAATCAGATCTGTGCATGAAGTGATATGTCATACCTCCGGATTCGTAAGACAGATGCTCTGCCCACAGAACAAACTCAAGGCACTTGAGTCTCGCATCCATAATGGCGTCGGGATGGGCTTCCCTCATCCACGAAAAGAATCTCGCTGCGTGTTCTCTTGTCATACCCACGTCTCCCGAGCTGACCGCCGCAAAAAGCTTCTTCTCTATGTCCATGGGGTAATCCGGCTCGTATACACATCCTACCGGCAGATCGCTGGCATGTGCCACGCCGGCTCTGGAGACATGCAGGGCACCCAATGCATCTTTGTACGAATCCGATGCGGCCTCCAGCGGCTGCACAGTACCAATACCTATACGTGTATCAAAGCCGGTCTTATTCAATATCTCTTCCTGGAGTTCTTCGGCCCGGCTTATTATCTTTACTCTGTCGCTGTACTCCATACGACTGTGCTTTTGCGGGAAATAGCAGATTATCTTATTTGAGAGCAGCGGTCCCGTTACGCATCCCAGTCTGCCTTTTATGATATCTCTGATCTTGGTATATTCAGACTGCACCTTTATGCCGCTGCCTACCGGATTCTCAGAATCGGAGTCCGCATCTACGACAGACAGTACCAGCATATATCCGTATTCTTCTTCGATCCCGAGGAGATTCTTATAGTTATCTGTCACGTCCTGACTCTCCTGAAAAAGGATCGAATAGATGAAGCCGCTTTCTATGACCGGAGTCACTGTTTCGATCTTTTCTCTGATGGACAGCTCCTGTCTGCGCTTCTCCTTCGCAGAGTCTATCTGTTCCATGGCTCTCTTTATCACATCCACTATCATTTCCCTGCTGAAGGGTTTGTTGAGATAGTCGAGTACGCCAAGGCCTATAGCTTCCTTTGCATAGTCAAACTTGTCATAGGCACTGAGTATGATAAATAGGGTGGACGAGTTTGTCCGGCGTATCTCCTTCATGGCCTCTATACCGTTTATGCCCGGCATCTGTATATCCATGAAAGCTATGTCCGGCCTGAATGTCTCAGCCAGCTCGATCACGGCTCTGCCGCTTTTTGCTGTCTCTGTCTCACAGAGGCCGCCGAACTCTTTTTCTATTATGAATTTGATGGAATCCGTGACGATACCTTCGTCATCGGCAAGCATTATCCTGTACATTATCTTGTTCCGGTCTCCTCATCCTGTTCGTCC
>JAEEGL012938300.1_pt1 | contig 11045 bp, 8 predicted proteins | sample 9134231 | NCBI WGS metagenome assembly JAEEGL01 (sample SAMN16246548, study PRJNA631951) | gut metagenome | biome: gut microbiome; feature: rumen; material: fiber-attached | host: Bos | place: Iran: Karaj | collected 2018-10
AATGTCTTGCAGGTCCACCGGCGCGAAATTCAGTTCGCCCCAGTTCGGCTGCTCCATGGTCTTGAGCTTTTCATACGCTTTTAGGCGGAAATCGAGCATGAACTGCGGTTCACCGCGGAGCTTGGATGCCCGGCGGATGATATCTTCGTTCAGACCCTTCTCGAAGGCCTCGTTCTCGATATCCGTTACAAACCCGTACTTGTAGTTCTCGCTCATTTTATGCCTGAAAAAGCCTCAAATGCGGCGTAAATATAAAAAGAACGTATTTGTTAGAATTTCTCAAAAGGCTGTTTTTGTCTTTAAAATCGCAAATTTGAAAAAAAAACATCCGTTTTGATACTTTGTTTACAAAAAAAAGGTAGATTAGAACGAGGTGCTATCACAAAAAATGATATAAGGAGTCTCCATGTCGAAGAAATTTCTTTATGTAGTGTCAGCTGCCGTGTGTACGGTAGTCTTTGTCGCCTGTGGGGGAGATAGTTCTAGTGGTGCCAAGGATGACGGTATTCCTGAATACAAGAAACTCCCCGCTACATGTGAGACTGGCGAAGAGGCCAAAGTGGGTGACACCCTCTACGTATGTACTGATGGCGAATGGCTTGCCGACATTGAGAATGTTGAATCATCTGACGGAAACCCGAAAAGTGAAGCCGGTTCTAGCGGAAAGGAATCCAGTTCCAGTGTCAAGGAATCCAATGCTGATGAGAAAGATTTAGGTTCCAGTTCCAGTGGGAAGAATACGGATTCCGGCTCAAGCGGAACTTCGGGAGATAGTGCAGATTCCGGCAGTGCCAACAGCGGGGCAGATAGTGCTAACAGCAGCGCGGACAGTGCAGACAGTGGATCTGGCAGTTCAAGTAGCGGTGCGGCACCTATTTCAACGACCTCCGTCACAACCGAATTCCTGAATTCTGGAGTGAGTTATGGAGAGTATGTCGATAAACGCGATGGGCAGGTCTACAAGACGGTAACCATTGGTGATCAAGTGTGGCTTGCACAAAATTTGAATCTTAAATACTTGGATGGCGAAGGAAGTTATTGCCGGAACAATGATGAAGAAAGTTGCGAGACAACGGGGCGGCTATATACGTGGGCTGCTGCCATGGATACGGCGACAAAATATTCAGATAAGGCTGCCAATTGCGGAGAAGGAAAGACGTGTGACCTGATTGTCCCTATTCGTGGAATTTGTCCGGAGGATGGGTGGCGCTTGCCAAGTAAGAATGACTGGGAAAGGCTGGTAGCCTATGTCGGCGAAGAATCTACAGCGGGTAAAATTTTGAAATCAAAAACTGGTTGGGAAGGGGGAAATGGTTTGACCGATGATTATGGATTTTCCGCTGTTCGCAGTGGTTATAGGGATGATGATGGTAAATATGATAATTCTGGAACTATTTTCTGGTCCTCTACGGAGGAGTCAAACATTTATGTCTATGCGCTGAGGTTTAGAGATTCTGAGGATAGGGCAAATATTATTGAAGCCCGTAGACCTTACGCAAGACCAGTTCGTTGCGTTAAGGATCTTGTTGTGGAACCAACATCGGGCTCGTTTACGGATGGCGGACAAACTTATAAGACGGTCAAGATTGGCAATATTACCTGGATGGCGCAGAATCTTAATAAGAATGTGGATGGGAGCCTCTGCTATGGCAATCTGCCGGCGAACTGTGAAACTTATGGACGCTTGTATACATGGGCCATGGCAGTTGGAAACGCCGAATGTGACTATGGCACAAAGTGTAATTTGACTGGTAATATCCAGGGAATCTGCCCAGATGGGTGGCGCTTGCCGACAAGTGCGGAGTTTAGTACTTTGTTTGAGGATGTCGGGGGTGAACATATTGCCGGTCACAGGCTCAAGTCCACTAGCGGTTGGCATGATTACGAAAGTAATGGAAAAAGTTACGGGAATGGGTTAGATGTGCTAGGGTTCAGTGTTTTCCCAGCAGGGGCTTATACACGTAATGGGCAATTCGATTCTGACGGTTACTATACCTATTTTTGGACAGCTACTGAGAGTAATGCATATAATGCGAAATACGCTTTCCTTTCTTATTATTCCTATAGTGCATCTACACTATCCGAATACAAGGACAATTACTTCAGTGTTCGTTGCGTCAAGGTGAAACCTTAAACGGCTCCATAAAATTTTATATTTGGAATGTTCTCCGGGAAATAGCCTCAAGGTGTTTCCTTGGGGTATGGGTTGTTATTTCCAGGAGTTTATATGAAAGGTTTTCGTTTTGCCTTGTCCTTGGCGGTTGCCTCTTTGATTGCGGTCCCTTCTACCTTTGCTAAGGATTTGGCCCCCAACAAGACTCATGCGGTTCTAAACATTACCTACGTGAACGATGACGATGTGCCCCACGTCAAAAAGACCCTGACCTTTGTGGGCGTGAAGAAGCCCAAGAACAAAATCAAGGTGACGACGGATACCTACGGTGAGGCCAGTTTCCATATCCCTCGCGAAGATTCCTACAAGATTCTCTGCGAAAGCCTGACCGGGCCTTTCGAATGCGGCGAGACTCCCTATGTTTCTTTGACGGCAAGTACCGGCGGCGTGACGGTGGTGTTCGACGATACCCGCGCCGAACTGACCGGCGTGACTTTCAAGGCTGGTAGTGCTGAACTGGTGCCCAGCTCGTTGAAAACTTTGAATTCTGCCATTGCAGGCCTCAAGCGCAATACCAAGGCCAAGGTGGAAATCGAAGGCCACACCAGTTCCGAGGGTAGCGACGAGCTGAACCAGACCTTGTCTGAGGAACGTGCTGCTAGTGTTCGCGCCTACATGATCAACAAGGGCATTTCTCCTGACCGTGTGACTGCCGTAGGTTACGGTTCCAGTAGGCCCAAGGCTGATAATGCTACCGAGGCGGGTCGCAAGACCAACCGCCGTATTGAAATCCGGGTAATCAACGCCTCTGAAGTGGGCGCGGTGACGGAATAGGTCGCGCATTGCGCGGCGCTTTCGCCTAGAATAAACTCAGTTGCCCGTTGCCTTGTGCGGCGGGCTTTTCTTTTTCGGTATTTGCAGTGCTATCGGCAGAATCTTCGCCACTATCGCCGCTGTCGCTGTTTGCGATCTGCTCCATAAGCCATGCTTCGTCATGGACGGGAACGCCCAGCTCTTTGGCTTTGGTGAGCTTAGAACCTGCCGCTTCGCCGGCCAAAACCCAGCTGGTCTTTTTGCTGACGGAGCCGCTGACCTTTCCACCGTTCTCTTCAATAAGCCGGCGGGCCTCTTCGCGCTCCATGTTGGGAAGGGTACCGGTGATGACGGCTGTCTGCCCCTGGAACAGATTTTTGATGATGCCCTTGAATTCCGTGGGGCATCCGAGTGCCACCAGCTCATCTACCTCATTGGTGTAGACCGGCGTGTGGAAAAAGTCGTAGACGCTTTTTCCGATACGTTCGCCAACGTCGGTGACGTTTTGCAGGTCTTCGATGGTGGCGGTCCGGATTTTTTCTAGGGTGCGGAAGTGCTTGGCCAGGTTTTTCGCGCTGGTGCGGCCCACAAAGCGGATGCCAAGCCCATGGAGCAGTCGCTCCAGGCTCTGGTCTTTGGATTTCTGGATAGCTTCGTAAACATTTTTGGCGCTTTTTTCGGCCATGCGCTCTTGGCTCTGCAGGTCTTCGACAGTAAGGCGGTACAAGTCGGGAATGCGCTTGATTTTGCCTGTCTCAAGGAGGCTTGCGATTAGGCTTGGGCCCATGTTCTCGATGTTCATGGCTTCGCGGCTCACGAAATGCTCGAACAGGCATTGCACCATGGCCTTGCAGTGCAAATTGTCGCAACGAAGTACCACTTCGCCATCGATGTGGGTGAGGGGTTCTCCGCAAACAGGGCAGCGCTCCGGAGCCACGATAGGCATGGCGCCTTTGGGCCGGAGATCCTTCTTGACGTCGGTAATTTTCGGGATGATCTCGCCACCCTTCTCAACGCCCACCGTATCTCCGTAGTGCAGGTCCAGACGGGCCACCGCGTCGAAGTTGTGGAGGGTGGCGCGCTTGACGGTGGTACCTGCGAGGCGCACGGGTGCAAGGTTTGCTACAGGCGTTACCGCACCGGTACGGCCTACCTGGAATTCTACAGAAAGAAGCGGCGTGTAGGCTCGCTCGGCCTTGAACTTGTAGGCGATGGCCCATCGGGGGCTCTTGCTGGTAGTGCCCAGAGCTCGCTGCATAGCAAGGTCGTTCAGCTTTACCACCATGCCGTCGATATCGAAAGGGAGGCTGTCGCGGCTCTCGCCAATCTGCTCCGAAATTTTCATGATTTCATCGACATTCTCTGCCGTCCAGAAATCGTTGGTGTGGAACCCCAGTTTTTTCAGCTGTTGCAGGTTCTCTTCGTGGGTGCTGTTGTTGCTTTGCGGGATGTGGTAGGCCAGAAAGCGCATGGGCCTGGTCTTGCATTCGGCTACGCTTTTGAGCTTTAGGGAACCCGAAACCGTATTGCGGGGGTTCTGGAATGTTTTCTTGCCTTCTAAAACGAATCGGTCGTTCAGTTCCTCGAAGGCGGAGCGTTCCATGTAGACTTCGCCACGGACTTCGAATGTACCCTGCGGGATTTCAGACGGGTCGATTTTCAGTTTCTTTGCATCTAGAGTTTCGGGAATGTCCGCGATGGTGAGTGCGTTCAGCGTCACGTCATCGCCCTGTGCACCATCGCCACGGGTGGCTGCTTGTTTTAGGCGTCCGTTCTCATATACCAGAGAAAGGGAGACTCCGTCGATTTTTCGCTCGCAAATCCATTTCGCCTTCTTGTCATCCTGAGCGGAGTGTAGCGGAGTCGAAGGATCTAATCCAGCAATTCCCTCTTCCGCAGCTTTCACAAACTCCGCCATTTCTTCGGCGCTGTACACGTTGGCGATACTCAGCATGGGAACAGCATGGCTGACCTTCGCGAAATCGTTGGTCAGGTCGCTTCCTACATGTTGGGTGAGCGACGCGTTTCCTCGCAATTCCGGATATTTCGCTTCTAGAGCCTCCATTTCCTTGAGACCAAAATCGAAGTCCTGGTCGCTCATGGGGGAATAACCGTCTTTGTAGTAAAGGCGGCTAGCTTCTTCTAGTTGTTTTTTTAGCTCGAAATATCGGGAAAAATCGTTTGCGCGTGTTTCGGACATTTGATAATCCTAATTCCTAAACGTCCACACAATGCCGTAGGCAAAACGAAGGCCTTCGGGGGTGTAGCCAGATTCCGGCATGTAGATGCTGTGATTGAAGTTCTCGATGCGGTTGTAAAGCTCGAAGGAGAGAATCTGCATGCGGGCCTCGAAATCCAGGGCCAGGTAGTGTTTCATCAGCTCCAGTTCGGGTTCGCCCAGCTCGTTGATAGTACAGTCGTAACGGTGGTCAAACCACTGCCAGTCTACTCGGACGCTTACGCCCAGGCGGTTCTCCACAAAACGGTTCTGCCAGTGGATGCTTCCCTTGTAGTAGAGTTCCGGCGTGTCAATAAGTTTATACTTTCTGTCCAATACCTGTCCACGTTCCAGGTAGAATTTCCAGTTTCCAAGACGGAATCCCGTCTGTAGCATCCAGTCCCAGGTTTCCGCCTTTTTCAGGTTGACCCACTGGAACGCTTCCTCCTTGGTACCCAGGTTCTCTGTAACCCAACGTTGCTTGATAGGTGTTTTCACCTTTTCGTGGCGGATGCCTAGCCCGTAGAAAACTTCGCGAGAATACCAGCCGATGTTCACCGTCTTGCGCTTGCGCTTCTCGTATTTCAGATTTTCTCCTGGGAAGGTGATGCGGCCTGCATCTATAAAGGCAAGCTGATTCATGTCGGGGAACTTGTTGTCTCTGCGGATAGAACCGTTGACCCTAAAGTGGAAGGGAAGCAATAGGGTGGCGTCGGCGGAGTAGGCCTTGGCGTAGTCTTCTTCGTCGGTGATGGAACTGTTGCGCTGAAGGCCGGCCTGGGTGCGGAACAGCAGGAACCCTAATGTGTCGGACAGTTCCAAATAGCCGACTTCCCGGTCTTGCAGGTACTGCTTGCGGTATTCCTCAAAGTACTCATAGCCGTCCAGGAATTCGTACTGGAACTTGAGTGCCGGATTGAAAAGCGTGTTGTAACGGAGGCCGAAATCACCAAGCAGGGTCTCGTAGGTGTACTCCCTTAGGGTGTCGTAGTAGAGACTGTCGGTATGCTGAATGTCCAAGGTGTCCACCCAGACGGTGTCCTTCTTGTACAGGTGGGGCAGGGAATCCTCTTCGATTTCATGAGTACCCGAGTAGATGTCCGCACTAAAGATCAGATTCTTGATGGGGTATAGCTCAAAACCCGCCCCATAGCCCCTGCTTTCGATGGAAATCCCGTAGGGGTCGGTCTGGAAGGTGCGCTTGGCCCTATCCAAAGTATCGAGAATCACCTTGTGGGTGGAATTGTCCGCATTGTACAGGTCCATGTAGTTCATCTTCACGAATGCCTTGCCGAACCCGAAACGCCAGGTCAGCATGGGCTGTACGTGGATGCTGTTCATGGCGATGTTCCTGCCGCCAAAGGGAATGGAGGTGGAATCGCGGCCCAGCGAGAAATAGGGGGAGTGGGTCACGTTCTGGTATTCGTATTCCTTGCTGTTCTTGTTGGAACGGCTCTGGATACCAAAGTCAAGAGCCACGGAGTCGGTGATGATACGCCTAAAGTCCAACCGTAGGGCGTTTCCGTCGAAGGGGCCGCGTTCCCAGGCCAGGTCCGTGACGGGGGTGTCTACGGGAATGCCATGCCTGAGTTCGGTAAGTATCCCGTTCTCGCCGTTCAGGGTCAGTGTAGAACCGTCATAGCCCAGGCGGGTGGTGTAAAGGCCAGCAAGCTTGCTAGGGAAACGCCTGCTCACACTTCCCATGCCAAATGCGGTGGGGTTCAATTCGGGGTTGCCCAAGATCGATGTTCCCAGTACCCATTCTGCCTTCTGGCCCGAAACGTCGTAGGTCCGCTCCATCAGTTCCCGGAGGGCGATGACCCAACGACCGGCGTCGTTTTCACGGACGGCAGGGTCTGGACCGTCGGGAGAGTCCCACAGGGTGTCTTGGGGGCTAGGCTGCGTGTAGGCCTTGGGCTCCACAGGCTGGGCCAGCAGCACAAGCGGCAGTGCCATCACGGCAAGCAGGATTCTTGCGAGTCTTGATGCCATTAGAACCATTCCGCTCTGGACTTTTCGCGCCGTTCCCGCAGGGCTTGAACCACGGAGTAGGGCATTTTCATACAGCCCGGCATGTAGTTGCTGCTTTCGGTATGGAAATCCGAACCACCGGTACCCACCAGTCCGAAACGCTGGGCCATTTCCTTGTACTTACGGCCTACGGCGCCCTTCTGGGCGGGGCTGTAGATTTCCATGCCCTGGATTCCCCATTCCACCATGTTCTCGATAAACTCGTCGCTGAGCCCTGACTTGTAGGGGTGGGCGAGCACAGCGATGCCGCCGGCATTTTCGATAAGGCGGATGGTCTGTTGCGGGTTCAGCCCCTTCTTTTCCACAAAGGCAACGCAGCCGTCACCTAGGTACTTGGTGAAGGCCTCGGCAAAGTTCCCGATATATTCCTCGTCCACTAGCGACATGGCGATATGGGGTCGCCCGATGACCTTTCCCTTGCAGTAGGAGTGGACCTTCTCGAAGGTGATGTCGATTCCTAGCGCATTCAGTTTCTTGATGATGGCCTTTACGCGGGTGATCCTCTGCTTGGCGAAATCCTCCATCTCCATGTTCAAAGCCAGGTTGGTGGGGTCGCAGAAGTAGCCCAGAATGTGGATGTCCTTGCCCTGCCAGACGGCCGAAATCTCGATTCCCGGGATAATTTCCAGCCCGATATCCTTGGCCGGGCCCTCGGCCAGCTTGTAGCTGTCCAGGTTATCGTGGTCGGTGATAGAAATACAACGGAGGCCACGGCGCTTGCAGAGGGTCAGCAGTTCTTCTACCGACAGGTTGCCGTCGGAAAGGCGGGTGTGCAGGTGCAAATCCGCGTAGCCGCCATTCTCTGTCTTGCCGAGGGAACCCTTGTACATCAGGCAACCCCGTAGTATTTGGCGATGAGGATGGCTTCTGAGGACTGGTCGGGGTGCAAACTCAGGTTCAGGAAGGGGTAAAGGGATTCGCTGTTGAATCCGATACGGCAGGGAGCTCCGCTTTTTTTGGCCAGGTAAAGCCTCGGGAAGAATGGCTCGTCCAGGTAAATACAGACTTCGGGCTGGTAGGCCTCGATCTTTGCCTGCAGACCTTCAAATACGGGCTCTCCGAAACGGCATTCCATGTCGCTGAAATAGAAGGCGTGGCTCCGTTTGGCTGAAATCAAGGCCTGAAGGCTCTCGTGGGCGCAGAACTGCACATTGTTGAACCATTCCTTGGGCATGGGGCTCAAGAACGCCACCGCGTCTTCGAACTTTCGGGGCAAAAACACCAGAGTCTTGGGATGGTTCTTCAAGATGTCCGGGAAACTGAAGGAACCTGATTCTTCGCCAGCCTGTTTCAAGAACCACCGACGGAGCGATGCGGGGCTAGCGAATCGCTTGAAAAAGAACTTAAACCGATCGGCAAAATACGGCGAAGGTTTCAAAGGGTCTCCAAAATTTTATTCATGCGAAAATATATAAATTTGGGCATATGGCCAAGCAGAAATTTTATGCGATTAAGGCGCCAGATGGCGGAAAAATCGTGCTTTCTTGGGAAGAATGCCAGCAATTGACCCATGGTGTCAAGGGTGTGTTATTCCGTGCTTTCCCTAGCCGCGCCGAAGCCCAAAATTGGATTGACGGCATCTCCGCTCCTGTGCCCAAGGGACTCCGCATTTATGTGGATGGATCCTTCTTGGAAGGTTTCCCCAAGGCGGGTTGGGGCTTTATCGTGGTGGAAAACGACACCGAGGTTGCTCGAGGCTCTGGCGTGACCGTTTTCGATGCCGAGAGCCGCAATATCGATGGTGAATGCATGGCTAGTTTTCAGGCTATGAAGTGGCTAGAGGCCAATAATAAGACCGCTGTCATTTGCCACGACTACGAGGGCGTGGCGCGCTGGGCCAAGGGGGAGTGGAAGGCCAAAAGTTCCATTGCCCAGAAATATGTGGAGGCCTGTCGCCCGTTGGTTCATCGGGTGAGTTTCGAGAAGGTGGCAGCCCATACGGGAGTCAAGTGGAATGAAGCTGTCGATCAGCTGGCCAAGAACGCCATCGCCCGTGCGAAGAAAGGGCCTGCGCCAGCCGTCCCATCGGTCGCAAAACCCGTGCCTGAACCGATTAAAGACCCGAAAACGGGGCAGATGTCTCTGCCCCTGTAATTAAGCGTGAACATTCATCGTCATCCTGAGCGGAGCGAAGGATCCAGAGCAAGAAGCCGTTCTATTGTGGCAAAAAATGCCTCTTTTTATTTTTTTTTGTAAAATAAAATATAGATTAAAAAGAAAAAACCTTTACAAAGGGGTGTTTTATGACTTTGAAGAAGAAATGGGCTAGTGTGTCATTGCGAGGATGCGTAGCAACCGCAGCAATTCCTTGCCTGCTTTTCCTTGCCGCCTGTGGTGGCGACAGCAGCTCCGGCGCAGATGACAAGAATCTTTCCGAATCCAACATAATGGAGGATACATTCGATGACTTGCCGGTCTGTAGCGACAAGCGCGAAGGCGCGACCGCCTATGTAAAAGATGAAAAGACCGCCTATGTTTGCACTGACGGAGACTGGGTTGTTGATGGCGTTTCCTCATCCAGCGAAAAGGCCGCTACCACCTCTTCTTCCTCGCGTCATTGCGAGGACTGCAAGGACGAAACAATCTCTAGTAGCAGTAAGGACATGCCTAAAACCGAAGAATCCTCTTCTAGCGGCAGCGTAGGAACTGATGAGTCTTCTAGTAGTTTTTCTGTTGAACTGGACTGTTCAGCGATTTTAGAGGGTGTATATGGCTGGAGTTGGGATGTTCCTAAAGAATGTCGTTTCAATAGATATATTAGCTACGGCTCTATGACAGACAGCCGCGATAAGAAGGTCTACAAGACCATCAAGATTGGCGACCAAACCTGGATGGCCGAAAATCTGAACTATGCTGACAGCACGAAGACCCCGAGCCTGTTGGAGCGCAGTTGGTGCTATAGAAATGTTGCAGCCAACTGCGATGTGGCCGGACGCCTTTACACCTGGGCTGCAGCGATTGACTCGGTGAAACTGGCGGCCGATGTCGACAATCCGCAGGACTGCGGTAATGAAAAAACCTGTACGCTCCCGGCAAAGGTCCAGGGAATTTGCCCCGAAGGCTGGCATCTGCCGACCTACGCCGAATGGGAAATACTATTTACCGAAGTGGGCGAAAGCAGCGTAGCAGTCGGTAAAATCCTTAAGTCGCAGACGGGTTGGTGCAGTAATGACATCGATAATGGTAACGGCACGGATGGCGTGGGCTTTTCCGCGTTGCCTGTCGGCAGCAGGAGTAGTAGTGGCATCGGTTACGAGGTTGATGGCAACAGCGCCAACTTCTGGAGTACCGCTGAGAACGATGACGGCAGCGCCGCCTACATTATGTTCCTGGACTACGGCAGCGTACATGTGCGCCTGGACTACCGCAGCAAGCTCTATGGGTTTAGCGTTCGTTGTCTCCAGGACTAGCCCTGTAATCAAGCGCTTTCGTGCTTACTCATGCAGTGCAGGCTTCCGCCCTCTTCGATGACGGTGCGGCAGTCCAGCCCGATAATCTTTCTCTTGGGGTACACCTTGCGGAAATATTCTTCGGCCACCTTGTCAGCTGCACATCCGTATTTCGGATAAATTAACCCACCGTTTACATAGATATAGTTCATGTAACTGGCCGGTAGAATCTGTCCGTCGGGCAACTTGCGCTGGGGCGGCAGGGGAATGGTGTCTACCTTGGCTTTTTTGCCGTAATGGAGCTTCAGGAATTCCAGGATGGCGGCCCGTGCCTCTTCCAGGTATTTGCCGTTTGCGCTGCGAGGGCTTGCCGCAGGAATAACTACGCGGTCTTTATCCACGAAGCGGGCCACGTTGTCGATGTGTCCGTCGGTGTGGTCGCCCACAAGGCCCTTGCGGAGCACCAGCAGGGCTTTGAGTC
>JAEEGL013894868.1_pt1 | contig 11045 bp, 10 predicted proteins | sample 9134231 | NCBI WGS metagenome assembly JAEEGL01 (sample SAMN16246548, study PRJNA631951) | gut metagenome | biome: gut microbiome; feature: rumen; material: fiber-attached | host: Bos | place: Iran: Karaj | collected 2018-10
CTCTGAGGATCTTTTCAGTTAAAGTTAAACCCATTGAAGATCATTCCTTTCAATACATAAGAATACATTCTAATTGTACAACATTTCTTACAGTTTGTCAAGAATTAAACAAAGTTTTTTATCATAAACAAAAAGAGCCTCGTATGAGGCTCTTTTGAGATATTACGATGCGAACTGGCTACTGTATAATTCAGCGTAAAATCCGCCTTTTGCCATAAGTTCTGTATGGTTTCCCTGTTCTATGATATTTCCGCGATCCATAACAAGGATAACATCTGAATTCTTGATGGTTGAAAGTCTGTGCGCGATAACAAAGCTTGTCCTGCCCTCCATAAGCTTCCGAAAAGCCTTCTGGATACGCTGTTCTGTACGCAGATCTATTGAGCTTGTTGCTTCGTCAAGGATAAGCATAGGTGGGTCCATGAGCATTATCCTTGCTATACATATAAGCTGCTTCTGTCCCTGTGAAAGTCCACTGTCCTCACTTATGACCGTATCATATCCATTGGGCAGTCTTTTTATAAAACCGTGAGCATAGACTGCTCTTGCCGCCCGTTCTATTTCTTCTCTTGTAGCATCTGGCTTGCCGTAAGCGATATTTTCGGCAACAGTTCCTGTAAACACCCATGTTTCCTGCAATACCATGCCAAAGCAGCTTCGCAGGCTGTCGCGTGTCAGGTCGAAGATATCTTTTTCCGAAATCTCGATCTTTCCTTTATTTATATCGTAAAAACGAAGCAGAAGATTGATTATAGTCGACTTGCCGCAGCCCGTAGGTCCAACGATGGCTATTCGTTGCCCCGCCTTAACATCAAGGCTGAAATTCTCAATAAGCTTTAAATCGGGAGAATAAGAGAAGAACACATTTGAAAACTTTATTGATCCGTCGCATGATGACAATACTTCCTTATCACTGTCATTGCTTATCTCTTCTTCGTCAAGCACATCGAAAACTCTCTGTGCCGAAGCAACAGCGTTCTGCAATTCAGCAAAAACTCCCGATATCTCATTGAAAGGTTTTGTATACTGATTTGCATATGCAAGGAAGCTGGAAAGCTTTCCTACAGTCATTTTACCGAGAAAGCCCCAGTATCCGATAACTCCGAGAGCACCGAGAAGTCCGACCGCAGCATAGATAAGACCATTTACAAATCGCGTTGTAGGATTAGTCATAGAGCTAAAAAACGTTGCCTTTGCACCTATCTTGCCATAGGCTTTGTTGATCTCCTCAAATCTCTTCTCAGCACGTTTATCATAAACAAAGGCTTTTACTATCTTCTGGTTTCCTGCCATTTCTTCTGCAAGACTGACCATATCTCCGCGTAGCTTTGACTGCTTCATATAAGAATTATGCGAAGCTTTTGTTATCTTTGACGCTGCAATGAACGACAGGGGCGTAAGTATAACGACTACAACAGCTATCTTTACATTTATAGTCAGCATAAAAATAAGCGTACCTATTATAGTTATCACTCCGCTGAAAAACTGAGTAAAGCCTTGCAGCAGACCGTCTGAAACTATCTCTATATCATTGATAACACGGCTGGTAAGTTCGCCCTTTGTATGTCCGTCGATATATTTGAGCGGAACTCTCTCAAGCTTATTGAAAATATCCGCTCTGAGGTCACGGACTGTATAAAACGCAAGCTTGTTCGTACAAAGGCTCATAAGCCACTGAAAAAGCGTACTTGCTATTACCATAGCAGCAAGAGCCGGTATTATTTTCAGGAGCTTATCGAAATCCACATTCCCCTTACCTACGCAGCAGTCAACTGCTTCACCGATGAATACGGGTACTGCTAGCGAAAGTGATACTCCCAGTGCTGCAAAAAGAACTGTAAGTATGAAGAATATAATGTAAGGACGGGCGTAGCGGAATACTCGTTTTAATGTTTTAAGCATTTTTTTCGCCCTCCTTCTCATTCATCTGAGAGCAGTATATCTCATGGTATACCTCGCAGCTGTTTACAAGCTCGTCATGTGTGCCTATACCAACAGCCTCGCCGTCCTCCATAACGATTATTTTGTCCGCATCTCTGAGAGATGTAGTTCTCTGAGATATCATAACGATAGTGGTATTCGGCAGATCATTGCTCAGCGCTTTTCTGAAAGCAAGATCGGTCTTGTAGTCAAGTGCACTTGTAGAGTCGTCAAGTATGACGATATCAGGATCGCCTACCAATGCACGGGCAATGGAGATACGCTGCTTCTGACCGCCCGAAAGGTTCTTGCCGCCCTGAGATACCACAGTATCAAGCCCGTCGGAAGTACGCTGAACGAACTCCCAAGCCTGTGCAGTTTTCAGTGCAGCGATTATTTCATCGTCGGTAGCATCGGCTTTTCGCCATTTCATATTTTCGCGGATAGTCCCTGTAAAAAGCATTGCTTTCTGCGGAACAGTTCCTATATGCTTTCTTAGTTCGTCTGGTTCGATATTATTAACATCAACGCCTGAAATATCAACAGTTCCCTCTGTAGTTCTGTAAAAACAAGGTATTAGATTGGCAAGAGTAGACTTTCCGCAGCCTGTTCCTCCGATAATTCCAAGCATCTGTCCTCGCTTGATAGAAAAGCTGATATTTTTCAGTGAGTAGTCGCCTGCTGTCTCGTAAGCAAAGGATACGTTCCTGAACTCGATCATCTTTTCCGAGCTGTCATCAAGTACGGTTATTTCTCCCTTTTCCTCAGGTGAAAGCGCAAATACTTCGCTTATACGGTTTGCCGAAGCAAAAGCCTTTGTAAAAATGACGATAAGATTTGCAAGAACTACCAGCGCGAGAAGTATCTGCGTCATATAGTTCGTAAATGCAGTAAGCTCGCCCTGTGTCAGCTTTCCCACGTTTATCCTGCCTCCGCCGAACCATATAACGGCTACTATGCCTAAATTCATGACCATGAATGCCACAGGATTGAGTATAGCCGATATCTTGCCGACAGCTATTGAACATTCAGAAATATCGTCAACAGCTTCCTTGAATTCATCAATTTCTTCCTGCTGACGTGAAAAAGCTCTTATAACTCTTGTACCTTCGAGATTTTCACGAGTAAGCATAGATGCGCGGTCAAGGCATTTCTGCGTTTTTTTGTACATTGGTATGGTTTTTCGCATGATAAAGAATATTACAAGTGATATAAGCGGTGCAACTACAAAGAAAATAAGAGAGAGCTTCATATCTATGGTAACCGCCATTACAGCTGCACCTATTACAAGAAAAGGAGCACGTACTGCAAGCCTTATGAACATATTAACGCCGTTCTGCACAGTATTTGTATCATTGGTCAGTCTGTTTACAAGAGAAGAAGTTCCTATTTTATCAATACTGCTGTAGGATAATGAATTTATATGCTTGTAAAGCGCTGCTCTAAGTTCTGTTCCAAAGCCATATGCACATCTTGCCGCAAGATATTGGCAAGTAAGAGCAAATGCAAGTCCGCAGACTCCAAGAAGAACTATCAGTCCGCTCATCTTAAATATATAGGAACTGTCGTTTCTTCCTATACCATTATCTATTATCTTAGCCATTACAACAGGAACTATAAGCTCAAATATAGCTTCGAGCAGCTTGAAAAAAGGACCGAATATAAGTTCCTTTTTGTAATTTTTAAGATATTTCAGCAAATTTTTCATATGCTATAAACCACCTGTTTTATATTCAAACATAGCAAGCGACACTTCCGAATAATCAAAAGTGTCGCTGATATTTTATATTTCTACACCATTAGCTTTTAAAAGCTCTCTTGCAGAATCAACGGAATCAACACCTGTTGCATTCTTTACGGGAGCAAATTCCTTTTCGCGGATAACTTCATAAGCAAGACAGCTGTCCTGCATATGTACCATATCCAGAACGAGGGTCTCGAACTTGTGCCCGTTGGGCTCAGTCGGCTTTACAAGCTCGCCCTTTTCATTCATAAACGGGATCTTCTTGTCAACAACATGAACCGGCATCTTTCTGTCGCATATCTCCTCAAGCTTTTCAACATTGAACAGATAATTGAGGATAACACCGTATTTATACGCAAGCTCGCCATTTTCATCGAGCAGAGTGCGCATTTCCTCTGTCATCTCATAATACTCGACAATTGAAGGCATACCGTCTTCAAGGCAGAGAACTCCCACTTTTTCATCAGGTGAAGCCTTGCTTACTACCTTACCGCCCGACTGTAATCCCGACTTTATAACAGCTCCTATAAATCCCGGATCAGCAATACGCTGTAGAACGTTGTCCACAGCAAAAACATTGATCCACTCAACGCCATTAGCTTTGATCTTATCAAGAAGTCCTGCTCTTACAAGTGATGAGAACCAGCCTCCGTTGCCGTTAGGTGAAATAGATATTTTTGACTTGCTTTCCATGAGTATCTTCCCGTTAAAATCAACGGAAGGAGCCATATCCTGTATAAAGAAATGCACATACTCGGGAGCATATCCGAAATAACTCTTCTCCTTGAAGAATTCTGTAGTGTCCTTATGATTTTTCTCGCTGGTCATGATGTAAAGAGGGACCCATGCACCTGCAAGCTTTACAACGTCCATAAGATTATTGATAAGACACTGGAAAATGTATAATTCCTTTTCAACGCCTATATTGAACATTCCCTTAGGCTTATCAAAACCAAGTCTTGTTCCCTGACCGCCTGCCAGAAGAACTGCTGCTGCCTTTCCTTTCTTTATCGCTTTAACACCCGCACTTACATATTCATCGCTGTTTGAAGCGATATCTTCAATAGTCACAGCACCAAGAGGTTCAAATTTGCCGCGGACAGTGTTGCTGTTCTTTTCAGCATCAAGATTATCAAGGACAGAGAAATCTATAATTTCTATCTGAGATAAAAGCTCCTGTTTCTCGTTGTCGCTCAATTCATCAAAATACTTGAGAATGTGTTCCTGTCCGTAGTTTTTTAGTATGCGTGCTGCCTGTTCACGATTTATCATAAACTCCTCCTGTTTACACGGCAGTAAAGCCGTTTAGTTATATAATATTATAACACAGGTATATAAAATAGTCAATCAAATATAAAAAAATTCCGATACTCATTTGAGTATCGGAATTTTGGGGTAATGCTGATCGCATCTGGTCTGAGTGACGGGACTTGAACCCACGGCCTCTACCACCCCAAGGTAGCGCGCTACCAACTGCGCCACACCCAGACGGTTTATTCATCGCAATCAACGTTATATATTATATCACTATTAAAATAGTTTGTCAAGCATTTTTCTGAAAATTCTTAAAAATAGTATTGGAAATAATACTTCACATTAAATAAACAAAAACCTCACGGATTAACGTGAGGTTTGTCGTATGGCGTGCCTGGAGGGATTCGAACCCCCGACCTACTGGTTCGTAGCCAGTCACTCTATCCAGCTGAGCTACAAGCACATCACTTGACGACTTAAATATTATATCATGTACAAAGTTAAAAGTCAAGTACCAAACGCAAAAACGTCGTTTTGCACTAAAAAAGCAATTTAAAGTTTGATTAATTAGCTTTTACATAAAAATAAAAAAAACGGCTTGACAACATATAGAAAATTTGATATAATTATTTTGTTGTGAGACATTAGCTCAGTCGGTAGAGCATACGCCTTTTAAGCGTAGGGTCGAGGGTTCAAATCCCTCATGTCTCACCAGCGCGGCTCAGAAAACTGAGCCGCGCTTTTTGTTCCATAGCATATCTAATTCGTTTCACACAAACACTTTTTAAGCTGTTATTTTAAGAACTCTTCAAAATATCGACGTTTTGTTTTACTGTGATCGTTTATCTCATATATATAAAAAACTGACGAAGCATATACAACGTCAGTTTTCTATTTTTATTAACCGAAATATCTCTTGAGAAGACCTTCAAACGCCTTGCCGTGGCGAGCTTCATCCTTTGCCATTTCGTGAACCGTGTCATGAATAGCATCAAGATTGAGTTCCTTTGCCCTTTTGGCAAGCTTGAGCTTTCCTTCTGTAGCACCGTGCTCAGCAGCAACTCTCTTTTCAAGATTTTCCTTAGTTGAAGAAGAAAGAACTTCTCCAAGGAGCTCAGCAAACTTTGCAGCATGCTCTGCCTCTTCGTAAGCAGCCTTTTCCCAATAAGCTCCGATCTCGGCATAGCCTTCTCTATAAGCTACTCTCGCCATTGCAAGATACATACCAACTTCTGAACATTCGCCATTGAAGTTTGAACGGAGTCCTTCGATTATTTCATTATCTGTTACAGCCTTGGCAACTCCAAGCTCATGCTCACAAGCAAAAACAAGCTTTTCTCCTTTTTCCTTTTCAATGAACTTTGACCCCGGAACTCCGCACTGTGGACATTTTTCAGGTGGTGCATCTCCTTCGTGAACGTAACCGCAAATAGGACATACGTATGTTTTCATGTTAATTACCTCCGTTATTTTTATATTAAAAGTCTGCAAACAGTGATTTCACTGCAGTAACAGACAATTATACAGAATGCTTTACTCTGTCATGCTCTTCAGCACGTTTTCCGTCGTTGAAACGATCAAGAGTACCCACAAGATATCCTGTTATTCTTCTTATTCTGTCAAATGGGATATCCTGTGCAAAATCATACTGGAGATCGACGTAGTCACCGTCTGTCTTTACAGTCATTCCGAGAATTTCCCTGTCACTGTATTTCTTTTTTCCATAGTCAATGTATGCGTTGATCTCGTCCTGTGAAAGCTGTTCACCTATAACATTTACCTTCATTGTAATGACCTCCGTTAGAATAGTATTGACATTTGTCTGAATATATTGTATCATAATGTAAAAGAAAAATCTGTTGCAAATGCAACACAGAAGGAGTTTTTTTATGTTACCTGAAAATAACATATTATTTAGAGGTATAGATCAAGATGATTGCCATCGAATGATCGACTGTTTCAACGCTGAAATAAAAAAATTCAAAGCCGGCGGAAGGATAATGGATTATTCCGATAATCCGGATAAGCTCGGTATCGTACTAAATGGTACCGCTGTAATGGTAAGATACGATATAAACGGCGTAAGATCAATAATGGAATCACTTGAAGAACAAAGTGTGTTCGGCGTATATTTCACATATACCGCTTCACAGCGAAGCAGTATTGAGATAATCGCCGAAACAGAATGTGAAATAATGTTCGTTAAAAGATCAGAAATTACAAAGAGATGCGAGAATGCCTGCCAGTGCCATTCAAAGGTCGTTGAAAACCTACTTGACCTCATGTCTGAAAAGGCAATATCTCTCAATGAAAGAATAGAGGTGCTTAGTCAGCGTACTATCGAAGATAAGCTTATCAGCTGTCTGAGCATTATTGAAGAAAAAACGCCAAAGGGCAAAGCTCCGCAAATTCCTTTTTCTACCACAGCTTTATCGGATTATCTCTGCGTTAACCGAAGTGCGCTCCAGCGTGAGATAACAAGGTTAAAAAGATCAGGAGTACTTACTATATCAAAAAGAAAATTCAAACTATTCAGAAATCACGATTCCGACATTTGACACACAAACTCAAATGTGTTATAATATCATCTGTATTTTATATGAAAGGAAATATACATAATGGTTTGGGAGATAATCAAAACAATAATACTTGGTATTGTAGAAGGCATCACAGAATGGCTACCTATAAGCAGTACAGGTCACCTTATTCTCGTCGGTGAGTTTCTTAAACTGGATAAATCCGATGAATTCAAAGAAATGTTCGATGTTGTTATCCAGTTGGGCGCAATTATGGCTGTAGTTGTTATATTCTGGAATAAACTCTGGCCTTTCGGGAAAAAAGGCAATCAGCATCCGCTGAACAAATCGCCCTTCGGACAGATGATAAAAACCGATATCTTCATGATGTGGTTCAAGGTCCTTGTAGCTTGTGTGCCTGCTGCCTTGATCGGTTACTTCACAGAAGATTGGGTAGATAAGCACTTTTATAACCCATGGACTGTTGCAATAGCACTTATTGTATTCGGTGTAGCGTTCATTATTGTCGAAAACTGGAACAAAGGCAAAAAAGCAAAGATCAACACAATTGCAGAGCTTACATTCACAGCAGCTCTGATCATCGGAGTTTTCCAGCTTATAGCTGCAATTTTCCCCGGAACATCACGTTCGGGCGCTACTATAGTCGGTGCACTTCTTATCGGTGTTTCACGTACAGTCGCTGCTGAATTTACATTCTACCTTGCAGTTCCTGTAATGTTCGGCGCAAGTCTGCTGAAGCTTGTGAAGTTTGGATTTGATTTTACAGGCAGCGAGCTTGCAGTTCTTCTGATTGGCATGGCAGTTGCATTCTTAGTATCTGTTTTTGTTATCAAGTTCCTCATGGACTATATCAAAAAGCATGATTTCAAGGTATTTGGCTGGTATAGGATCGTACTTGGAATACTTGTTCTTATGTATTTTGGCGGAAAAGCAATATTGAAATAATGAAAAAAGCAGCTCACTGAGCTGCTTTTTTATTCTTATTCAAAAGAATCAAGATCAATTCCTGCAAGAAGCTCTTTAAGCTCTGCGAGTTCATCAGCTGTAAGAGTAACGCCCTTGCCCATTCTTGAATGATCAGGTGACCATTCTCTTATGTCGTACTTAGGTTCGTGCTCGTTCCAGCTTACCATGTTAAGTTCTTTTGTCCAGCCCTTAGCGTTTTCAGAAAGAACACCTAATTTTTCTGTGATCTCATATTTTAGTTCAGCCATTGCGATCTCTCCTTTCCAGATATGGCTATTTACCATTCAATTTGATATTATATCATAAAAAAATCAATTTGTCCATACCCAAAAAGCAAATTTTTTATATGGATACTCTCAGAAAATCAAGAGCTTTGCTGTAAAGCTGACAGGGCTTAATTTTCTGGCTTATAAGAAGCTCTGCAAAAGCTACGGCATCTTCGATATTTCTTGAAAAATCATCAATAAGCTCTTTTTGACCGTTTCTATGGTCTATGACTTCCACACCGTATGTAATTATCTCATCTTCAAATATCCTCATTCGTCCGCTCAGCACCCTGTACGCGACCTTGTTATCACCAAAGATCTCCATATAGGTCGTTTTGTCTTTTACTTCACGTTTTATTTTTTTTACTATCCCGAACATTTTTATGCTCCTTTCTTTTTTATCATCTGTTTATACACATATTATAGCATCATTCCGAGCATATGTGAACGGGGATTTTTTTGTAAAAAGGATTTGTTTAAGTAGTTTTTTGACGAAAAAGCTCATCGTTTCCGATGAGCTAAAAATTATTCCATATCTTTTATCTGTAAATATATATTTTGCATCTGCAAGTCTGTCTCTGCGATCCTTTCAGCGCATTCTTTAAGTTCGTCTGATATTTCGGCTGGGATAGCCGATGATGTCTTATATTTTAACTGATGTTCAAGACTTGCCCAGAAATCCATAGCTATAGTACGTATCTGTATCTCCACAGGAGCGTATTCCTTATGTGTAGATAAATAAACAGGTACGTTTAGTATCATATGATAGCTTCTGTAGCCGCTTGGCTTGGGATTTTTTATGTAATCCTTGCGCTTGATGACAGTAAAATCATCTCTTCTTGAAAGCATTTCGACTATGGCGTAAATATCTGTGATATAATAGCAGGTAACTCTTATACCTGCAAGGTCAAGAAGATTTTTCCTTGCAGCATCTGTCGAAATAGGAAGATTCTTTTTTTGGAGCTTGCCTATTATCGACTGAGGCGACTTTAAACGGCTTTCAATGTTATGGATAGGATTTCTCTGGAATTTTACGCTGAATTCGTTATCGAGTATGCCAAGATAGGTCTTTACGACCTCTATAGCAGAATCATAAAGATGAGAAAGCTGCAAAAAATCATAGAAAACGTGTGTGAATTTCTCCTTCATCGACTCGCTGTTGTCAGCAAGTGCAGGCAGATTGTCAAATGCTTCGATATAAAAATCCTTTTCACTCATGGCGTATCCTTCCTTTCTGTCCGAAAGTGAAGATCAGTCTTCACCTTCTGTATATTCAAAACGTTCTGTACCTGTTTCGGCTTTGCTGAACTGAGTTTTATAAAGCTCGGTATATACTCCGCCGCGATTTACAAGTTCGCTGTGCGTGCCTCTCTCGGAGATTACTCCGTCCTTTATGACAAGTATCTCGTCTGCTGCCAGAATAGTCGACAGTCTGTGTGCAATAAGGATACTTGTTCTCGAAGATATTAGAGGCTCTATAGCGTCCTGTATCTTTTGTTCGGATATGGAGTCAAGCGCAGAAGTAGCTTCGTCAAATATCATAAGAGCGGGGTCTTTAAGCAAAACACGTGCAATGGATATACGCTGTTTTTCACCGCCCGAAAGCTTTAAACCGCGGTTGCCGACTACAGTATCAAGTCCGTTTTCCTGTTTTTCTACAAATTCATATATATTAGCCTGCTTGCAAGCGTTAATAAGCTCTTCTTCTGTTGCATCAGGCTTAGCATAAAGAAGATTTTCACGTATAGTTCCGTTAAAAAGGTATGTTTCCTGACTAACTATGCCTATATGGCTGCGCAGATAAGCAAGATCAAGCTTTCTTACGTCCGTACCGTCAAACAGAACGCTGCCTGCCGTAACGTCGTAAAGTCGCGGTATAAGATTTACAAGTGTGCTTTTGCCCGAACCGGAAGGACCTACAACTGCAATGCATTTTCCGCTCTCAAGTGAAAAATTGATATTACTAAGTATCTGACGCTCTTTATCGTAATAAAAACCAACGTTTTTAAACTCTACTTTTCCCTCAGGAGCTTCTTTGGGAGTAATAGCGTCAGGAGCATTCTCTATCTCGACAGGCATATCATAATAATCGAAAATACGTGTGAACATCGCCATTGAACGTATCCAGTCCACCTGTATATTTAGAAGCTGATTTACAGGTCCGTACATTTTACCGAGAAGTGCAACAAGTACGGTAATATCACCTACTGTAAGGTCAGAATCAAATTTCATCATAAGTATTCCGCCTGCAAGATAGATCAGCATTGGTCCGATGCTGGAAAATGTGGTCAGAGCAACTCTGAACCAGCGTCCTGCCATGCCTTCACGTATGTTGAGCTTTATCATTCTGCGGTTAAC
>JAEEGL014759498.1_pt1 | contig 11045 bp, 11 predicted proteins | sample 9134231 | NCBI WGS metagenome assembly JAEEGL01 (sample SAMN16246548, study PRJNA631951) | gut metagenome | biome: gut microbiome; feature: rumen; material: fiber-attached | host: Bos | place: Iran: Karaj | collected 2018-10
GGTTCTGACTCACACACACGTTATGGTGCACTCGGTACTATGGCTATGGGTGAGGGCGGACCTGAGCTCGTTAAGCAGCTTCTTTCACAGACATATGACATCAAGATGCCTGAAGTAATCGCTATTTACCTCACAGGCGAGCCGTTGAAGGGTGTAGGTCCTCAGGACGTTGCTCTTGCGATCATCGGCAAGGTATTTAACTCCGGTTACGTAAAGAACAAGGTAATGGAGTTCGTAGGTCCCGGTGTTGCAAGCCTCTCTGCTGATTTCAGAATCGGCATCGACGTAATGACAACAGAGACAACATGTCTTTCTTCAATCTGGCAGACAGATGAGAAGACAGAGCAGTTCTTCGACATTCACGGCAGAAAGAGTGACTACAAGAAGCTTTCCCCTGCTGACGTTACATACTATGACGGAGCAGTTGTCGTTGACCTCTCTACAATCAAGCCTATGATCGCTATGCCTTTCCATCCTTCCATCGCATACGAGATCGAGTATGTTAATGCAAACCTCAAGGATATGATTCACGAGACAGAGGAGAGAGCTAAGGTTTCCTTCGGCGATAAGATCGAGTATTCACTCCAGGACAAGATCGTTGACGGTAAGCTCATGGTTGACCAGGGAATCATCGCAGGATGCGCAGGTGGCGGATTCGAGAATATCTGCGCTGCAGCTGACATCATGAATGGCAAGTACATCGGTTCCGATAAGTTTACAATGTCCATCTATCCTGCATCAACACCGGTTTACATGGAGCTCGTAAGAAACGGCGTTGCAGCTACACTCCTTGAGACAGGTGCTATTCTCAAGACAGCATTCTGCGGACCTTGCTTCGGTGCCGGTGATACACCTGCTAATAACGCATTCTCCATCCGCCACTCCACAAGAAACTTCCCGAACAGAGAAGGTTCAAAGGTTCAGAGCGGACAGATCTCTTCCGTTGCACTTATGGATGCAAGATCCATCGCTGCAACAGCTGCAAATAAGGGCGTTCTTACACCTGCTACTGAGTTCACAGGTGAGCTTAACAACTACGCTTACACATTCGATACAAAGATTTACGCTAACAGAGTCTTCGATTCTAAGGGCGTTGCAGATCCCAATACAGAGATCCAGTTCGGACCTAACATCAAGGATTGGCCTAAGATGGAAGCGCTTCCGGAGAACCTCGTTCTTCAGGTTGTATCTGAGATTCACGATCCTGTTACTACAACAGATGAGCTCATTCCTTCAGGTGAGACATCTTCTTACAGATCCAATCCGTTGGGCCTTGCAGAGTTCACACTCTCACGTAAGGATCCTGACTATGTAGGACGTGCTAAGAACATTCAGAAGGCTGAGACAGCACTTGTAGCAGGCGAGAAGCCTTGCGAAGCAGTTGAGGGCCTCCACGATGTAATGCAGGTGGTAAAGAGCCTCGTATCTTTCGAGCACGGTGACGTAAAGTCAATCGGCTTCGGTTCATGTATCTTCGCTGTTAAGCCTGGTGATGGTTCCGCAAGAGAGCAGGCAGCTTCCTGCCAGAAGGTACTCGGAGGCTGGGCTAACATCGCTAACGAGTATGCTACAAAGAGATACAGATCCAACCTCATCAACTGGGGTATGCTGCCTTTCATTATTGAGAAGGGAGACCTCCCGTTCTCTAACCTCGACTACATTCTCTTCCCCGGAATCAGAACAGCAGTCGAGACAAAGGCTGATACAATCAAGGCAATCGCTATCAAGGGCAATGAGACAAAGGAATTCACTTTGACTCTTGGCGACCTCACAGACCGTGAGCGTCAGATCATCCTTGACGGATGTCTCATCAACTTCAACAGACAGAAGTAATGAAATGTATTTGATTTGAAGGGGCACTGCAAAGTGCCCCTTTTTTATTACTCTTTTAGTCAGGACAAAATCTGACTAAATGCTATAATGAGCGTAGTTATACTAAGGAATTGGGGCTAAAGGGATGAAGAATTACAAGAAAACAGCTGCTGCGGTATTGGCTCTTACGATGCTGATCACAGCTTCATCTTGCGGTAAAACGGCAGAGGAAACTGAAGCTGAGACAACTGCAGCCGAGACTACCGTAACCGAGACGACTATTGAAACCACCGAGACTACAGCAGAGACGACAGTAGAAGAAACTGAAGTTCCAGAAGAGACAGAAGCCGCCCCGTCGTTTGATGAACAAGAGTTTGATATTGATGAGTATCCTTTCGATATTAGCGAGGATACATTCGTTGAGGCTTCGAATGCGATCGGCGCATCGGTTTATTACGATGTAGACGATTTCATGTCCGTGATTAACGGAATACGATCACTCGACAGCAATGCTCTTGATCAATACCAGGAAGGTATAACTGTAGTAACGAGCGGCGACGGTGTTGCTGATATTATTGGTGCGTTTAACGACAATCCAACCGGTGAACAGGATGATTTCAACAGTCATTTAACAAACATATGCGTCTTTACGGCTTGCGAGCCTATGTCAAGAGAATATCAGATTATTGCTATGTACTACGAGGTTGATGATCCGGAAGTTCTTTCTGATTGGTATGATTCCTCTATGTTTGCTTATATGACTGACGCAACTGTTTCGATGCCTGCCAATAATTATTTCACTACAGCTACGACTGCTTACGCAAGTGGGGACGCCAGGGCAACGCTGACAACCAGCACATTGACGGAAGACACCTTGCAGGAGGGTGTATATCCCGAACACTCAGGTGCTTACATAGGCTTCTATGTAAATGGTGCCAGTGGTCTTTTCATCTCGGTAACGGATGTAGGTGACGATGCAACAGGACTTTCCATGCTTGATGACTTCTGTGATGCAATGGGTCTTTTGAACCCGGCGACTCAACCGTAAACTATAGTCAAGAGGCGTAAGGATGAATAACACTACTATTCGACAATCAGATATGATCAGTAAGATATTCGGGTTTCTGGTCGAGAACAGTTTCTCGTTTACTGTTGGAGTAATGTGTTTGGTTCATGCCGGTCTTCTTATCTTTATGGCTGCGACCGGTGTAATGCCGCTTATGTTCTTCAACGTATTGAGCGTTGTGGTTTACATCTTCTGTTTCATACTGTGCAGATTCAGGCTCATAATGCCTGCTTACGTAAGTATTATCCTTGAAGTTACTGCATATACGGTTGTGTCCACATACTATATCGGCATGCGCTGCGGAACGTATTGTTTCCTGTTCTCTATAGTGCCGATAATCATTTACTTCGGAAGCTATCTGTTTAAGGGTACGAAGCGTCTTAGTGTCGCTATCATGCTGCTTTTAAACTTTTCCGTTTTCATCGCACTTTGCATCAAGTTCGGTGACGCAGAGCCTATCTATAATATCGATCCCGTCGCGAGACTGTTCCTGGTAATCTATTCGGCTTTTGCCATGATTTTCTCGGTTATCTTCTACAATGCGATGTATATCTACATGAGCGAGCATGAGGTTACTGTTCTCGAACAGATGAATAAGAAACTGTCTACGGATGCAACGGAAGATGCGCTTACAAGCCTACTTAACAGAAGAGGCTTCCTGCCCTTGGTTGCTTCTTTGATGGAAGATGAAGAATCGAATAATTTCTGTGTCGCCTTCTGCGATCTTGATGATTTCAAGCGTATTAACGATTCGTACGGTCATGAGGCCGGTGACGAAGTACTCAAGCACATCACTTTACTTATACGTAAAGAGATGAACGGCTGCGAGGTTTGCAGATGGGGCGGAGAAGAGATGGTAATCCTCATGAAAGATCTCGATATCAATGAGGCACGTGAGAAGCTTGAGAGATTACGAAGCAGCGTGGAAGGAAGCCCGACAATATTCTTCAATAAAGTATTGCGTGTGACGATCACTGTTGGTGTAGCTCAGAACAACGACAGCTATAAGAAGCCCGAGGAAGTGATCAAGGCCGCTGATGAGCGCATGTATTACGGCAAACAGCACGGCAAGAACATAGTTGTATACGAAGATAATCAGGACGTTTGATACTGATTAAGGCCAGTCACCGCCCAAAAGTAATATATCTATCAGAATGACAGCTATGATGAATGCCATCACAGCTATCCATGAAAGTGATGCTGTAAGTGCGGCACTGCACCATAAGTGAGCAGGCTTCTTCTTAACTTTGGATATGATGTGGTCTGCTATAAATGCGACGGGACCTGCTGCAAGGTATATGCACATAAAAACAAACCCGATTATCCAAGTAAGATTGAGATAGAGCGCTCCCAACAAGATAAAGAGCATCACTGACATTCCGGATACAAACAGCAGGATTTTCGCTTTGCTTCTCGGGCGTCCCTCGGCTTTCGCTTTCTTTACGTCAACAGCGAAAAGCACAGTCGTAAAGATGCTGTATGTAACCCAAACCCCGAAGAATATTGCCCAGAAAACGTAGTAAGACATATGACGTGCTCCTTTTACCAATCATATTCACATATATATGCTACATTATCACTATATTCATCGTATTCGTTCAGATTGTCAGGTCCGTTAAAGATATGAAAGAAGTTCTCTTCCGGGAAGTATATGAGGATACCTCTATCGTATTCGTCTTCATTCCACAGATCATTGTAATACTCATATTCTGGGGAATCTGTATTTGTGAAGTCGCATAAGCAGTCGTAGTTTGTTATTGCAGGGGTAAAATCAGAATTGTAGAAACCTGCCAAATAGAATTGACCGTCTATTTGCGTAGAGCATATATAACCTGTGTAGAAATAATAATCATCCAATTGTTGGTCGCTTATAAGATCAGCAATTGCTTGTGCTTCAGCGTTACATGAAATGATGGCGAGATATCCTCCTCGTATAATACACTCTTGTCTTGCTTCCTCCCAAGTGCAGTCGTCAACTATCAGTTCGTATCTGTGGTTAGCTGATTCCCACATGTCAGTGGTTAAGAGCGTATAGAATTCGCTGTCGGTGTAATAGCCGCTCGGATATATGCTTTGTCCCAAGTCGTAGTATTCTTCAACATGTTCCCAATACTGATCTGCTGTGACAGTTTGATTTTCCCATTCATATGTATAAACATCATCAGCGCTGTCCGGTGCGTATCCTTCTTCGGAGATGTATTTAAGGCCGGAAGCTATACATGTGAATTCTCCATCGGACAGTGAATGGATGCTTAAAGGGTAGTAATCCATATTACCGGTATTGGTATAAGTGAGTCCTGTTCCGGGGATGTATTGCGTTCCGCGCCTCGGTAGGCGGATATAGTTTACTTCGCCGTTGTTGTAAGTGAATATAATCTCGCCTGTTGCTTCACAATCTCCTTCGGCAAATACCTCAGGAATCTCATCATCATCAAGATATATCAAGGTATATGTAAACCAAAATGATTCTCCAAACTCAGATATTATCTGCGGAATCTGGTCGATATATGCCTGACGCCAGGACTTTGAATCATCAGATTCATAGCTGGAGTCTGTAGAAAGTGTTTCTTCGACAACCTGGTCTGTACTTTCAGCAGATGTTTCAATTGTGGCGGTGCTGCATGAGGAAACCGTCATCAAGGTAATGGCAAGGACTGAAGCAATAATTCTTTTCATATACGTCTCCTAAATCCAATTTGGATAATAACAGAACAGCGTATACTTTTCTTCAATATATCGTAATATAAGCAAAGTTGTTGTAATCAACGGCGGATCGAATGGTAGAATAAAAATATGTTTATAGTACTTCTTAACCTGATATTATCGAGTATCGTATTGATTATTCTGGTTAGCTTGGCGTTGATTCTGACGGCTGTTGCGATCACACTAATAATCGTTTCCATTGTCAGAGCATCCAGGGCTAAGAAGAATAACCAGAAGACTCACAAAGTCGGATTATGGGTCGGCATAACCATGCTTTTTATCCCGTGGATATGTGTGGCTGTTGCCATCGCTTTTGTTAAGGTAGCTGATTCGCTCGGAAACAGATGGACGTTTGACCGCGCAGTTGTAGCTGAAGCCATAGCGGATAAGGATGCTGAAGCACTTTATGAATTAATGGCTCCTGAAGTTATGGAAAGCAATGACCTGACCGAGGATGATCTCGAGGATTTTCTTGATCAGTGCGACATTGAGAACAATTCCCATAGTGATATGGAAAGATATACGGCGTATGAATTCATAGGAGATCCTTCTGATCCGGAAGGTAATCACTACAGACCTGACGGCGATAATTTTACCTATACTATGTACTACGTTAACGATGACGGCGGCAGGATATTTGTAAGCGGTGTGCTTACCGATTCCGATGATGAAGATAATGTGGGAATCTATTATATAGAGTTTATGTCACGAGATCCTGAAACAGATGAATGGGTTACCGTTTGTCAGTTCGGCGAGAGACCCTGATGAAAAAACAAGAATACATTAAAGATGTATCAACGGGAATCGAAGTGGTGAGTATGGAGAATATCAGCACTTCATTTCCGCCTCATACGCATACGGGACATTATGTATTCGGGATCGTGACTGAAGGTTGTATCGCGATTAAGATAGGTGATGAGATTAGGCAATGCCGTGATGGTGAATACTTCTCGATCTATCCTGATGTTTGTCACTCTATAGAACCTGTTTCTGAGACGTATTCCCTGGTTTCCACATGTATTCCCGGAAACAGTGACATATCCGGGGAACTCGATATCATTAAAAAGGAAATAATCGGTAACCCGCAGTTGGAAATCAGCGTTGCTGAAATGTCTCAGAAAGTAAATATCAGTTCTTATCATCTTATTAGGAAGTTCTCTAATGAGACAGGTCTTACACCCCATAAGTTTCAAATGCAGTGCCGTATAAGGAAAGCCCAGGAACTTTTAGGAGAAGGCTATAAGGTGGCCGATGTGGCACAGATGGTCGGATTCTGTGATCAGAGTCATCTTGATCGTGTATTCCGTAAGCAGGTGGGGATTACTCCTGAGGAGTATATGAAGTCCGCAATTTTATCCAAGGCTGAATAAGCTCTGATTGATATGCTCTTTTCATAAATTGCTGTACGCAGCATAAAAGAAAGGATCATATTATGAAAAGCGAAGTATTTGAGGCGTTTGATAGCGGGAAGTTTGTCGTTCCCGGTAAGACGATTGATTTAAACGGAATTGCTTGGTCAGCGCATCCCGTTTTCGAAGGGGTGGAATTAAAACACATTGTAAAAGGTGCCGAGACGGATGGGGCATACAGTTTTCATCTTGTGCGCATAGCTCCCGGGTGCAGTATCAAGGATCATATTCACGACCCTCAGCTTGAAACACATGAAGTTATCGCAGGACACGGAACGTGCATAAACGATGGTGTAAAGATCGAATATGAACCCGGAGTAATATCGATAATGCCGACAAAAGTTCATCATGAAGTTTATGCAGGGGAGGAAGGATTGTATCTTTTCGCCAAGTTTATGCCCGCGTTATGCTGATTGAAGAAATCTCCCCCTAAAGTGGTATAATTACCGTATTTAGGGGGATAGAATAATATGGCTGTTAAATGTCCGGGATGTGCGGAAAATCAATCCTGATAATATCCGTGGTATATATATTCCCTACAGGCTTTCTGTGCGCAATGAGAAAGACGGTATCGTAGACAAGGGTGAAGTGAGATAGGAACATGTTGGATCAATTTGCGAGAACAGAATTACTGTTGGGAAAAGATGCCGTAGAGCATCTGTCTAAGTGCCGCGTGGCGGTATTCGGTATCGGAGGTGTCGGCGGATATGTATGTGAAGCATTGGCACGAAGCGGTGTCGGTACGCTTGATCTTATAGATAAAGACAAAGTCTGTATGTCTAATATCAACAGGCAGATCATCGCGACTACCAAGACGGTTGGAGAATACAAGACAGACGTTATGAAGGCTCGCATTCTGGATATCAATCCGGATGCAGTCGTTAACACATATAATTGTTTCTTCCTTCCCGAGAATGCATCAGACTTTCCGTTTAATAAATACGATTACGTAGTTGATGCCATTGATACAGTCACGGCTAAGATCGAACTTGTTATGCAGTGTCAGAGCGCAGGAGTCCCGATCATGAGTTCAATGGGCGCGGGAAATAAGCTCGATCCCACTCAGTTCCGGGTCACTGACATCTATAAGACCCAGATGGATCCTTTGGCAAAAGTAATGCGCCGTGAATTAAAGAAGAGAGGCGTTAAGAAACTTAAGGTTGTTTATTCTGAGGAAGAACCTATAAAGCCAGCCTCTACTGAAAGCGATGAGCCCGGTCGCAGAAGCACTCCGGGCAGCACGGCTTTTGTGCCCTCTGTTGCAGGCCTGATCATTGCCGGAGAAGTAATCAAAGATCTCGCGGGAGCAACAAGTCGTTTATAAAGACGATGCTTTAAGCTCGAGTGGTGTTATCGATCGGGTACTTGGTAATAAACGGATTGAATCTCTCGACAGGGGTACCCTGAAGTGATACTTCCGGCTTTACCTGTACCCAGCGCGGTCCTGTAGCGGTGCTTCTAATATTATCCCTTTCAGGATAAAGAACCTGATTGCCGCCTACAGCAAGCTCAAGCATTTTCTTAGACATTTCTCTCATTTTGATCCATTTTTTCCTTACCATTATCTTGTCCTCCTTAAGAGTGTATTTGCATCGTCTCGATTATGAGGGGAAAGAGTGCCGTAGCAAATGGGTAATAACAGGCCCAATTGTTGCTTAAGCGACACTTACCAATTAATGCGTTGTATAACAAAGGTTGCTAATTCGCAACTTTTGTTTGGTGGTAATGTGTTATAGAGTTTTATAGACTGATACCAGGAGGTGATCGTGATGAATTTCTCGGAAAAACTGTCGCTTTTACGTAAGAGTAAGGGGCTCACGCAGGAAGCTCTCGCGGACAGACTCGGGGTTACGAGACAGGCCGTTGCAAAATGGGAATCAGGACAGGTGTATCCCGATATTTCGAATCTTATCGAGATCAGCAACATGATGAATGTGAGCGTCGATTATCTTGTTAAGGATCAGGACTGTGCAGTCAGTGTGAAGCAACATGAGAATACCGATCTTGACGAGCTTATAGTTTTCAGACTTGAAGCTAATGTTAATACATATGCGGCTTTTAAGAACGAGGTCGATTCCACAAGACCCGCGTCTCACGATTACAGATATGAGAACGGAAGATATATGTATTATGATACGTATGTCGGAGGAGAGAAGTTCGCGGGTGAGGAAGCAGTCTGGAAGGATGGCGCTCCCGTTTATGCGATGAATTATATGGGCCAGGTTCTGGGAGACGGCTTCAGCGGCAACTTCCTTAAGGAAGCTCTTCGTGCAGCAGATGCCAACATGCCGTACAGAGGTCCTGAGACTTATCAGTCGGGCGAATACCTATACCGCTGTAATGTGACAGGTGACATTACATGGTTCCAGGGATACGAAGAAATCTACATGAATGATACCAAGGTTTATGAGTGTCATTTCCATGGCGGAACGGTGAATTAGTCCTTTGGAGAAGAAGTATGTTTAAGTATATTAATTTACGTGAGAAGCCGGAGCTTAAGGACGTTGCGGCAGAATGGTTCCACAGTAAGTGGGGCGTGCCCAAGGAAGCGTACCTTGAGTGCATGGAAGAGTACCTTAATGGTGCGACCGAGTACGGCTGGTACTTGTGCCTTGAAGAAGATAAAATCGTCGGAGGCTTGGGTGTTATCGAGAACGACTTCCACGACAGGAAGGATCTTGCTCCCAACATCTGCGCTGTATACACGGATGAAGCTTACCGTAAGCAGGGCATTGCGGGCGCGCTTCTGGATGTGGCTGTCGAGGACCTTCGCGCGCACGGCATCACGCCGGTATATCTTCTTACCGATCATGTGGGTTTCTACGAACGCTACGGCTGGGATTTTTACTGTATGGCCCAAGGCGACGGCGAACCCGATGCGTCACGCTTGTACATCCACAATTAAAGGTATATCGCACCAAAGGAAGTGAGTATTACCCACTTTCTTGTATGCGGAATCCTTTTCAAATAGTTCAAGTTTTTTTTATTAATTAAGTGGTATTATGTGGTTAGTGTTGAAGGATTATTGATATGACCAGTACCCGAAGAAATAACATACATAAGTCTATAGTTATAGTTTTAAGCGTCGTCATGCTTGTCATGATGATGTTGCCCGCGACAGTTAACTCATCTGAGAACGATACGGTCCGTATCGGTTACTACGAGCAGGAAGTCTTCCAAGAGGGAGCTTCTGCTGGTGAAGTTAAGACCGGATATGCATATGAGTATTACCAGAAACTTTCCGAGTACACTGGATGGCAGTACGAATACGTTTACGGTGAATTCGGAGATCTTTATCAGATGCTCCTCGATGGAGATATCGATTTCCTTGCAGGTCTTGCATACAGAGAAGAAAGAGCAGACCTCATAGGTTACCCTGATTCTCCCATGGGTAATGAGACATATAGTCTTGTTAAGCATGATGATGACATAGATATAACTCTCGATCCCACTACGCTTAACGGAAGAAGAATCGGTGTTTTGGACAGCGCCATGGTGGAGGTTCTTCAGACTTATCTTGATGAGCATTCCATTCAGGCCGAGGTTGTTACTTTCCGTGATTACGAACCGCTCTTCGAGGCATTCGATAATCATGACATCGACATCCTTGCTGCAGAAGGTGATGGTGCTTACGGCAGAGATCACGCTGAGATACTCTGTCCTTTCGGCACATCGGATTACTTCCTTTGTGTAAACATAAACAGGCCCGACCTTCTTGTTGAGCTTAATGCCGCTCAGGCCGAGCTTGCCGTAAACGAGCCGAACTACATCAATACTCTTCGTAACAGATACTATCCAGTAAGTATATCGAGCCGTGCTCTGTCGGAGGCTGAGAGAGAATGGCTGGCGGAGCACAACGAGCTGACTGTAGGCTACCTTAACAACTATCTGCCTTACAGTGATACGGATGATACAGGTGTCGTAACGGGTCTTATCAAGGACCTTCTCCCGCGTATGCTCGAGGAGCTCGGACTTACTGATATGCAGGTAACTTATGTCGGGTATGACAGCTATGACGCGATGATAACTGATCTTGAAGCGGGCGCTATCGATAC
>JAEEGL015544128.1_pt1 | contig 11045 bp, 11 predicted proteins | sample 9134231 | NCBI WGS metagenome assembly JAEEGL01 (sample SAMN16246548, study PRJNA631951) | gut metagenome | biome: gut microbiome; feature: rumen; material: fiber-attached | host: Bos | place: Iran: Karaj | collected 2018-10
ATGCGCCGTTCTACATGAGGATGCTCTTCCGCAACATGTGGCTGTTCAGGCCGCTGCTGATCCGGGTCCTCCCGATGATCAGCGCCCAGGCCGGGGCGATGCTGCAGACGACCATCGCCTTCACCATGCTGAAAGGCTCCAGCGCATACAACGTGCTGCCGCAGGAGGCAACCCTCGGGGCCAACATGCGGTTCATCCCGCACGAGGGAATGGACGCCAGCCTGGCCAAGGTGAAGAAGATCGCATCCAGGTACCGCCTCGACATGGAGGTGTACCACGCGGTCGACGCGTCCCGGAGCGTGGACATCCACGGACCGGGGTTCACGCTGGTCCGCGGCATCATCGGCAAGACCTTCCCGGGGCTGGAGACCTGCCCCTATGTGATGACCGGCGCCACGGATGCCCGCAGCTATGAGCGGATCGCCGAGCACGTGGTGCGCTTCGCACCGGTGATCTATGGCCCGGAACAGATGAAGGGAATGCACGGCCTGAACGAGAATATCGAGTACAACTGCCTGCCCGGGGCTGTGAACTTCTACAGGAACCTGATCAACGCCAACACGTGACGTCTGTCGCCCGATCGGATACGATTCATTGCTGTAACTGTTCAGTCCGCCCTGTAAACTGTGTCAGCAGACGATCTCCAAGCCGCTGAGCCCCATCCCCTTGCCGCCTTCCCTAGGAAAGGGGGAGAATGGGGTGTGGGCCTGCGGCCCACACCCGCCATGTATGGCTCGCATGGAAGAAAACCGGTTCGTACGTTTCCTGTCCATCCGTGCGGGTCTGCTGACCGACTGAACAATCACTCATTGCTTTCGCTTTACCGGAATGAGCAGATCCAGCTGAGCGGTCTGAGGTTCCCCGTCATGAGTCTCCAGAATGTGATCGTGATAGTTCAGGTGCTCTTCCAGATCGTCGAACATGTTCTCGGGGCTGCCATTCCCCGCGTATTCATATTCGTCGCTGCCCCGCACCCAGTCGAACAGCCATTCCCATTCCTCGAAATTGCCCATGGGGATCATGTGGGCGGCGTAGGTGCCTCCCGCAAAGTGCTTCTTCTCCAGGGGCGGCGGCACCTCCATGCCGTCCGGGACGGTGATCCAGAACTCGTAACCGTGAAAGCCGGTCTCATCCGTGGGGCTGGGGTGGTTGAAGCCGTACAGCCGGAGGCCGGGATGCTTTTCCCACAGCCTGTGTGTGCGGACGAAATCGGAAATCATCTCGCCCGCCCGGCTTTCGGGATCGTCCCCCACGAAGTGCGCCGCGGCCACGTCGCTCTCCGGCAGGTGCACGATGCGCACGTCCGTCAGCTTTCCCTTGTTTTGATCTGCCTGTCTCAGGTTTTCCATGATCCTTCTCCTCTCTTCCCGGATCAGTGTCGATGCGGGAGAAAGGGTGTCGGCCATGGCCAGCAGCTGACTGTCCTGCAGAATGACCTCTCCGGCGGGCAGCGTAAGCCGCTGCCTGAGTGCCTGAAGAAACGCGTCGATCACGCCGCGGACCGCCTCCAGCGCCCGGATCTCCTCGTCCATCTGCGACAGGTTCTTCTCGAGCACGCCGATGGCGGCGGCCGGGCCGGGATCGCTCAGGATATCGCCGATCTCCTTCAGCGACAGCCGCAGCTTCCGCAGCACCAGGATCTGACGCAGGCGAAGGATGTCTTCCGGGCGATAGACCCGATAGGCGTAGTCCTCCCGGCGGTCGCTTCCGATCAGGCCCAGTTTTTCGTAATGGCGCAGCATCCGCGCCGAAACGCCGTACGCCCGTGACACCTCGGTCACAGTCAGCATGCCTTCCACAGACGCTCCTCCCTTCCTCTGCGGTGATCATAAACCGCGACACCGTGTCCGGGTCAAGAGGTTCGGCACAGCTTTTGGACGGGGATCCCTTTATCCTTCCTGAGCGGTCTCCCGCGTCAGGTTCCGGAGCCAGAGATATTTGTCGTAATGCCTTTTGATGAACGGAACTTTGACGATCTCGTCCAGACACATGACGATGTAGACCGCCATGACCGGCCAGTGGAAGACAAAGCAGCCCAGCAGCGCCAGCGGGATCGCACAGCACCAGGTGGCGAAGAAGACGCTGACCGCGTCGTATTTGGTGTCGCCGCCCGAAGGGAACACGCCGACGGTGAAGACCGTATTGTAGGCAAAGGCGAACATGTAGGCCGCGTGGAAGATCAGCATCCGGACGAGATAGCTCTTTGCCTGCGGCTCCAGCACATAGAAAAAATAGACCAGGGGGCCCACCACACAGATCAGGGCCACGTTGACAAGCCCGCTCCACAGCGCGACGCGCCAAAACCGCTTTCCGTACTCCTTCGCTTTGTCCAGCCGGCCCTGTCCCAGCAATTGGCCCAGCATGATGCAGCCCCCGGCCGACAGACCGTTGGTGAGGCACTGGATCAGCTGCTGCGCAACGCCGGTGACCGAGTAAGCCGCCGTGGCGTCCGATCCCAGGTGGCCCAGGATAAAGGAGTGCATCGTCATGCTCAGGCCCCACGAGAGACTGCTGGCCAGCATGCCGGGAATGATCTTCCAGACATCTTTCTCATACTCCCGGGAGAAGAAGAACAGCGTGCTTTTGTCAAGACGCACCTCCTGCTTCCCCCCTGCCCAGACCAAACACCAGATCAGCGACATGCATTCCACGGCAATGGTGGAATACGCGGAACCGTTCGCCCCCAGACGCGGGAAGGGGCCGATGCCGTAGATCAGGAAGAAGTCCACGCCCATGTCCACCGCCACGGTCACGGCGGAGATCCACACGCTCAGCTTCGCGTGTCCCGATACCTTCATCATCATCAGGAAGCATTGGGAAACGCCCGCGAACAGATAGGAAAAGCTGACGATGCGAAGATAATCCGCGCCGATGCCGATCAATTCCGCTTCCGGCGTAAAGATCGCCATCAGCTTCTCCGGGATGCAGAACGCCGCCAGGAAAAAGAGGAAGGAGATCGCAGCCGTATACCGCACCGCCATGGCGAGAAAACGCCTTGCGTTGAGATGATCCTTCTTCCCCCAGTACTGGGCGATCAGCACGCTGACCGCGCCGATCACCGCCCCGTTGAACAGGGACATCACAAAAGAGACCTGATTCGCCAGCGACACGGCGGCGATGGCGCTCTGGGTCAGCCGGCCCAGCATCAGGGCGTCCGAAGCGCCGACCAGCGCGTACAGCAGGTTCTGCAGCGCCAGCGGGACCGCCAGGGTCAGCAATTCTCTGTTGAATTCCCTTGTTTCCTGTGCGTTCATGCTTGTTGTTTGTCCTTCTTTCGCAGGCTCGTAACTGTTCAGTCCGCCCCGTGTACTGTATCAGCAAACGATCTCCAAGCCGTTTTGCCCCATCCCCCTGCCCCCTTCCCAGGGGAAGGGGGGAGAACAGAGCGCGGGCCTGCGGCCCGCACCCGCTGTTGGCCGGGCCGCATGGAAGTCACCCGATCCGTGTGTTTCCTGTCCATACATGTGGGTCTGCCAACCGGCTGAACAGTTACGCAGGCTCTTTTATCGCTTATACCCGATGCCCGCATAAGGGATCCCCCGGATCAGGCATTCCGCCGCGTCCGCAATGTCATCCGGGTCCACCTCTTCGCCTTCCCGGGCGCAGACCTCGATCTCGTCCACGATGTTCTCGATCAGCACCATGTCGATGAACAGCGGCAGCTTGTCCAGCGTCTCTTCGGATACGTCCGTTTCCGTTCTGTACCCCCGCAGGATGACGTCGAAGCAGCGCTGCATGAGCGCAAACCGCTTTTCCGGGTCGGCTTCGTGCCGGGTCCAGCCTTCGTTGTGCAGCCAGAGATTGGCCAGGTCGAACATGTACCAGCCGTTCATGCAGTTGTCGAAATCGAACACCGTGACGGCGCCGGTCTCCATATCGATGTGATAGTTGCCGTCGCTGTAATCGAAGTGAATAAGGCCGTAGCTGCTCCTGTCCCTCGGGAGGGCGCGGAACGCCTCCAGCCGGTTTGCGACGGCTTTTTTCAGTTCATCGTATTCATCCGGGATCAGGCTGCCCAGGTACGCCATATTGTATTTGTCGAAGTAATCCGGACGCTGGCAGACGGGCGTATATCCCTTGGACAGCCTGTGGATCGCGCCGAGAGCCTTGCCGATGTTGAAGAAATACTCCTCCAGCGGCGCGCCTTCCCGGTAGCGGTAACCGTTGTCTGCCATCAGCATCCCTTTGGCGTAGGCGAACAGGCTGACGTAAGCCGCTTGTCCGTCCGCCTCGATCCGCTCCACCAGCTTTCCCTGCGCGGACGGGATCACGTCCGCCACGGGCGCGCCGTTCTGTGCGAGGTAACGGACGAATTCCGTTTCCGCGAGAAAGTCCTCTTCGGCCCGGTCGCCGATCTCGGAGACGCGGAGGACATACCGGTTTTCGTCGTTCCGGCGAACGATGAAGATCTCATTTCGCCCGCCCTCGTGTCCGGAGACCGGGAGAAGCTCGCAGTTCTCGAGCCTGTACAGAGCGACGGCCCGCTCAATGATCCGCGTCAATGGCACAGCCTCCTTTGCCGTCGAGTTTCTTGGAAAGATACAGGACAAGGTCGTCGTCGTTCGTGTAGATCGTGTCATAGGGCGTGCAGGGCTTCCCCCGGTACCAAACGCCCGAACCGTCCGGGATGTAGCCGCGCTTGACGTACATGCGCTGGGCACTTCCGTAGCCGTTGTGGAGGCCGACGCCGAGGCAGACCGTGTCCGAAAGCTCCGCGGCGATCCTCTCCGCCGCGTCCATCAGGCGGGAGCCGATCCCCTTCCGCTGATACTTCTGCAGGACCCCGAAGTCGATGATCTCCGGCCAGTCCCGGCCGACAAAGGGGTTCCCCTCGTCCGCCGGCGTTTTGTAGACGTTGATGTATCCGGCGGGCTGACCGCGGTATACGGCCGTCAGGGAAACGCACTTTCCCGCCGCCTGATCCCGAAGGCGCATATTGTATTTTTCGATATCCGCGTGCCAGCCCTGGGCAAGTTCCCCATCCGTGAAGACCCGGGCATCACCGGGCTCCATATTGCGGATCACCAGTTCCCGGTCGCTGTAATACACCATCCCAATTCACTCCTTTGATGGTCTGACGGCATTCTTTGCCACGGCGTCAATATGTGTTTTCATTTCCCGGACGACGTCCCGGATGCGCTTGCCGTCCGTGTCGATCACGATGTCGCCGGCGCCGGGCGGAAGATGCAGCCAGTAACAGTTCGTTTCGCCTTTATCGCCCCGCCTGTCATGGCGCTGCCTCAGTGTTTCCTCCGAGCAGGTCAGCGTGAAGCCGATCACTTCGAAGTCCCTGGCCGTGATCCCATTCAGGATGCTCTCGCGGATGCGGGGATCGGTCAGCACCACCGACGTGAAGAACACATATTCAAAGCCTGAATCCAGGTAGTTGGAGAGGACGAAGGACATGCTCCTGTCGCCGTTGCGCAGCCGGGGATCCGTAACGGAGAAGGGATGCACGCACCAGCACCAGTCCCCGTCCAGATATGCGCTGTTGTCATAGCGCTCAAAGAGCCTTGTGCCAACAGCCGTCTTGCCCACGCAGGGCGACCCGCTGATCAGGATCAGTTTCTTGCGCATGCCGATTCCCCTTATTCCTGCTTCTTTTTCACTTCATCCATTTCCGCGATGAGCTCCTCCAGCGGATGGTACTCGCCGCCCCACCATTCGAACACGTGCATGCCTTCTTCTTCCAGCACGGATTCCGTGAGCGTCATCCGGATGCCCAATTGCTTCAGCAGCCCCTCGCGGTCCAACGCCTGATAGTCGAAAGGCAGCAGTTTGCAAAACTCTTTGTACGAAACGCCGCAAACGACTTGATGCACGCCCAGGGACGCGATCGCCGCAAGGCACCGCTCACAGGGCGCGCAGCTGGTATAAACGACAGCGTTCTCCAGGATCTCATCAGAATACTTGTCGGCGCATTTGTGCACCAGGTTGAATTCCGCGTGCCCGAAGATCCGGCGGGCGTAATCCGCCGTGTTTTCGGCTTCCTCCAGGATCTCCCCGTCGTGCACCAGGACCGCGCCGAAGGTGTCATGGCCCTTTTTCCCGGCGCTGACGGCCAGCTCATAGCAGCGTTTCATATACTTTTCATGATCCTCCATGACCGTTCCCTCCCTGAAATCAAATTGTCCGTTGTTCATACCGATACCCGTCCGGGAGCCTGATATAGGCCCGGATGTGCTCGTCCATGGGCCGACGGATGATCCCCGAAGAATTCCCGACATTGCCCTCCGCGACGATCAGCGTGTTTTCCCGCTTCTCCAGAATGATGCCCATATGGTCATGCGGCTGATCGCAGAAAACCCGGTCATAGATCACGATATCACCCGCTCGCGGAAAACCGGTATCCTCTCCCGGACGAAAGACGATCCGGCTGTCGTCCTTCGCGAACTCCTCCCAGGCGATGCAGCCCGCCAAATGACACGTCACGCATTCCTTGGGCCGGATGGGGATCTCAAACCCCGCTTCCCGGCAGCAGTAGTAGACGAATGCCGCGCACCATAACCCGTCAGCCTCCTGAAGGGTCCATCCGGGGAAAGGCCGAATGACAGGCTCAAGATTGGAATCTTTCCCCTGCATATAGCCATGGAAAGGGATTTGAGCCGCTTCACAGGCCACATTCGCCAGTGCTTCGCCTGTTGCTTTTTCCATCATGGATCTCCTTCATGCCCGATACTGTCCCGTACCCGGAACCGGAACAGCGGATCGCCGTTTTCTTCCGTGCCGTATTGCTTCATGCCGCCCTTCTCCATCGCCCGGGCCGAAGCGATGTTTTCTTTGGCGCAGCCGCCGTGCACGCTGTAAAGGGCATACTCCTCAGCGGCGATCCGCAGCAGCTCCTTCACACATTGGGTGCCGTAGCCTTTGCCGCGGTACGGCTCGTCCAGCAGGATGAAGAGTTCCGGCTCCGCGTGATCCCTCGTGCCGTCCAGCCCGCACCAGCCCATGAAGGTTCCGGGATGATCCTTCCCGCACACCGCCAGGCACAGGTGACAGATACTGCCTTTCGTGTTCCTTCCGTAATTCCCGCGCATATACGCGATGGCTTCCCGCGCCTCCGCATCCGAAAGCGGGTGATGATCTGCGGGCCAGGTCCGGGCGACTTCCGATACATCGCCCTCTGTTACGAAATGAAGGATCAGGTCTTCCGTTTGATAATCCATAATCAACCTCCGATCTCTGCATAATCTTCTCTGAGCATACCGTAAATGTTGTAGTCACAATAGACCGAAACCATTTTGCCTTGTCGGATCGTCCCCTCTTTTACGAACCCACACCGCTCCAGCACCTTATTCGAAGCAATGTTCCTGACATCGGCACGTCCGTTCAGCCGCTCAATTTCTGTTTTTTCGAATATGAACCGTATGACTTCCTTCAGCGCTTCTGTAGTAATTCCCATATTCCAATATTCAGGATGAATACGATACCCTATATCTCCCATCCTTGCATTTTGGATATCAAATACTGCAATCATACCGATCACTTTATTGGATTCTTTCAATACAATTCCCCAATCAAAATCAGGAGAAGGTTTTCTTTTTACCCACGGACGAGGATCAATAAACATAAGTTCGGGATTTTTCTCACTCTTGCTTGCTTTTCTCCCCCAATATGTATAGATTTCGTCTCTTCCCAGCCACTCTTTTAAATCAGCACAATCGTTTTCGTTAACTACACGAATAATCAATCTGTCTGTTTCAAGAATTGGTTTATCTATTTCGTAATCTTTTAACATAGTTCCTCCATTATATCAATGTAGTTTAACGCTTCGACCTATTACGATTTATCGTTCTCATTCTCGAGTCTGCGGATCAGCCTCGCAAGCTTTGTCTTACTCGCGTGATAGCAATACTACCGTCTCTACATGCACCGTCTGCGGGAACATATCCACGCCTCGGAGTCTGCGGATCTCGTACCCTCCGTCGCACAGGATGCGAAGATCCCGGGCCAGGCTCGCCGGATCGCAGCTGACATAGACGATCCGATCCGGACTCATCCGGAGGATGGTTTCCAGACAGGAGCTGTCACATCCTTTCCTGGGCGGGTCCACTACGATCACATCCGGGTGCAGGGCCCGGCTTTCCGGTGTGCTCTGCCCGAGGGGATCCCCGAAGGCAGTCTGTTCCGGAAGATCTCCCCCCGCTTCGTAAAAGGCGGGGAGGACTTCCTCCGCTGCCCCGACGAAAAATGCGGCATTTGAGATGCCGTTACGGACCGCGTTTTCCCTTGCATCCCGGATGGCTTCCGGGATGATCTCCACCCCGTACACCTTTCCCGCGGGGTGCCTGGGATCTTCCCCGGTGACGCCTGCTGCCAGAAACAGCGAGATGGTCCCGATGCCGCAGTAGAGATCCCACACGGTTTCGCCGTTCTTCACATCCGCATAGGAGAGCGCGATGCTGTAGAGTTTTTCCATCTGAAGGGGATTGACCTGGAAAAAGGACAGAGGGGAGATCCGAAAGGACAGCTCCCGGCCGGTGAGGGGAAAATCCGGTTTCGACGCATCCCGCATCCGGATGGAATCCGTGATGGCATCCTCCCCCCAGATGGTCACGGCGCTGCTGCCCAGGATCACATTGCTCCGCTCCGTATTTGCGCTGTAGGAAATGCTCTTCATCCCCGGCATGTCCTTTAACGCCCGGATGAATGCCTCCTGCTTCGGAAGGGTCCGGGCGTTGATCACCAGGCATACCATCACCTCGCCGGAGGCGCGGCCTCTGCGGATCAGGATATGCCGAAGGATCCCTTTGCCCGTGGTCTCGTCATAGGGTGCGACATGCTCCGCCTTCATGCAGGACAGGATGGCCTCCAGGATCTCCCGGTTTTCTTCCGGCTCCAGAAGACAGTCCTTTGAGGGGATGATATCGTGTGTCCGGCCTGCATAAAAACCCGTGACCGGATGGCCGCTACGGTCCACCCCCACAGGGTACTGGGCCTTGTTCCGGTATCGCCAGGGTCCTTCCGTCATGCCTGCTATGGGTTCTGTCACGGCATCTATCAGATCCGGTGCAAAGCCTCCGATCCGGGTGAGGCTGTCCCGGACCTTTTTTTGCTTGAAGGCCAGCTGCTTTTCGTAGGTGAGTCCCTGCAGCTGACAGCCGCCGCAGCGTCTGTGCTCCGGGCACAGGGGATCGCACCGGTCCGGGGAGGGGGTGAGGATCTGCTCTACCCTTGCGAACCCGTAGCTTTTTTTGCATTTTAAGATCCGTGCGCGGACGGTGTCCCCGGGCAGCGCATCCTTCACAAAAAGGGCGAATCCCTCCGCCCTTCCGATGCCCTCTCCGCTGTCGGAGAGGTCCTCTATGGTCAGTGTGACCAGATCGTTTTTCTGAAACATATCACTCCGTTCTCGTAGCGCGGACATTGGAGTCCAGCAGCCGGTTGAAGCCAAGCCATCCCTTGTTCTGGGAATTGTTTTCCAAAAGCTCCTTGAAGATCTCCATCTTGGCGTCCGTATCATCCGCGAAATTCAGCGCCAGGGCCTCTGCCAGCGCCGGCAGCTTGGGAGATCCGAATTCGTATTTTCCGTGATGCGCCAGGATGCAGTGCTGCAGCTGGGACAGGAGCACCGGCGGAAAGCCTTCGATCTTTGCGGCGGTCTCCGCCACCATCTGAGATCCCATGACGATATGTCCCAGGAGCTGACCCTCGTCGGTGTAGTCATTTTCCGGGAAGGGTGTGAACTCCTTTGTCTTGGCGATGTCATGGCAGATCGCTGCCGTCAGCAGAAGATCATGGTTTAAGAAGGGATAGGCGCCGCTTAAGTATTCACACAGCTTTGCGACGCTAAGGGTATGCTCCAGCAGGCCCCCCACATATCCGTGGTGGACACTCTTGGCAGCGGAGGAGGTTCGAAACTGTCTGACCAGCTCCGCATCTTCGATGAACAGCATCTCCAGCAGCCGGTGATAGTGCGGATCCTTCACGGTTTCGATGAGTCCCTTCAGCGCTTCGTACATCTCGCCGTTGTCCCGGGGGCTCATGGGCAGATACTCCGCGGGATCATACTCTCCCTCCCGGGCCACCCGCACCCGTTTGGTGTTGAGCTGCAGGACATTGTTGAACAGGACCACATCCCCGGTGACCTCGATGTAGTCAAACCTGGAAAACTCATCGATCCCCGGGTCGGAAGGGTCCCAGATCTTTCCGTCGATGGAACCGGTCCTGTCCATCAGGGAAACGGTCTGATAGTCTTTGCCGTTTTTCGTGACGGCGTTGGTGACATTTCTGCAAAGATAGATCTCCCGAATGTGTTCTCCTTCGCGAAAATCCTTGATATACTTCATAAGGCTTCCTTTCTATTCTTTCTGTTCGATGGTCACGGTGATCTCCATCTCCCGGTAGGTTTCCTGGGACAGCCGCATCACCTTCAGAACGACCTCTTCCCCCACGTTCCGGTTCTGCAGCGCACTCACATAATCCGAAAAAGAACTGATGGGGGATTCGGACATGGCGACGATCACATCCCCGGTCATGATCCCGGCCTGCCAGGCGGGGGAATCCGCCTGTACCTGTTTCACATAGGCTCCGAAGGGAACCCCCAGCTCCCGGTTGGCTTCCGGCGTCACCAAACTTCCGCTGATCCCCAGGTAACAGATGGGATCCGCATTGGCCATTTTTTCGATCCGTTTCTTCAGATCGGTGATGCCGTAAGCGGAAAGAAGGTTTCCCAGATCCTTTCCCGTCTGTCCGTTCGCGATGATCCCCACCAGCTTTCCCTGCAGGTTAAAGAGGGCGCCGCTGGCAGCCGTGCTTCCGGAGATATCCGTCTGCAGCAGGGTATCCGCGGCATCCACCTGGGTCAGCTTGGTCTTGGCCCCGCTGATCACCCCGTAGCCGATGCTGCCCGCGGTCCCCATGGGGCTTCCCAGGGCGATGACCGGATCTCCCAGATTGCTGAAGGCGGAGGATCCCATATTGGCCACGGGGAGCCTCTCCCGGAGGGTGTCGTCCAGATCGGCGATGGGCACGGTGAGCATGGCCAGATTCGTGTTGTTGTCCAGCTCCTTCACGGTGCACTCCGTGGTAAGTCCGTTGTAGAA
>JAEEGL015607240.1_pt1 | contig 11045 bp, 9 predicted proteins | sample 9134231 | NCBI WGS metagenome assembly JAEEGL01 (sample SAMN16246548, study PRJNA631951) | gut metagenome | biome: gut microbiome; feature: rumen; material: fiber-attached | host: Bos | place: Iran: Karaj | collected 2018-10
AAAGAGCGGGTCGCCCCACTCCTTCAGTCAAGTTTACATTCAACAGAAGAATATTAACACTCTTTTCTGCTTTTGCAAGGCCCTTTTTATACGCACTGTATATTCAAGCATCTATATATCTGTTTGGAAACAGTAATGATCCCTGCATCACTCTGATACCAGATATTCTTTCATCTGTTGACGGCCAGACTGTCATAGAAAAGCGGAAGGAATACATAGCCCTGCTCTTTAAGTCCTTCTATTATCTCGGGAAGAGCAGCCAGCGTGTCCCGGTTGTAGTCATGCATCAGTACTACGAAGAATTTCCTGCCTTCTGTTCCTGTCAGCACATTGTCCCTGTACACATCTGCCGAAGCCTCGTACAGCCCGTCTCCTGTTGCCCCGTTCCAGTCGACATATGCATAATGCTCCGTACGCAACCTCGCGATGATGCTGTCCTTAAGTCTGCCTGCAGTGGAGCTTCCTCCCGGAAATCTCATGACCTCCGACGTGACTCCGGTCTTCTCTTTAAGGTACTGCCTGTTGCTGAGCAAATCTTCCATGAAAGCATCAGCGGACCTGTATATTCCGTTCCTGATCCTGTGCGAATAGGTATGATTTCCCATCGTATGACATCCGTCTCTAACTGCAAGATATATGTCTCCGAACCTGTCCCAGTCCCTGCCCCTCTGGAAAAAAGTCGCCAGGACCTCATGTTCTTTCAGCACTTCCAGATACTTCCATGTAAGATCGTAAGGCCCGTCGTCGAATGTGAGGTAAGCGATCTTTACATCCGTCTTTCCTTGCTGCACCATGCTCTCCAGCAGTCTTGCCTCATCGAAGAATCTGCTGCGCACCGATTCAGTCTCCTGCGGCAGGCTTTTGATGATCGATATCTCCCTTTCTGTTTCTTCGAGCCGGGTCTTCAGTGAACCGGCTGTATCTTCAAGATCTGCGATCCTTGCCGCTTCATCTTTCAGCTGCGCATCAAGAGTCCTTCCGATACTGACGGATCTGCAGAGGACGATAACGGTGCATACAGTCAGAAGAGCGAGAATGTACCTTACTGCTCCGTTATCTCTTCCAGTTCCCGTGTTTCTCTCATCCATGTGTCATATATCTCCAGCTCTTTCGAGTATTGCTGTTCCATCTCTTCAAGTTCGTTCTCTGCCGCTCTGAGAGCCTTCTCGAGCGATGCCGTCTTCTCCTCCAGCGTCTGTATGTCGGACATGTACTTTGCCGTTTCTCGTTTCTTGCCCGCGTTTAAGACACCTGTCACTGTACACAGTGTGCACAGTACCATCAATACGGCAGTCAGGATCAGTATTACCGTTTCCTGCTTCTTCATCAATCTGCCCTTTCCATTGAGTATTTTTCTGTTCTGTCAGATATATGTTACCGCTTCGATTCTTGTAGTGAAAAGCCATTAAATTGTATAATTTATTATTATTTGTATTTAGATATATCTGAAACTGTCATTTAGCCGCTAATTAACGTCCATGCGGCGGAAGGATGTTTGGAAAAATGTCTTTGTCGTTCACAAAGAAGAAAACTGAACAAGCTACTGAGAATAATCGCGCTCCAAAAGAAAGGCCGACTGTTTCTTTCGCCAGAGCGCTTGCAGTTGGTCTCATAATTCTGTTTGTCATCGGTCTGCTCCTGTTCATAGCAGAGTATCAACTGACAGAACTGACACAGAAGAAGGACCTCCTGCAGAGAGTCGACAGTATAGCTGAGACTTTTTCGAAATCATATGAGCAGACTCTTGAAGTCACCGAGCTGTATGATTCGGGAATGCAGGCCAAGGCTGACAGTGTAGCCTATCTTCTGGACCATGCCGACAGCAGGGTCATCAACACTTCGCTTAGAAACCTGTTCGACGTTCAGGATATAGTCGTGGGCGTCAGGGTTCCGGAGCAGAACGGCCATGGCTACAGGTACTACCGTTCCAGAACTCAGGACGGGACTGAAGTGACTCTGATAAAAGTCTCTGACGATCTCGATGAGCTCCTCAACAACATCTACACCCAGAACAAGATCCTCAACAGGATTGTGAGCCTGCAGGACATGTTCTTTATCGTTACGTCCTCCACCGGGGATATAGTATATTACCCCGACTCCAGCTTTATCGGCAGGAACATTTCCGCTCTCGGGATCGGTCTTGACGATCTCGTGCAGGGTGACGCTAAATGGCTGAAGATAAACAAGGACAGATACTATACTTCCAGCTGCTCCAATGACGCTCTGAACATCACTATCACATGCGGCTTCACTTCAAGAAGCATGACCACGAACGCCCGCATAGCCAGTTTCGTTCTTTACATAATCGTTTGCGTCGTAATGATAGTCGTCGTAGCGCACACCTATTTCAGCAAGCAGGAGATCAGACGTATCGCTCGCACCGGCGGAGATTTCATGGCCGCCGTAAAACTGGCTTCTAAAAAGCTCGGTGTCTTCGTGGCAGTCGGTCTGATAGTCATAGCTCTGGTTGCATATTACATACAGACTCTCTTCGCATTGACACTGTACTCAGTCAGCACTCAGGATACGGTTGACCAGATCGAAGTAAATATAGAAGAAGGTGAATTCAGTGCAGAGCAGCTGAAATCGCTTTACAACAGATCTTACCTGAATAAGGCACAGATCATTTCTTATATACTTTCATCCTGTCCCGAGCTGCAGACGAAGGCTGAGCTCAAGAAACTGTCAAACATCTTCGGGATAGAGTACATCATGATGTTTGACCAGAACGGAGTGGAGACCCTCTCCGATTCAGGCATCAAGGGATTTGTTATCTCCGACGATCCGAGTCAGCAGTCATATGCTTTCAATGTCCTGAAATACGGCGTTCCGTACTACGTACAGGAAGCCATGCCCGAAGAACTTACCGGGAAGTACCACCAGTTCATCGGTGTTGCTATGTATGATGCGGAAGGTGAGAGCGACGGATTCCTTCAGATCGCAGCGTCTACGGACAAGCTGGAGACTCTCCTGAGTGAAGTCTCGCTTGAGACGATCCTGCGTACTGCCATAGCCGGTACGGTTGAGGATATCCTTGCCGCAGACAAGGACACCGGCAAGTTGATCTACACCAGTATAGGACGCTATAAAGACGGGACAGTGTTCGATCTCGGAATACAGGAAGATGAATTCAGGAACCGCTATTTCGGTAATATAAGAGTAGGCGCTAACAACTACTACGCGACTTCCTTTGAGACCGGGTCCAATCTCATATTCCTGGCAGAAAACAAGGCTTCTCTGTTCTACGGCAGGATCGGGATCACGATCTTTTCGATAGCGCTGTGCGTCATCGGCATCGTGATATTCATGGTGTATATGCATAACAGGCAGGTCATAGAGCCTCCGGAACATAATGACGATATGTATGTCGAAGTCAATACAGCCGGCGGCAGAAACAAACGCACTCTCAACATTCTCTACAGGATCATGAGAGACGGCGGTGACTGGATTGTAAAGACACCGGAAGAGAAGACTTCGATAATCGTGCAGGCTGTAGTCATCATCTTCGCTGTGATCATTCTGCTGTCGATACCGTTCAAGAACATTCTGTATACAGAAGACACGATATTCGGCTTCACCCTGTCAAACAGGTGGCAGAAAGGCCTCAACGTTTTTGCCCTGACTGAAGTCATCGCACTCTCTTTCATCTACTTTGCGTTCATCAACCTGTTCAACTATCTTATCAAGGAAGCCGTCAAGATCGCTACTCCGAAGAACGAGACTCTTCTCAGACTGGCAAGCAGTTTTGTTCACTATATCGGAACGATCGCTTTCCTGTACTATGATCTTTCTCTGTTCGGCTTTGATACCAAATCGCTTCTTGCATCCGCAGGACTGCTGACGCTCGTCGTAGGTCTCGGCGCTCAGAACCTCATTACAGATATCCTTGCCGGAATATTCATCATATTCGAAAAAGAGTTCCAGGTCGGTGACATCATAGAGGTCAACGGATACAGAGGCACTGTGCTCGAGATCGGCATCAGATCCACCAGGATCGTCAATACATACCAGGACGTCAAATCCATCAGCAACCGCGACCTGAGCAACGTCGTAAACAAGACCAGGCGCAACTCCTATATGGACATGCTGCTCGATGTAAAGTTCGATGCCGATATCGAGAAGATCGAGAGCGTCCTCAAAGCGGAACTGCCGAAGATAAAGGACATGAGCGAATACATCATTTCCGGACCCAGTTATGACGGTATCGACCGGATCGAGAACGGGATCATGAAGCTCAATATCCGCACAGAGTGCGTGGAGGAACACCGCTTCGAGGTCAGGACTCTCCTGAACAAGGAGATCAAGCGCATGTTCGATAAATACGGACTGACTCTCTGATCTCAGCAAAACTGCATAACAAAACAGGCAGCCTCGCGGCTGCCTGATTCTTTTTTACGGATCCAGCTCCGTTATGCCGGGTACTTATCAGCCGAGTTCGGCGAAGTACTTGATGGTGCGGACCATCTGGCTGGTGTAGCTGTTCTCGTTGTCATACCAGGAAACAACCTGTACCTGATATGTATCGTCGTCGATCTTCGCGACCATTGTCTGTGTGGCATCGAAGAGGGAGCCGAAACGCATGCCGATCGTGTCGGAAGAAACGATAGGATCGGTGTTGTAGCCGAAGGATTCGCTCTGCTGGGCCTTCATGGCTGCGTTGATGGAGTCAACAGTGACATCCTTGCCCTTTACGACTGCTACCAGGATGGTGGTGGAGCCGGTGACTGTCGGTACACGCTGAGCGGAGCCGATGAGCTTGCCGTTCAGTTCCGGGATGACGAGGCCGATGGCCTTGGCAGCGCCGGTGGAGTTGGGAACGATGTTGGCAGCGCCAGCACGGGCACGTCTCATGTCACCCTTGCGGTGCGGGCCGTCGAGGATCATCTGATCGCCGGTGTAAGCATGAACTGTGGTCATGATTCCGGACTGGATCGGATATACATCGTTGAGGGCCTTGGTCATGGGAGCGAGGCAGTTGGTTGTGCAGGAAGCTGCGGAGATGATTGTGTCTTCCTTTGTGAGGACATTCTCGTTTACGCCGTAGACGATCGTGGGAAGGTCATTGCCTGCAGGAGCAGAGATGACGACCTTCTTGGCGCCGGCGTTGATGTGAGCCTGGGACTTATCCTTGGAGGTGTAGAAGCCAGTGCACTCAAGAACGACGTCAACATCGAGTTCGCCCCAGGGGCAATTGTTGGCATCAGCCTCTTTGTAGATCCTGATCTTCTTACCGTCGACAATGATCGAATCCTCAGTGGCTTCGACTGTGTGGGTGTTCTCGCCGAGCTTGCCGATGTACGGTCCCTGAGCGGTGTCGTACTTCAGAAGTGTTGCGAGCATTTCGGGGCTGGTCAGGTCGTTGATGGCAACGATCTCATAGCCCTCAGCACCGAACATCTGACGGAACGCCAGACGGCCGATACGTCCAAAACCGTTAATAGCAACTTTTACCATGGAAAAACCTCCGAATTATTTATATCCATTTCTGAATACATATTAAAAAAGACCGCAATTATTCTAACAAAAGCAGTTATCATATGCAAGTCGAAGTTAAGCCCGAAACACCACCCTTCAGTATTTATAAAGAGGAGTCGGCTCAAACGAGTAGGTCCTGTCGAATTGTGTAAGTGAACCTGCCGCTTCCTGCATCCTGAGATACAGTTCAGCGCATCCGAAACTGTCGCTTCCGGCCTGGTGTGCACTCAGCGGGATTCCCAATTCCTGACACAGCGTGCCCAGCTTGTGGTTCGGCATCAGCTTCCCGTAAACTGCTCTGGAGATACGCAGCGTGTCTGCGTATCTGACCGGATGAAACTCAAGCTCATAATGATCCAGGAGTTTCTTCAGGACTCCCAGATCGAAAGTCGCATTATGGGCCAGGATAACGCTGTTCTCCATGATACCTCTGATGCGGTCCCACACTTCCGGGAAAACAGGTTCATCTTCGACATCCGAAGGTCTTATCCCGTGAACTCTAATACATCTCCAGTCGAATTCCGTCTCGGGATTTATACGTATCTCGGTACTCTCTACGACCCTGTTGTTCTCGATCACGGTAAGTCCTGCAGAACATATCCTGTCGCCTCTGGAGTTTGGTGTCTCGACATCAAAAGCGACCATCCTCCTTGGGGGCACCGGTCTCAGATGTTCCGGTGCCCCTGCAAGAAGTTCTTTTAGTTTTTCCTCTGTAATATAGATCATAGTCCAGTTGTTTCTTGAGTTATTTGCTGACTGCTTTCAAGTAATCCTCGTCCGAGATGTGATAAAGCGGCTCCCCGCTCGTTTCCTCACCCGGCACATCGATATTAAGGTGGGAGAACCATGAATCAGGAGCTGCTCCGTGCCAGTGTTTAACATTGGCCGGAACATGAACCACGCTTCCCGGGGTCATCTCGACCGCGTCCTTGCCTTCTTCCTGATAGAAACCTCTTCCTCCGACACAGATCAGTATCTGACCTCCGCCCGATTTGGCATGATGGATGTGCCAGTTGTTCCTGCAGCCCGGTTCAAAAGTCACATTGGCCATGGTCAGCTGTTCAGTTGATATCTGCGCAAGATATACATTCCCTGTGAAGAACGGATGAGGGCCTCCGGTACCTACCGGAAAAATGATAGTCTTCTGATATTCTTCCAGAGTCATCAGCACTGTTCCTCCGCATCTAGATAATACACTTATATGATACTACCTTTTTCGTCATTTGCGTGTCATTTTGACGGTCCGTTCTTATGCTGTCTGTCATTGCTTTTTTTGTGTTCATGCATTACAATTGAAAGACGTTGATACTGAATATGGAAGCGTATCGAAGTGGTCATAACGGGCCTGACTCGAAATCAGGTGTACCTCACGGTACCGTGGGTTCGAATCCCACCGCTTCCGCCAATAATCATAAACCTACCCCAATAACTTATACACTGAAGTATAGTTTCCGGGTAGGTTCTTTTTTACAAGACATTATTGAATCAAAAACTTATAAATACAAAACAGCCTCTGATAAGTGAATCGCTTCGTTCACTTACCAGAGGCTGTTTTGCCTATTTACGGAGTCTTTTTATTCAGTTTTTCATCTGCTCTGTTTACTGCGCTTCTGACTGCATCTGTATATCTCCTTGATGCAGTCTCCGTGACCCATTCAGCTTTTCCGTCAAGCATGAGTTTCAATTGTTCAGGCAGGAATGTCCCGTTTTCAAACAGGTTTTCTTCCTGTTCCTTTGTCATTCGGTACATTCTTATCCTGCCGCAGCTGAGGTAGTTGTCTCTGGAACTGGCAGCTGTATCTTTGACCAGTGTGTTCACGTCTCCGAAATAACCGGCCATCTCTATCGGAGGATTCTCTCCGTTATTGATGATGGAAAGGGTATGCATTCCGCTGTTTCTTTCTCCGGTCTCGCTTTTTGTCGCGGAATAGAAACCCTGCAGCATGAAGCTCTTATCACCGTCTTTATTAACTTGGGCGTTTATATAATGCCAGTTTGTGACTTTATCCTCGTTCTTTATATCTTCGACATCGTAGTTGCGGCAGTCCGCGCTTATCCCGTCATAATTCTGCAGAATATCAACATATCCAACACGAACAGTATTGTTGTTTTTCTCATGGATATGAAGCCATTTGCCCTGCAGCCACATGCTGTGATTTTCTGTTATCCATCTTCCTTTTTTCCAGATACGGACGAGCCAGAGGATCACGGTGAAGATACCTGCTATGATCAGGTTCTCCAGTAAATAATCCCATATATCTTCCAAAACGTCGTTCTTGAAGAACCAGGCGAAAGTGACTTCTCTCAACTCGCTTCCTTTTCCTATCACATGTCCTTTAAGAAGAACGACGTACAGCAGAAGCACGAAGACCAGGATCGCCGCCGCCTGGCCATATATGCTGTCCATCACCGTATTTGCTTCTTCCTTCATCTCATTCGGAAGATCGCTCATATGGTATTTCACAGAATATCTGTTGCGAAACAGTTTAGGATTCTTTTTCCATTGTTTCGGATTAAACCCCATTCTTTTCAACCTCTCTTGCCATCATAGAAATCCCGGATGATCTCTGTCAGCTTTGCCTGAACTTCGGGATTGCCGACTATAACGGATGTAGGTTCAGCGAAACTGATATCATTCCCATCATAATCTGTCATGCATCCGCCCGCTTCCTTGAGGATCAGATAACCTGCAGCTATGTCCCAGGGCTTCAGGACTTTCTCAAAGTATCCGTCTATTCTGCCCTGTGCGATATAGCAAACGCTGAGAGCGGAAGAACAGATTCGTCTGAGATCCACCACCTGCTTGAAGATGATCTTTCCAAGTTCAAAATTCTCGTCTGCAAGATGCTTCTTGGTGGAACCTGCCCCGAACTCGATAATGCTCTCGCTGAACGGCCTGCTGCTGACATGAATGCGTTCGCCGTTGTAATAAGCCCCTTCCCCTTTGACGGAAGTGAAGCATTCGTCTGTATAGGGGTTGTAGACCACGCCGAAAACTATCTCTCCTCCGCTGTACAAAGCCAGAGATACCGAACTCAGCCCGTATCCGTATACGAGATTCGTCGTCCCGTCTATCGGATCCAGTATCCAGCAGGGATCAGACAGGCTTCCGTCCTCTTCCTCTGAAAAGAATCCGTATCCTTCCGTGATCTTTCCCAGTTCCTCTTTCAGGTAATTGCTTATGCCTGTGTCCACCGCAGTGACGAAATCTGCAGCGCCTTTCATCTTGATGTCTTCCTGCAGTTTCTTGTCAAAGACGATCGCTTTTGTGGACTTAACCAGTTCAATGATCCTGTCGTACATGTTTGCTCCTGTCAGTATGTTTTATGATCGTTCTTATGCTGAATCACGGTCCGTTCTTTTCTCTGTATCCAATAGAAGGCGTGGCCGGATATACAGCGTAATTCCAGGTCCTGCTGCCTTTCATATAATCGTCTGTTACCAGGAAGAAATCGTATCCTGATATACAGTCGTTCCATGTTATATCGAGCTGATACCAGTCTCCTTCTATATTTACCAGGTTCCAGGCATGACCGCCGCCGTTCGTGCAGACTCCGACGACAAAGTCACACTGCACCCCAAGTTTGTCAAGGATCGCTTTTGCAGCGCATGAATAGCCGTCGCAAACCGCACAGCCGTCCACCAGCGCTCCGTAGGCTGTATGTGTAACAGGCGCATACGGTTCATTTGGAGGATAGTATACGCTGGCGCACAAAAAGTCGTTGACCGCCAGCACCAGGTCATACTCGCTCAGATTCGGCTTGTAGATCTGCTGAGCTGCTTCATCGCACTTCTTTTCCGTTTCGGCTCTCATCCGTCTGAGTTCATCTGTCTCAAACGAATAGTTGATGCGTACTGTATATTCTCCCGTTGCAGAATCTATCCACCAGGTCCATGCCTCCACTCCTGTTCCGGCGATTGGATCCCTGCGTTTTATCTCTCTGGCGATATCGTTCAGGTTATGCGGGATATCGGGATCGAAACCGTTGACAGGCATGAACACTACAGTCTCAGACAGTTTCCTGTATTCCTGCAGCATCAGTTCAGTGAGCTGTTCGATGCTTCCTATGTCGGAAGATACAGCCGGCTGAGGATCATCCTGAGAATTGTTCTTGATATCATCGTACTGGCTCGGGGACATCGGCGTTCCGGATGTTCCCTGATATGACCCCGAATACTTTTTGATCAGCTTATCAAGATCATCCTTATCGAGGCCCCATTTGCCGTAATCTTCTTCATCCTTACCTTGGGCAAAATGGCTCGCACCCTCGTCCACTATACCCGGGACTCCGGTGCCGCATGCACTCAGGAGGACTGCTGCCACGAGCAGCATCACAAGTATAAAGCGTCTTTTCCTCACTTTACCGTTATATCTCCGTTTATTATGTCTTTAACATACTGCTGCATCGCCGTGAATGGATTGATATGGCTTCCTTCACCGATCTTCTCGCTCATATAATCCCTGATCCTTCGGTAGCCTTTTGCATACTCGTCGTCTCTGGTCTCCAGTTCTTTCTCTATCCTCTCCGCGAATTTCACTTCGTGCAGACGTTTCATGGCGTCTATCTCGACATATGTTGCATGGCCTTCCACTATCTCTGTGACAAGATCGTCATTCCGGATCTTTCTTTCCAGCCTTCTCATATCAAGGCTGTCGTACTGCCATCTGTGTGTCAGTTCGTGCACCAGGGTGTCCTGTATAGCAGCTCTGGGACCGGGAGTCTCCAGTGCAAGTTCTCTCTTGCCGTAATCATAGTAACCGAGAAGTCTCTCATCGAAGGACCCGGCGGTCCGTCTCTCTATATCAGACGTGGATGCGAATCTGACGTGGATACTGCGGCCGAAGCTGATATCGTAATCCTTTCGCATGAATTCCTCTGTCTGCCTGTACAGTTCCAGTATCTCTTCTCTTTCTATCTTGCTGTCATGGCATCTGGCGCACATGTAACGTTTGCCGCCTTCCAGCTCATACCATACAGATACGACTCTGTTGCAGTAAGAGCAGACTTTCCTGCCTGCTCCCGAATGCACCGGCACTCCGGTATCAGACTGATACGGATCCTGGCTCACGGGGAGATCGGAAGAGATGAACCTTCTGAGGAATCCCAGCAGTTCAGGAACTGCAAAGGATGCCGGAACGGTCCCTCTGCCGAAATTGAGGTACCTGTCGGTCTGCAGCATGTTGTCTTTTTCAGTGCTCTCGCTTTCAGAATACCAGGACAGATATTCATATAGCATCCTGAATACGTGTTCCATCCTGTTGCGCAGTGTCTGTACTATTCCGTATTCGACACAGCTGAACTCGATTATGTAAAGCGATATATAGTCATCGGACACGCCGTCTGCTGCAGATCCGCTTTCGATCCACGGAATCACGCTGCGAACTTTGGACTCGTCTTCTGCCCCGTTCCCGTTATTCAGCACTCTGCTTACCAGATCTGCGTCCTTCTCTCCTTCCCTGGCGACATACACATTCTGCCAGAGATTCGGGAACAGAGTCTTGAACAGTTCACTCAGCATGAAGCAAAGCAGATTCACAGCCTGTTCCGCTCTGTCACCGAAGACCGATC
>JAEEGL016639788.1_pt1 | contig 11045 bp, 12 predicted proteins | sample 9134231 | NCBI WGS metagenome assembly JAEEGL01 (sample SAMN16246548, study PRJNA631951) | gut metagenome | biome: gut microbiome; feature: rumen; material: fiber-attached | host: Bos | place: Iran: Karaj | collected 2018-10
ATGTTACAAATGAGTGGTACATTCCGTGATAATGAAGAAATAGGTAGTATGGATTCTAATGCTATTGAGCATGAAAGAGGTATTACTATTCTAGCTAAGCCAACAGCAATTAACTATAAAGGTTATCGTATCAATATACTTGATACACCAGGTCATGCTGACTTCGGTGGAGAAGTAGAACGTATAATGAATATGGTTGATGGTGTTCTTTTAGTCGTTGATGCATATGAAGGTACAATGCCACAAACTAGATTTGTACTTAAGAAAGCCCTAGCTGCTGGTGTAACACCAATAGTTGTTGTTAATAAGATTGATAAACCAAGTGCTAGACCTGCTCAAGTAGTAGATGAAGTAATGGATTTATTTATTGAATTGGGTGCAGATATTGAACAATTATATTTTCCAGTTATCTATACAAGTGCAATCAATGGAACTAGTAGTCTAGATCCAGATATTAGTACACAAGAACCAACGATGGATTATATTCTTGATTCCATTATTGAAAATATTCCAGCTCCAAAAGTAAGTGAAGGTGCATTCCAATTTCAACCAGCATTACTAGATTACAATGATTATGTTGGAAGAATTGGTATTGGTGTTATTAAAAGAGGTTCTGTTAAAGTAGGACAAATGGTATCATGTGTAAGACTAGATGGTTCAGTTAAACAATTTAGATTACAAAAGATGTTTGGATACTTGGGATTAAAACATATTGAACTACAAGAGGCTCATCAAGGAGATATTGTAGCTATTGCAGGTTTATCTGATATCAACGTTGGTGAAACAATTTGTGAAGTAGGTAAAGAAGAAGCACTTCCACACTTAAGAATTGATGAACCAACATTACAAATGACATTTGGTGTTAACACATCACCATTTGCAGGTCGTGAAGGTAAACTATTAACAGTTCGTAAAATAGAAGAAAGATTATATAAAGAAACTGAAAGAGATGTATCACTTAAGGTTGAACCATTTGATCAAGAAAGCTTCGTAGTATCTGGTCGTGGTGAACTTCACTTATCTATTCTTATTGAAAACATGCGTAGAGAAGGATTTGAAATTCAAGTATCAAAACCAACTGTAATCATTAAAGAAATAGATGGTGTTAAATGTGAGCCATATGAAGAATTACAAATGGATGTACCACAAGACTCAGTTGGTGGTGTAATTGAAGCTTTAGGTTCTCGTGAAGCAGAAATGGTTAGTATGAATAATCATATTGATCAAACAAGATTAAGTTATGTTATCCCTTCACGTGGTTTAATTGGTTTTATGACAGAGTTTATGACTTTAACTAAAGGTTATGGTATCATGAACCATGCTTTCCTTGAATATCGTAAGATGGCTGGAGATACAGTAGGCGAAAGAAAAGTTGGTGTACTAGTTTCAATGGAAAACGGTAAATCAACAGCATATGCCTTAGGTCAACTTGAAGAACGTGGCACAATGTTTATAGAACCAGGCGAAGACGTTTATGAAGGTATGATTGTTGGCGAACATAACCATGAAAATGACTTAGCAGTTAATGTTGTTAAAGGTAAACAATTAACTAATACACGTGCTGCAGGATCTGATCATACAGTAGTATTAAAAAGACCAAGATATATGAGTCTTGAAGTATGTCTAGAATATATTAATAATGATGAACTTGTTGAAGTAACACCTCATAGCTTTAGATTAAGAAAGAAGATTCTTAATGCTGATGAAAGAAAAAGACAAGCTGCTAGACAAGGTAAAATAATATAATAAATACCCACAATTTTGTGGGTATTTTTTTATTTAGTTTTTTCTTAAAATATTTTATTATTTATCCGTATCTTTATTTACTTTTAACCATATATTTTATATAATTATTACGATAGGATAAGATATATGGATACTAAGAAAAAAGTATATTATAAAGATCTTGATATTGTTAGAGTATTATCATGTATATTAGTTCTTCTATATCATCTTAATATTCTTAAAGGTGGATATTTAGCAGTATGCATCTTTTTTGTGCTATCTGGTTATTTATCTATAATATCTGCATTTCGTAAAGAAAAGTTTTCAATATTAAAGTATTATAAAGATCGATTATTACATATTTATATACCACTTTTAATAGTAGTCTTTATATCAGTTGGAGTTGTTTCTTTAATACCATCAATAAATTGGTTAAGCCTAAAACCAGAAACAACATCTGTAATTCTTGGTTATAATAACTATTGGCAATTAAGTGCTAATATGGACTATTTTGCCCATCATATTGGTTCTCCATTCATGCACTTTTGGTATATCGGAATATTACTTCAATTTGAACTAGTATTCCCATTAATCTATTATTTTCTAAAATTCTTAGGTAATAAGATTAAGAAATGTGCACCAGTAATATTAATGACCGTTTTATCTTTTGTAGGTTTTGGATATTTCTTCTATGCAAGTCTAACAAAGAATATCATGGTTACTTATTATGATACATTTATAAGACTATTTAGTATTCTATTTGGACTTACAATAGGCTTATATCATGTATTCTATAATGATATTAAATCATGTTATACAAAGAATAAGACAGTTGGTAGAATAATCTTTTATGCATACTTATTAATTACTATTCTATTGTGTATTCTTATTCCATCAACATCTAAATATTATAGTATTACAATGTTACTTATAACTTTAATTGGATGCCGACTAATTGATTATGGTACATTATATCCAAAAGAAGAATTAAATGGTTTTGATAAAATTATTAAATCGTTTGCTAAAGTATCATATGAAATTTATTTAATACAATATCCGGTAATATTCTTATTACAAGATATAGAAATGAATAGTATACTTCGAGTATTATTAATTATTTTAATTACTATTATATTATCTTATATTCTTCATTTTGCTCTTGATTATAAAAAGAATAGTGAAGGTAAAGTAAGATTCTTAGTGCTTAGAATAATAACTTTAGTTTTAGTTAGTGCTTGTGCTATTTTTGGTATTTATAAATATATTATTGCTAAAGATCATACTGAAGAAATGAAAGAACTTGAGGAACAATTAAATCGTAATGAAGAGATGATGCAAAAGAAACAAGAAGAGTATGCTGCTAACTTAAAAGAAGAGGAAGATAAATGGAATGATGTTTTAGCAGATCTTGAAAATGGTGAAGAAAAGATAGCTGAAATAGTTAAGAATCTTCCGGTAGTTGCTATTGGGGACTCTGTTATGTTAGGTGGTATGGATAGTATCTATAAGCAGTTTCCAAAAGCTTATGTTGATGCTAAAGTATCACGAGCAGATTGTGAAGTACCTAATATCTTAAGAAACTTAAAGAACAAAGGTCGAATAGGCGATGTTGTTGTTTTAGGTTTAGGAACTAATGGTTCTTGTGGCGAGGGTACAAGAAAAGAAATAATGAAAATTTTAGAAGGTAAGAAAGTATTCTGGCTAACAGTTACCAATGATCGTGAAGTTCATATCAATAGTAAGATCGTTAAAGTAACACAAAATTATGATAATGCATATTTGATAGATTGGAATGAAATATCAAAAGGTCATCGTAATTACTTTGTAGCAGATGGTATTCACTTAACTGGTACAGGAAGACAAGTATATTCAAAAACAATTTATGATGCTATTTATAAAGAGTATTTAGATGAATATAATGAAAAGAAGAATGGTATTATTGAAGAACATAAAAATGAATTAAAAGAAAAGATTACTTTCTTTGGTAATGATGTAATTATAAATATCTTTGATCTAATTAAAGAGAAATTCCAAAAGACTGACTTTAGATTAGATAAGAATTATAATTATGAAAAGATTTATGATGAAATAAAAAAAGGTGTTGAAGGTAATACTATAAATCATCGAGTAGTTCTTGCTTTTGATAAACAAGCTAATATATCAAAGACTGACTATGTAACTTTATTCGGATTATTAAAAGATTATGAAGTATATGTCTTATCAATGGATGTAAAACTAGATTTTGCAAATGATAATGTTACAGTAATAGATTTTAATAGTGAAATAAATAGTAATCCAGATTTCATAATGGCAGATAGGATACATTTATCTAAACAAGCTAACGAACTATTAAGTACTATGTTAGATCAGATAATAAATAAGAAATCAGAATAAAATTGGAAGGTGTGTATATGAAGAAAGTATTATTGATAACTAGTTTTATACTTATAATTCCCATAATACTAATATCAATAATGTTCTACAATAAGGCTCATAAAACGAATGTTATTGTAGATAATTCTAAAGAGATTAAGCTTCTTGAAGAATATGCAATAAAAGAAAAAGAACTTGAAAACATTAAAGAAGCTAATCAAGAAAAGATTAAAAAGTATGAAAAGGTAAAATCATGGAACGAAGAAATCACTTATTACTTCGACTAGTAATTGCCTTTGAACTTGCAATCATATACACTTTAATATATTTTTATGGGAATTATAAAGTAAAAGATGTTGTTAAAGAAGTTATTAACTTTGATGAAAATAAAATAGTTGAATTAAATAAAGAAATAGATTTTTATAACAATATTGAAGAAGAAACAAAGAAGTTAAATGAAGAATATATCGATAATATATCTAAGTTGGAACATATGATTCTAAATAAAGAAACTACTGCTAAAATAGCATATCTAACTTTTGATGATGGACCTTATGATTTAACTCAAAAATATTTAGATGTTTTAAAGAAGAATAATGTACGAGCTACTTTCTTTACTTTAGGAAAAACAAAATATGAAGAAACATATAAAAGAATTGTTAATGAAGATCATATGTTAGCCAATCATACTTATTATCATAATATTTGGAAAGGCCTATATAAAAGTGCTGATAATTTTATGTATCAAGTACAGAAACTAGAAGATTATATTTATAGTATTACGAATCATAAGACAACTCTTGTTAGATTCCCAGGTGGATCATCAACCGCTGGTAAGTTAAAGAATGAGATTGTAAATAGACTTCATAGTAAAGGGTATAAATATGTAGATTGGAATTGTTACACTGGTGATGGATCTGATACGATGATGGCTAAACATGATGCCTACTATTACTATAAAGATACATGTAAAGATGATATAATAGTTATATTAATGCATGACTATAATTATTCAACAGTTAATAATTTAGAGAAAATAATAAAAGATTTACGAGATAGAGGTTATATATTACTTCCTCTAAATAATAAAAGTGTAATGGTAAAGTAGGTGAAATATGGTACCAAAAAAAGATATATATAATGTAGCAGCTCCAAGAACATTTGGTGATAGCACATTAAATTCTCATCTAGCCCTAAACAGTTTAGAAGATTGTTATCATGAAATAGATAGAATGGTATTCTTTAGTGATAATGATCGATTAGAACTATCTAAGAATATTAGAAATAATCTTTTAGAATTAAGTATTCTATTAGGTGAAAAAGCAATAAATGAAGAAAAAAGAGAAGATGTTAAATATATTGCCTTTCTAATCAATAGATTAGAGAAAGTAAGAAATAAAGATGAATATTTAACAGTTATTGATGAGAAATTAATTGAAATTAATAATAAGATAAAAGGAGTTGAAAAAAGTGGAAGAAAATAGAAAAGTTAAAACTTTATCATTAATGTTAGTATTAACACTTATATGCTTGTTCTTTGTACTTATTTATGGAGTAATTTATAGTTTTAATCATAAAGATGAAAAATGTGATAAAAATGAATCAACATCAGCAGTAACATATGAAACTATTAAAGGTGTTTATGTTAATAATGGTGCTGTACTACCAGAAGAAGGAAAGAAAGATGAGTATGGAGCTGATGCATCAGATTATAAGAGATTAACTATTAATGAAGGTGGAACAGCCAAATTCGAAGATTATATGTACCATGGTAGTGGTTATAATGCGCAAGGTAAACTATTATTTGGTAAAGATAAATTATATTTAATAAATGATTTATGTAATGAAATGGTAGATACAGGCGGAGCTGGTTGTGAATGGCCAAATTGTACACATATTTATGAGTTTGATTATAAAGATGGCAAAATAACTTATGGAGATTTAGAACTAATAAAAAAATAGATACAAACGTATCTATTTTTTAATAATTAAATAATTTGCAATGATATTCATCAAGTAAATCATTAATAGAGATAATATCATATATTTTATTAATAAAACAAAATCTAATAATTAAATCATAATGATTATTTTTAGGAAGAGAATAGGAAGCGCTATCTAATAAGTTTTCTATCTCTTTTTCATTTAACTTTAGTGATAATCCTAAAAGAATAACTGTTTCTTTACTAGGGTGATAACTATTATCACGTCTAATTTTTGAAAATAATCTTCTATCAATATGAACTTTATTATAAACATCACTATCATTAAGATTTCTCTCATCAATGTATTTAAATAATAGTGTTTGAAAGTCATTTAAATCTTTATTATCTTTAATATATTGTTCGATTGGCATCGACTCATCTGATAAGGCACCCATACATGGACTACATTCAAAATCTTCATTATATTTAGCTCTTGAAAATTTAAAATTCTTTTTTTCAACTACTAAGTTTTCTTTTATATACTTTCTTAATTCATCTTTCATAATTACCTCAAAGATATTATATCAAATGTCGCTTTAAAAGAGACCAATTATATATTAAAAAATAATAAAATGTAGTCATGAAAGGAAGAGATGGAAATGAAAAAAGTAAATGAAAATGTAATGGATGTTGTATTTCTACTTGATAGAAGTGGAAGTATGGCTGGATCTGAATCTGATACGATTGGAGGATTTAATAGTTATCTAAATAAAAATAAAAAGAAAGATTATTTAGTAACAACTATTCTTTTTGATGATAAGTATGAAAAACTATATGAAAGAAAAAAGATTAGTGAAGTAGATAAACTTAATAAAGAAACATACTATGTTAGAGGTTGTACAGCTCTTTTGGACGCAATTGGTAAATCAATAAAGCTTATGGATAAAAAAACAAAAGGCAAAGTACTATTTGTAATAACAACAGATGGTTATGAAAATGCATCACGCGAATATAATAAAGAAAAAATTAAAGAAATGATACAAGGTCATAAGAATTATGAGTTTATGTATGTAGGAGCAGATATTGATTCATATAGTGAGGCAACTAATATTGGTATTAAAAGAGAAAATGTTGCAAATTATAAGAAATCTAAAAAAGGTATTGGTATATTGTATGATGCTGTAGATATGGCTTGTGAATCATTTGCTTGTGGTTCTTCTATTGGAACTAAATGGAAAAAAGATCTAGATAATTACATCGAAGAAAATGAAGAATAGTTTTATTCTTCTTTTTTTGTTATAATGAAACTGGTGATAGATATGGATAATAATATTGTAGAAGAACAAGAAAATTTAAAAAAAGATAACAAGTTGATGATAATTGCTATAGTAGTCGCTCTAATCTTGATAGGAGTAGTGATTTTATTAGCTTGTATCAACAAAGGTGAAGATACTAAAGAAACCAATAAAGGAAATGATAATCCAACTGGACAAGATTGGAGTAAAGATTGTTGCTCTTGTTGTCCTGGTAAGGGTGAATCATGTATTCAATCTTGTTGTCCATGTGATTAAAATGGTCTTAATTTGACGATTTATAGAAAATTTGTTATAATAATCTCGTAATAAATCAATTAGTTATTCGCGTTTTATTACATATGATGGTTAATAATGATGAGAACCGAAGAATCTCCTCATGAATAACAAAATATCGCAGAAAAAATTTTGTGGTAGTTTTTGCTGTTCATGAAAGGAGGTTCTTTTTTAATACCACACTAATAAAATGAAAGAAGGAGAAAATATGAAACAAAAAAATGAATTAAAGTATTATGAAGAAGTAAAAGATTGGGATTTTTCAAAGTTTGAAATTGAAGCCGAAAGTTTAACTAATTGGGACTTATATGAAATATTAAAGAAAGTAACAAACAAAGATTCAAAAATATTAGATTTAGGAACTGGTGGAGGAGAGAAAGTAATAGAGTATTTTCCTGATTGTGAGGAAATACTTGCAACTGATTTTTCAGAAGCCATGATTGAAACAGCTAACAAGAATCTAGAGGTAAGTGGAAGAAGTAATATAACATTTCGTTTAATGGACAATCTAGCTATGGATGTACCAGATGATTATTTTGATGTGGTCGTAGCAAGAAACACAGTAACTGATCCAAAACAAATCATAAAATGTTTAAAAAAAGGTGGTTACTTACTATTGCATGGTGTTGATAAAGATGATTGTTGGAGTTTAAAAATGTTATTTGGAAAAGGACAAGGATTCCATGATACAAAACCAATAAGCATCATTGATTATGAAAACATTTTAAAAGCGGGTTTCCATGATGTAGAACTAGTTCCAATCCATGAAAGAGAATATTTCAAAAATGAATATTTATTCAAAGCATTCTTAAGAAAAGTTCCTATATTAGATGACTTCAGTGAAGAAGAAAATGATCATGAATTAAGTCATTATGTTGATGACATTGATGATGAAAAACTAGATTATTACATACAAGAAAACACTGAAAAAGGAAAAATCAAACTATTAAGAAGATACTATGGAATAACGGCAAGAAAATAAACAATCTTTTATAGAAAAACAGGTTTATACCTGTTTTTTTATTTATAAATAATTATATATATGAAAATGGTATATAATTATATTGGGTGATAAAATGTTTAGTCCAACTTTAGAAACTGAAAGATTAATTTTACGTAGATATAAAGAAAGTGATATTGATATATTTCATGAATTAACAACCGACCCCAGATTATCAGATTATATATATTATCCAAGTATTACTAGAGAAGAAGAAATAAAACAAATAAAAAAGTTTATTGATTATGCGGATACAGATCCTCATGAACATTGGATAATTGAAAGAAAAGAAGATAATGAAGTAGTAGGGATAATAAACGTAAATAATGTATATCAAAGACATAATTTTTGTAATGTAGGATATACCATAAGATATGATTATTGGGGTAATGGATATGCATCTGAAGCTTTAAAAATAGTTTCTTATCATTTATTAAATGATATTGGTTATTATTTAGTAGAATGTGTTTGTAATGAAAAAAATACTAGATCACAAAGAGTTTTAGAAAAATCTGGTTTTATTCAGGATGGTTATATTAAAAATAGAAGATTGAATAAAGATGGTACTTATTCAGGCGTATTATATTATAGTAAATCAGAGTAGTTGAAAAATGATAGATTTGAAATTATAATTATATTAGAGGAGAGTAGAATGGAAGAAGAAAAGAAAGAAAAAGTCAAAGTTGATAAACTAAATAAAAAATCAAGAATTATTACAGTATTGTTATATATATCATTATTTTGTGTGTTTAGTATCTTATTATTTGTAATATTCAAAAAAAATGAATTAGATGATTATGTTTCATGTGGTACTCAAAATAGTGAAGTTAATGTTAAAGAGATAAAAACTAAATTGGAAGATCTAAACAAAAAATCAAGAGAGTTTGTAAGTGAAAAAATGAGTAAAAGTGAATTTGCTGAAAAAGCAAAAGAATTTTATACAAAAGAAATGATTGATATTTTATTACAATACTATGTTGAAGATGAGGGATACAAGAATGTTTGTATTTCCATGGCTGGTTGTAATGTTGAAGGTGGTTATATGACTGATGATGCTGATAGAGGTCATTTCTTCTTTGAAATTAACAAAATAAATGGTAATACTGTTGAAGCTACTGGCTATTATGGTGAATTTACGACATCTATTAATGAAGTTGAGAAAATAATTGATAATTTGTCTAAACAAGATATTACATATAAATTTGAAAATGGTAATTGGAAAATAGCTAAGTTTGATATTAAAGCGTATAATTAAACATTGAGTTTTATCTCAATGTTTTTTTATGATACAATATGTTTGGTGATTTTAATGGGAATATTATATGTAATAGGGACTCCTATAGGTAATCTTGATGATTTATCTAAAAGAGTTATTGATACACTTAATAGTGTTGATTATATAGCTTGTGAAGATACGCGAAATTCTATTAATTTATTAAGATATCTAGGTATTAATAAAAAACTTGTTGCTTATCATAAGTTTAATGAAAAAGGTAAAAGCAATAGCATTATAGAAGATTTAAAAAATGGTAAGAATATTGGACTAATTAGTGATGCAGGTTGTCCTTGTATATCAGATCCAGGTAGTATCCTAGTTAGTGAAGCAGTAGAGAATAATATAGAGGTAATTAGTATACCAGGACCTAGTGCTGTAATTACGTCTCTTATGTCATGTGGTATGGATACATCTACTTTCACCTTCTATGGTTTCTTCCCAAGAGAAAATAAAGAAACTAAAGAATTGTGTGAAAAGATAAAGAACGATAGTAGTAGATTAGGTATTATTTATGAATCTCCTAAAAGAATTATGAAAACACTTGAAGTATTACTAAATAATCTTGGTGATATTAACATTTGTTTATCTAATGATTTAACTAAGAAGTTTGAAAAGAAGTATTATGGAACTATTACTAATGTAATTAATGAACTTAAAAATAATCCTAACTATGAATTGGGTGAATATGTATTAATTGTTGAACCAGTAAAAGAAGATAAAATAAATAATGATATTAATACAGAATCTTTAATAATTGACGAAATGATTAACAACAATTGTAGTATGAAAGAAGCCATTAAATATGTTAGTGAAAAGTATGGTATACCTAAGAATAATGTATATCAAGCAAGCCTTAATTTAAAAAAGATACTTGATGTCAACAAATAAGAAGTTTACAAAAAACTATATATTTTTGAAAATAAGTATGATATATTAAAATTGTCTAGAAGATATGAAAGTCTTGTATGTTATAAAACCGACTGTTGTTATAATAAGGGAGTCAGGATCGATTAAACTGTGTTGAATACTTAGTGTGAGTTCCTAAGGATCCTAATGTTTAAGTATGGACACCCACCTGCATGGAGCGGGTTTTAGTTAATCTGGCTTTCGATTTTCTGGATTTTTTTTGTGTCTTAAGGAGGTAGTATGAAAAAGAA
>JAEEGL016931392.1_pt1 | contig 11045 bp, 10 predicted proteins | sample 9134231 | NCBI WGS metagenome assembly JAEEGL01 (sample SAMN16246548, study PRJNA631951) | gut metagenome | biome: gut microbiome; feature: rumen; material: fiber-attached | host: Bos | place: Iran: Karaj | collected 2018-10
CAAATGCCTTTACTAAATATGGTAAAATTAATCTTAAAAATGCTAAGTTTAAAGAAGATTTTACTCCAATTGAAGAAGGGTGTGACTGTTATGCATGTAAAAACTTTACTAAAGCCTATATTCGTCACTTAGTATCTTTAAATGAAATGTTAGGTTCAAGATTATTATCAATACATAATTTGCGTTTTTTAACTAGACTTACGGAAGATTTAAGAGAATGTATTAAAAATGATAATATTCTTGAATATCGAGACGTGTTTATTAAGAATTATTATCAGGGAAAAGAATACTTAAATAGTAAAACAACAGGTCAAGGTGATTAAATGAAAGTTCTAACAAAAGATGAATTGCTGGTTGCAAAAGATGAACTTGATTTAGGAAATCTTGTTATCTTTCCAACGGAAACAGTCTATGGATTGGGAGCTAATGCTCTTAAAGAGGATGCGGTTGATAAAATATTTGAAGCTAAAAATAGAGCTAGTAATAATCCGTTAATTGTTCATTTAAAGAATAAAGATGAAATTACAAAATATGCAGTAATTAATAACGAAGTTGAAAGAAAATTAATTGACACTTTTATGCCAGGACCATTTACACTTATTTTACAAAAGAAAAGTATTATTCCTGATAATGTAACCTGTAATTTAGATACGGTAGGTATTCGTATACCAATTGATGAAATAGCTCATAATTTATTAGATATCTTAGATTATCCTATTGCAGCACCATCAGCTAATGTATCAACAAAACCAAGTGGAACTAATATTTCTGATATAATTCCTGAATTTGATGGAAAAGTAGCGTATATTATAGATGGAGGAGATTCAAGGATTGGACTAGAAAGTACTGTTTGTAAAGTAATAGATGGAATTCCAACAATTTTAAGACCTGGTTTTATTACTAAAGAAGATATTTCTAGTGTCATTGGATCTTGTAATGTATCTGAGTTTGTGATGAAAGAAGCTAAAGGTAAAGTTGAAAGTCCAGGGATGTTATATAAACATTATTCACCAAAAACTAAATGTCTTTTAGTTGATAAAGAAATGTTAGAAAAGACATGTAAAAATTATCATAAAGCGATAGTAATTGGAAATACCAATATAAATTGTTATAAATATCTTAATTATGGTGATAATTTAGTGACGATAGCTCATAATATTTTTAAATTATTACGTGAAGCTGATAAATTTAATGGTGAAGTTATTTTAATTGAATCTGTAGAACCTGTTGGACTAGGACTAGCTATTATGAATCGACTAATAAGAACATGTGAATATCATTATATAAAGAGGGAAAATGAAGATAAATAAGTATAGAAAATTAAAATCAAATAAATATGAAGTTACTTTAGAAGATAATGAAAAGATTATTCTTTATGAAGATGTTATTTTAAAAGAAGAATTATTATTAAAAAAAGAGATAACTGATTTAAAGAGAATTACTACAATTAATGAAGAATATGAAGTATATGATGTAGCTTTAAAATACTTGAATCATCATGTAATGTCTATTAAAGGAATGAAAGAATATCTTTTAAGAAAGAAATTCGATTTACAAATAGTTGACAAAACAATTGACAAATTAATTGACAAAGGATATTTAAATGATGAATACTATGCTAAATGTTATATATCAGATCATATTAATCTATCAAATGATGGTCCTTATAAAATGATAAAACACTTGGAAGAATTAGATATACCAAGTAGTATTTATGCGGAATATCTAAGCAAATATAATGATACATGGAAAGAAAGAATTGATAAGTATATTAATAAAAACTTAAAAGTTAATAAAAAGAGTTCTTATTTCTTTAAAAGTAAGATGCTTATGAATTTAATTAATCTTGGTTATGAAAAAGAAATGATTAATGATTGTCTAAACCATATTTCCATTGATAATTTAGATGAATTAAAAGAAAAAGAGAAAGAAAAAATTAGAAAAAAACTAGAAAGAAAATATTCTGGTGATGAATTAGAAAGAAAAATACGAGAAAAACTATTTCAAAAAGGATTCTTTGAATAGTTTTCTTTTTTTATGAAAAATGATATAATATAAATGAATTTTGAAGGAGTTTGTATGTTAATAACTAGTGTGGATAATAAAAAGATTAAAAAATATGTTTCCTTAAAGACTAGTAAAGGAAGAAAAGAAGAGGGTTTATTTCTTGTAGAAGGAGCCCATATGTGTTATGAAGCTAATAAGCATGGTTTATTAGTTGATTTAATTGTCCTTGAAAATACTGAAATATCCTTTAGTTATGCTGGTGAAATTACTTATGTAACTAGTAATGTATTAAAGAAGATATCTAATCTTACTAATCCAACTAATGTTATTGGTGTGTGTCAAATATTAGATAATAAAGAAATAATTGGTAATCACATCTTAGTTTTAGATGATATACAAGATCCTGGTAATATTGGAACAATCATAAGAAGTAGTAAAGCTTTTGATGTTGATACAATCATTTTATCGAATAATTCTTGTGATATTTATAATGATAAAGTTCTTCGTAGTACCCAAGGTATGATATTTAATACAAACATTGTTTATGGTGATTTATTAGGTATTATCAAAGAACTTAATAATAATGGTTATACTATTCTTGGTACTAATGTTAATAATGGTGAAGATGTAAGAAATATTAAAGTTTCTAAATATGCGCTTATTATGGGTAATGAAGGTAATGGTGTTCATAAAGAAATACAAAATCTTTGTGATCGAAATTTATATATTAAAATGAATAGTGATTGTGAAAGCCTTAATGTTGGTGTAGCTACAAGTATTTTATTATATGAATTAAATCGAGGTAATTATGAATAAAGCGTATCTTGGTAAATATGTTAATACTCATGGTTTAAAAGGAGAAATAAGAATTAAATCTAATTTTCCATATAAATCTAAAGTATTTAAGATTGATAACGAAATTATTATTAATAATGCTCCTTATATCATAAAAAGTTATCGTGTTCATAAAGATTATGATATGGTTACTTTAGCTGGAATTAATAATATAAATGATATTCCATTCCCTAAAAATACTTCTGTTTTTTTTGATCGAGATAAATATTTAAGTAAAAAAGAGTATTTAGATAGTGACTTAATTGGATTTATTGTATATAATAGTAAGATTGAAAGGGAAGTTCTTGATATAATTTATTTAAATGATAAGAAAAAACTAATAAAAACTATGGAAGGTTATATTCCTTTTGAATTAGTTAAAGATATTGATTTAGATAATAAAAAAATTATGGTTGAGGAGGTAGATGGCTTATGAAAATAGATATATTATCTCTTTTTCCTGAAATGTATAATGGACCATTTACTGAATCTATTTTAAAACGTGCACAAGAGATGGGCAAAGTAGAAATTAATATCCATAATTTTCGTGATTGGTCTCTTGATCCACATAAAAATGTTGATGATACACCATTTGGTGGTGGAAGTGGAATGGTTCTTGCTTGTCAACCAATTTTTGATTGTATTAATAGTTTAAAAACTAGTGATAGCATTGTTATCATGATGACTCCAAGTGGTAAAGTATATAATCAACAAATAGCTTATGAATTAAGTAAGAAGAAACATTTAATTATTCTATGTGGTCATTATGAAGGCTTTGATGAAAGAATTAGAAGTCTTTGTGATATGGAAATAAGCATTGGTGATTATGTTTTAACTGGAGGTGAACTTCCTAGTATGGTTTTAGTTGATAGTATCGTACGATTACTTCCTGGTGTTATTGATGAAGATAGTAGTTTAAACGAATCATTTAATAATAACTTATTAGATTATCCTGTTTTTACTAAACCACGTGTATATAATGGTATGGAAGTACCAGAAATATTACTTTCAGGTGATCATGCTAAAATAGCTGATTTTCGTTATCAAGAACAAATTCGTAAAACAAAGGAACTTCGACCAGACTTATTTCAGGGTGAGATAGATGAAAACAAAGAGTAAGTATGTTTTATTAAAGAAAAGTATTTATAAAAAAATTGTTTCATTTGATTACAATGATTCTTTTAGCATGACTAAGAAAAAAGATAAAGAAAGTATTGGAACAATTAAGTTTTATGATGAGAAAATAATAGATCATGTTATTAAAAGAAGTATTGATAATCGCTTTAAAAAATTATTAGAATTAATAGCTGATATTGAAGAAAGTGATGAAGATCCATCTAATGGTTATCTATTTTGCTTAGATGAAACAGAAAAATTTAAAAGAGAATTAATTAATAAATATGATAAGTTTTTAAAGAAAACTCAATTAGAGTTTATGAATAAAAAAATAGAATTAATTGAAAAAGATATGAAAAATAAATTAATCGCATATCGACTATTACATTCACCAATTTTTTCTAACATGGAAATGGAAGAAGATGAATTAGAGGATGAAAGAACGAGAAGTCGATAAAAAATGTTGCATTTAATATGAAATTATGATATTTTATTGTGAGTGAGGTTGATTATGAAAACAGTTTTCTTAATAGTTGCTATTCTCCTTATTGTGATAGTATTACTTCAAAGTGGAAAAGCAGAAGCAGCTAGTCATATAATAAGTGGTGGTAATTTAGATTTGTTTAATAAAAGAAAAGAAAGAGGTAGTGAGCTATTTATTAGTAGATTAACAATGACTCTTGGAATAATTTTCTTTGTATTAACGATTGTTATGGATGTAATTTAATTACATCTTTTTTTTTACAAAAAATTGTTGTAATTATTTTTTCTTATGATAGAATTATAATAGAGGAGGAGAAATGAAAAAGATAAAATATTTATTATTACTTTGTGTATTAGCAATTGTTACAACAGGCTGTGTTAAATTTAATGTTAATATGGACATCAAGAAAGATAAATCAATGGAATTTTCTGTTATTTATGCATTTGATAAGTCAATGATGGGAGAAAGTAATTCTTTAAAAGAAGAAGATTTTGATGCTGCTAAAAAAGAAGGATTTGCGGTTAGTAAATATTCTCAAGATAACTATGAAGGATTTAAATTAACCAAAAAAATAGCTAATATTGATGAAGTTAGTACAGAAGCTGATGTAACTTATGATTTATCAGGCTTAATGGGTGAAGGTGATGGTAATAAATATATCTTCAAAGTAGTAAAAGGAACAGATAAGAATACTTATATTGCTAAGATTAAATTTGATTCTGATAGTGGAAATAATCCAAGTGATAATACTGTAACTACTGATGAAGAAACTATTGATTCAGATACAAATGAAACTGATGGAGAATTAGCTCCAGATGAAGTTCTTGAACCTGATGATTATGATTTCCCTGATGAAGAATTAACTACAACTAGTAAAAATGATGATATGGATTTATCAGCTCTAATGAATAACTTAGATTTAAGTTTTAATGTTAGTTTACCATATGGAGCTGTTAGTAGTAATGCTACTACCAAAGAAAATGATAACAAAAACTTAAGTTGGAAATTAGGTGCTTCAGGAGAACAATATATTGAATTTACTTTCGAACTTAAAAATAATGAGGGAAGTAGTAATTTAATACTTTATATTGGAATTGGTGTTGCTGCATTATTAGTTATTGTAGTATTAGCAATCGTTTTAACGAAGAAAAAAAATAAACCAGTTACCGAAGTAGTTCCAGAAGCTCCAAAAGCAGAAGTTACTGAAGAACAAAATAATTAGGATATAAATAGGAAAAATTAATTTTTTTCCTATTTTTTTATTTATTTTTATTGCCAATTATTTAAAAAAATGCTATTCTTATAATAGAAGGAGTATAGGAAGACAGAAGATAAATTTGTCTTTTAAAATGTGATATGAGTAATAATGTAAAATACACGATTGGTGCACTAGTTGGTGGTGCTATTTTAATGTTTATTTTGTTTTTTGTGGTTGGAGAACCAAAGAAAGAATATACTATTGTTTTTGATAGTACTGGTGGTAGTGATGTTCAGTCACAAGTGGTTGTTGAAGGGAATACAATTACTAAGCCAATGGATCCAACGAAAGAAAATAGTACGTTTGTTCGATGGGAATATGAAAATAGAGAGTATGACTTCACTAGTAAAGTTACTAGTAATATGACTTTAAAAGCTATTTGGGAAAGTCAAGAACAACTCTTTGATATCGTGTTCACAGTAAATGGACAAGAAAAAACATTATCTTTAAGCAAGATTACTGAAACTGATTTAGAAAGTCTTGGATTTGAAGAGAAAGATGGCTATGAAATTAAATGGTATTTAGATGATAAAGAATATGATTTTACTGAGCCATTAACAGAAAATATTAATCTTGTTGGTAAATACATTAAAGTAACTCTTTATACAATTAAGTTTAATTCTGATGGTGGTACTCAAGTTGCAAGTCAAAAAGTAAAACCAGAAGAGAAAGCTACTGAACCAGAAGCAATAACAAAATATGGATTTATCTTTGATGGATGGTATTTAAATAATAAAAAATATGATTTTACTACACCAGTAACAAAAAATATTACTTTACTTGCTAAATGGAGTGAAGATCCTAATGTTAAACGTTATGATGTAATATTTGATAGTGATGGTGGTACTCAAGTTGCTAAACAAAGAATAATTGAAAATGAAAAAGTAGTAGAACCTAAAGCTCCTACAAAAACAGGATATAACTTCTTAGGATGGTATATAAATAATCAAAAATATGATTTCAAAACAAAAGTTACTAAGAATATTACTTTAAAAGCAAGTTGGGAGAAAGTAGTTCAATATACTGTTACATTTAATAAAGATAATGGCACTAGTAATGAAACAAAATTAGTTACTAGTGGTGAAAAGGTAAGTAAGCCAAGTGATCCAACAAAAAGTGGATATATATTTAAGTCATGGTTATTAAATAATAAAGATTTTGATTTTAATACACCTATAACAAGTGACATAACTTTAATTGCCAGTTATACAGCAATAAAACAATATACTGTAACATTTGATAGTGCTGGTGGTAGTAGTGTTTCTCCTCAAACAGTTACAGAAGGAGGTACTGCTACAGCCCCAACAGCGCCAACAAGAACTAATTATGATTTTGATGGATGGTATTTAAATAATAGTGCATATAATTTTAGTACTAAAGTTAATAGTGATATTACATTAGTAGCTCATTGGAAAGAAAAAACTTACGAATATAAAGTTGAACTTACAGGAGTTGACGCATTTTCAACACAAAGTTACGTTAAAGTATATCGTAATAATCAAGAAATATCATTTGATGAAATTAAATGTAGTGGAATATCAATAAGTGTTAAATCAGATGATGGTAGAACAATTATAAATAATCCTGATATTAGTAAATATTGTGGAAATACATTTACTGTAGTAATTGGATCTACTTCAGTAACAGCAACGAAGAAGTAATATGAAAAAGAAATTGCTAATTATTGGTGGAGTAGTACTATTAATAGTTATCATAATAATATTGATAGTGCTACTAAAAAAGCCATCATATACGATAAGAGTAAGTATTGTTGATGATCGTTCACCAGATAGAATACTTACAGTTTATAATAATAAAGATGAAAAGGTTGAAGTAAAAAGAATAGAATTTCTAAATGGGGTGCTTTTGTGTGAAGGATATAATTTAGTCGCATATTATGGTGAAATACTAAATGTTGATGAATTAAATGTCGTATTAAATGACGGTAGTGTTGTAAAGGCACGAATAATTAAAGAAGAGGTGAAAAAATGACAAAAAGGATAATTTCAACAACAATATTGCTAATTGTAATGTTATTTACGATTAATGTAAGAGCAAATGAAAAAACCATCTATGATGTTTCGCTTGATCTTGTGAAAGGAGAAAATTCAGGAGAATTATATAATTCAATGCCTACCCAAGTATCGCGAAATGGTGAAGTAACAGTTAAAATAGTATTAAATAATGCTAAAGATTTTTATCTTTCTGATCTTACAAGTGTTATAAGATGGGATAAATCGGCTTTTGATATTGTTGAAACTGATGGAAAGTATGTAATAGGAGTAGATGATGATACTCTTGTTAAAGCCTCATTTGATAGCTTTGAGGATGGTGAAGTTGCTATAGATGTCGATTTTGATTCTTCAACGGCAATAGATTCTGATTCAAAAGTTTTAGCTGAGTTAAAGTTTAAAGTTAAAAATAATGTTTCAAATGGTATATATAATATCATTCAAGGTGAATCCACTGTTTTTTCAATTTTTAATGGAACGGATTATGAAAATTTAAATAATGGTTTCACTACTTTAAAATATCAAGTTGGTAAAACAAAATTATCTTCTAGTTATAATAAGGATAGTATTGCAAATAGATCATATGTTATTGGAGATCATTTGTTTGCAACTGTTCGTCCATTAAGAACTGAACACATTATGCTTGCATCTAAAACGATTAATAGTGATGATGTGGAAGAAGTTAGCGACAAATTAGACAAAATGGTTATATATTTTAAAGATTCTGGTGGAGAATGGGTAAATGCTATTAATAATGAACCAATAACACCACCTGATGAATTTAATATATCTTATGTCGATTTAATGGAAACTTATTTAGAAAATGGTATATATTCAAATGCTAATAATAGTACAATTGTAAGATTAATTCAGTATAGTAAAGAAAAAGCTGTAATTACTATTGAAAAAAGCAATGAAAGAATTCATGGAATTGCAACCATGAATGGAAATGTTGCAACTCTTGCAGTAAGTGGAACAACTTACAATCTAACTATTAATGACGATAGTATTGCTTTAAATGGAGAAACATTACCAAAAGTATCTAACAATTCTGTAGCAGATTATTTAAATTATAAATATAGTGGCCCTATGGGACCATTACCTGTATCACTATATATTACTTCAGAACAAAGTGGTAAATACGTTATAGGTGATAGTGAATTATATTTATTAAGACAAGATGAGTCAATGGCAAAAGTATGTATAAAAACTAATAATCAAACTGAATGTGCATTTGATGAGAATATATATGAATCTGATCTTCCAGAAGCAGATTATCAAATCGGACTTGAAGAAACATTATACGGATTTAAATTGACAAATAATCAAATTGAAGTAAAGTGTTTAATAGGTACGTGTGATAGTTCATATATTAAAACCTATACTAAAGAAAAAGCAATAACTGCTGAAGATGTATTTAATGTATGGGAAAAGAATTATCATGAATTTGCAGTTTATTTCGATAAACAAAATGAAGAAGAAGTTCAAGCATTATGGGTAGAAAAAGGAAAATCAATTAAAACAGCTGAATATTGGGACTATTTCTATGATGATCATTACAAAGAAGATAGTATCTTTGTTAATTGGAGATTAAATGGTAATGTGTTTGATCCAGATATGGTAATTAATAATTCAATTACTTTAGTTGCATATTATATCCAAACACCTGGAAAACCAACAATAACAATTGCTCCTCAAGGTGTAGGTCATGATTATTATTCATATGATAGTGAAAACGATCTTTTCCAATATCATTTAACAATGACATTAGATGGTGAATATGACGGATTTGATATCTTTGAAGTTGGTGGACCAGACGAACCTGCTGCATCTGCATTATTAACAAATATTGCTTCAATTGAAATAGCAGGTGATTTACATAAATCATATTTTGCTAAAGCATTTGTAATAGTAGATGAAGTTAAACGTTATGGTGTTTCTTCTGATCAGATAGATTTCTATACACAAAAATTTGCAGTAAGCTTTAATACAAATGGTGGATCAGCTGTTGATACTCAATATGTTCCATATGGTGGAACAGCAACAAGACCAGCACAAGATCCTGAAAAGAACCATTATGTATTTGATAAGTGGACATATAATAATAGTGAATTTGATTTTACTACTCAAATAAATAATAATATTGAACTTCTTGCAACATGGAAAAATGATTTCGATGAACCAGTATTAGGTGTTCTAGAACAAGAAGATCCATATGAATATAAAATCTATTTAAGTAATTTTAACGATTACTGTACTAATGATGGTGGTCAATGTGCAATGGTATCAACAGATACCTATAAGATCACTGGATATAAATTATATGAAGTAACTAATGAAGGAAATCAATTTGTTGGAACATTTGCTCCATATGAATATGCAACATTAACAATTGAACCAAATGTTACTAAGACATATGTTGCAATTGCATTTGTTACTGAATCAGGACTTACAATAGATAGTGAACAATCAGAAGAACTTGTAATTAATACAAATATACCAAAACCAGTAATTGAATTTAATCCAACATTTGGTACTTTAGATCCAACATATGATGTAGAAAATTGGATTCAAGTATCTAATCTATCAGCATATTGTTTAGGAACTTCTTGTAACGATTATAAAGTAGATATATTTGAAGTTTATACTGATACAACTAGTGGAAATTCTAATATTTCCTTTGGAACAAATGGTGCTGGTCATGTTACAGCTACTGTAGGTAATCCAGTTAACTATTATGTAAGAGCTGTTCTAAGTGATTCAGAAGGTAATAATCAGTTATATAGTCCATATTCTGAACCATTAACTTTGGAATATACTATCGAAGCTCCTGTAATATCTTTAATTAATCCATATGGAAACAATAGATTACCAATAGCTACATATAATGGTGAAAATGCATATGGTTTTGATTTAGTTGCAAACTATTCTGCATATGAAGTATGTGATCCACTAGATCAAAATAATTGTACATCTAAAGTAGATGGCTATATTATCTATGAAAAGAATGGAGAAACACTTACTCTTGTTCAAGATATAACTGATCCAGATACTGTATATGTATATATTCCAATAGGAAGTAGTAAAACTTTTGTAGCAGTTGCATATAAAACATATGGTGATAACCAAAAGGTTACAAGTCCTGAATCAAATGAAATAGTTATCGATTTAACTAACCAAAATTATACTTTTGAAACTATTACTTCTTTAAATGATAGTAGTAAAGTAAATGTAAGAGGATACTTAAATAATATCTATGAAGTAAATATTCATGGAATAAAATTAAATAATAATGTCTTATATGATAGCACTGGTGCAGATGATAATGAATATG
>JAEEGL010587727.1_pt1 | contig 11044 bp, 7 predicted proteins | sample 9134231 | NCBI WGS metagenome assembly JAEEGL01 (sample SAMN16246548, study PRJNA631951) | gut metagenome | biome: gut microbiome; feature: rumen; material: fiber-attached | host: Bos | place: Iran: Karaj | collected 2018-10
GGACGGTCCAGGGCAAGGGTGAAGTGGAAGTTCGGGAACTCCTTCTCGATTTCGGCGAAGTCTTCCAGGTAGAAGGCCTCGACCCGGGCGCGGGCGCCATAGAAGAAGCGGACCTGGCGGCCGGTCTTGGGGGTCTTGAACAGGTGCATGATGTGGCTGCGGAGCGGGGCCATGCCGGCGCCGCCGCCGACGAAGATGTATTCCATGTCCTGGGGATCGTCCTTCGGCAGGAGGAACTCTCCGTAGGGGCCGCTGATCATGACCTTGTCACCCGGCTTGCGGGAGAAGACGTAGGTTGAGGCGATGCCCGGAGGAACGCCCGGGACGAACTTGAACACGCCCTTCGGCTGGGTCCGGTCAAACGGAGGCGTCGCGATACGCACGTTCAGTTTGATCAGGTCTTTTTCCGCCGGATACGAAGCCATGGAGTAGGCACGGATGGTCGGTACGGTGTTGCGGTACTTCAGCGAAGTGATGCCGTACTTCTTCCAGTCGCCCATGTAGATGTCATCCACATCCATGTCGGAGAAATCCGCTTCGTATTCGGGGATGTCAATCTGGATGTACTCACCGGACTTGAAGTCGATGTGCTCGCCTTCGGGAAGACGGACGGTGAACTCCTTGATGAAGGTCGCGACATTCTTGTTGGAGATAACTTCGCACTCGAGTTTCTTCACGCTGAGCGCACTCTCGGGCACGGCGATTTCCAGATTGTCCTTGACCTTGACCTGGCAGCCCAGCCGCCAGCCGTCCTTGATCTGTTTGCGGGAGAAGAAGCCGGTCTCCGTGGGGAGGATGGTTCCGCCTCCCTCCAGCACCTGGAGCTTGCACTGGCCGCAGTTGGCCTTGCCGCCGCAGGCGGAGGGAAGGAAGATGCCGTGGTCGGCGAGGGTATGCATCAGGTCACCGCCCGGGGCGGCTTCCAGCGTCTTGGAACCGCCGTTGATGGAGATCTTGACGGAGCCGGAAGGGGTCAGGGCGGTCTTGATCCAAAGCAGGAGTGCGACCAGAATCAGCGTCACAACTGTGATGACGATGACAGAGAAAAGAATGGTATTTCCCATAGCGCGACCTCCTTACAGTGAAATGCCCATGAAGGTCATGAAGGCGATGCCCATCAGACCGACGGTGATAAAGGTGATGCCGAGTCCCTTGAGAGCAGCCGGCACATTGGAATAGGCCATCTTCTCCCGGATGGCGGCGAGCGAAACGATGGCAAGGAACCAACCGAGGCCGCTCCCCAGCGCATACACCGTCGCCTCACCGAGGTTGACGAAGTCTTTCTGCTGCATGAAGAGGCTGCCGCCCAGGATGGCGCAGTTCACCGCGATCAGCGGCAGGAAGATACCGAGGGAAGAATAGAGTTCGGGAGAGAACTTCTCCACCACCATTTCCACGATCTGCACGATGGCCGCGATGACGGCGATGAACACGATGAAGCTCAGGAAGCTCAGGTCCACGCCCGGGACGAGGGCGTCCGGAGCAAGCACGTAGCGGTTCAGCAGATAGTTGATGGGGAGGGTAACCAGAAGGACGAAAATCACCGCCACGCCGAGGCCGGCGGCCGTCTTGACATTCTTCGATACCGCCAGGAATGAGCACATTCCCAGGAAGTATGCGAAGATCATATTGTCCACAAAGATGGACTTTACGAATAAGCTGAGATATTCCATAGGGCTTTACTTTTCCTGAAGGTCTTTCTGAATGCTCCGCTGCACCCAGACGATGCATCCCAGCAGGATGAGGGCGAAAGGCGGAAGGATGACAAGGTTGTTCGGAACATAGCCGAAACGGTTGAGAATGTCGATTCCGAAGAGCGTGCCGCTTCCGAGCAGTTCCCGGAAGAAGGCGACGATAAGGAGAATCATTCCATAGCCGGCGCCATTGGAGACGCCGTCCAGCAGACTGGGCCAGGGCTTGTTCCCGAGGGCGAATGCCTCGATGCGGCCCATCACGATGCAGTTCGTGATGATGAGTCCGATATAGACCGACAACTGTTTGTCAATGGCATAGGTGGCCTCGAAGGATTTGAGGATCTGGTCCACGAGGATCACCATCATGGCGACGACCACCAGCTGGACAATGATACGGACCCGGCCCGGAATCGTGTTGCGGAGCAGGGACAGGATCAGGCTGGAAATGCCGCAGACGACAATTACCGAGAGGGTCATCACCAGCGCACCCTTCAGGGTGACGGTCACCGCGAGGGAAGAGCAGATACCCAGTACCAGGACGGTGATCGGGTTGCCCTTGAAAATCGGGTTCAGAATGGTTTCTTTGAGTTTTGCATCCATAGCTTATTCCTCCACGGTTTGGGTTTCACAGCAGCTTTCGGCCGAAGCGAAGTGCCGGGAATAGGCGCCGAGCCAGGTATCGATGGCGGCATCAAGCCCCATCGAGGTCATGGTCGCACCGGTAATCGCATCGATCTTGTTGTCATAGATTTCGGTGCCGTCCGCATTCTTCGGGGAACCGCCCTTGACAATTTCGAAGACGTTGGCCTCGCTCCAGTGGGCTTTCTCGCCGGAGAACTCGGCCTGGAAGTCGGGATCGTCCTTGATCTTGGCACCGAGGCCGGCCGTTTCCGACTCATGGTCGAAATAGGCGCCCTTGATGGTTACATGATCCTGTTCGAAGGCGAGGTAGCCCCAGACCGGGCCCCAGAGGCCGGCGCCGTAGACCGGAACGACGGTGATGCCGTTGCGGAAGACGAAGACGGGAAGCTCCGGCTGTCCGGCGCCTTTGATGTTGTAGTTCTGCTTCTTCAGGCGGGAAGGGGAATACACCTCGGAAAGGTCCATGTCCGCTATTTTCTCGCCGTCAGTGTTGACGGTGTAGGCTTCGGCGATTTCCTCGGCATAGCGTGCGAGGACGGCGGCGTTCCCCATTTTCTGGAACTCGGCCTTGGTGCCGAATCCGGCGGCCGTCATCATCTGGGAGATGGTGTCCGCCTTCTCGTTGGCCTCCTGCTTGGATTTCAGGCTCTGGGATACGAAAGCCAGGAGCGCGGCCACGACAATCACGATGAGGCTCGTGTAGATAACGGTATACAGGTTGTTGTTGGTATTCATCTCACGTCCTCCTTATGCTTTTGCGATTTTTTTCGCCCGGCGGTTGATGCTGGCCGTGACGACACAGTGGTCAATCAGCGGGGCGAAGGTGTTCATCAGCAGGATGGCGAGCATCATGCCTTCCATGTAACCCGGATTCCACAGGCGAACCACGACGGCGAGGGCGCCGACCAGTACACCGTAGATCCATTTGCCGGTTTCGGTCTGGGCGGCGGTCACCGGGTCGGTGGCCATGAAGACGCTGCCGAACAGGAAGCCGCCCATCACGATCTGGTAGTAGCAGGGAAGGGTCGTTGCGCCGCCGATCTGGCCCAGCCAGCCGACCAACAGGCCGCCGGCGATGGACCCGACCATGATCTTCCAGGAAGCGACGCCTGTCCAGACCAGGAGGATGGCACCCAGGAGGATGGCGACCACGCTGGTCTCACCGGTCGAACCCGGAATGAAACCGTAGAACATGTCCATGAAAGAGTACTGGGCGCTGAGCGCATCCATTCCGCCGTCATGGGCGATGGCAAGCGGGGTTGCCGCGGAAACGGCATCCACGCCTTTCAGGGTCGGCACCCAGGTCTTGGAGACCCAGACGGAAGAGCCCGACATCGAGGACGGATAGGAGAAGAAGAGGAAAGCGCGGGCGACGAGCGCCGGGTTCCAGATATTCATGCCCGTGCCGCCGAACACTTCCTTGACGAAGAGCACCGAAAAGGCCACCGCCAGGGCGAGCATCCACAGCGGAACGTCCACCGGAACAATCAGCGGGATGAGGAAACCGGTGACGAGGTAGCCCTCGTTGACTTCCTCACCGCGGATCTGGGCAGAGGCGAATTCGATCGCGAGACCGACCAGATAAGAGACGACGAACAGCGGAAGCATCCGCACGAGGCCGTACAGGAACATCTGCCAGAACCCCCATTCCAGTCCATAGGTCAGGGATGTCTGCAGACCGACATTATACATACCGAAGAGGGCGCAGGGGACCAGGGCGACGACGACCATGATCATGACTCTCTTCAGATCGATACCGTCCCGCACATGGGCTCCTTTCGCCGTGACCGTTCCGGGTACACGGAGGAAAGTATCGAAAGCATCAACGGTGGAATGCCACCAGGGAGTTTTCTTCTGATCTGCCATAACTTAAGCCATTTCTTTGATCATCAGGTCGATACCCTTCCGGATAATGGCCTGGATTTCATTCTTGGACGGATCGACGTAGTCGCAGAGCGCCAGGTCTTCGGGCAGAACCTCGTAGATGCCGAATTTCTCCATCTTCTCGATATCTCCCGCGAGGCAGGCCTTGATGAGGTAGATGGGGAAAATGTCCATCGGGGTCACATCCTCGAAGCACTGGGTCTCGACAAAGGCGCGGGGACCGCCGTGCAGATTGGTGTCCATCTCGTATTTCTTTCCCGGGGTGAGCCAGGAGAAATAGCACCAGGACGAGCTGTGGACCTTCGGGCGGAAGGGTTTGGCCCATCCGAACCATTCCCGCTCCGTCCCTTCCTTCAGGAGGGTGAGCTGGTCATGGAAGAAGCCTAGGTAAGCGTCGGGACCGAGCGTTTCGCCGCAGAGGACATCTCCGCCGATGATCCGTACGCCCTCTTCAGCCTGGACCAGGTCTTTCACCGGGGCGCCGGGAATGGTCTCGACGTAGGATGGATGCGGGGCTTTCGGGCCGGTGACGGCCACTTTGCGCGTCAGGTCCAGCTTGCCGGTGGAAACGAGCCGGCCGATAGCGGCAACGAGCATCGGGGACACCGTCCAGACCGTCTCTCCCTTCTGGATCGGGGAGATGTGGCTGATTTGCACACCGACATTGCCGGCGGGGTGTTTCCCGCTGACGACGTGCAGGATGGCATTCTCCGTCTTGTGGAACGGGGTCTTGGAATAGACCGCCTTCGACACCGCGACATGGACCCCGCCGTCCGTCAGGCGGCCGAGGGCATCGATACCGGCCTGGAAGTCGGCGAAACGATCCCCGAGGGTGAAATCCGTGTCAGGGGCGAGCGGCGCGGTTGAGAAGGTGGATACAAAAATGGATTTGGGCTTGACGGCCGGGTCGGCGATAACGCCGTAAGGCCTTTGGACGAGGGACAGCCACAGACCGCTGCGAAGAAGGACATCCTTGATGGTGTCCGTATCCGCGTTTTTCGTGATCCCGAAATCGACTCCCTCCCCGGCAGCATCGGTTTTCACCAGGACGGCGAGGAGCTTTCTCTTTTCACCGCGGACAATCTCGGCCACCGTCCCGCTGACGGGCGAAGTGACCAGGAGCGCCGGGTTCGTCTTGTCAGAGATCACGGGGCTGCCGGCCAGAACGCGGTCGCCCTCCTTCACGAGCAGTCTCGGAAGGAGCCCAGGAAAATCGGTGGGTTTGACGGCTACGGTCTCTGGAAGCACCTTGGCAGTGACCTCACAGGCCGCGGCACCCTTCAGAGGAATGTCGAGGCCCTTTTTCAGATCGAGCGTATTTGACATTATAATAACAGTTTTTATGTATTTCCTAAAATACCGCGCGAAGATACGAATTTTTTTGCTATTTTCGCGGAAAATATGACGGATATGAGCGGTATTCTTGATGCGTTGAACCCCGAACAGCAAAAAGCTGTACAATGTGTGGATGGACCGGTGCTGATTGTCGCCGGCGCCGGATCGGGAAAAACCCGGGTATTGACCTCCCGGATTGCCTATATGATAGAAAAAGGAGTGGATCCGGACCGGATTCTGGCCCTGACCTTCACCAAGAAGGCGGCAGGGGAGATGAAGGAGCGGATCGCGGGAATGGTGGGCGAGCGGAAGGCACGCCGCATCTGGATGGGAACCTTCCATTCGGTCTTTATCCGTTTCCTGAGAGAATATGCCGGTGTCATCGGCTTTCCGTCCTCCTTCACCATCTACGACCGGGGCGACAGCGAAAGCGCCGTCAAGACCTGCGTGAAGAACCTGGAACTGGATGACAAGGTCTATAAGCCCCGGGAGGTGCTTTCGCGCATTTCCAAGGCAAAGAACGACCTCGTGACGCCGACGCCCTATGCCAGCGGGGCCGGCGGCTATCTGGAGGAAGACCGGCTCCACAAGAAGCCGGACATCTGCCGGATCTATGCGGCCTATGCCCAGGTGTGCAAGCAGAGCGGGGTGATGGACTTCGATGACATACTGCTCTATCTGTACCTCCTGCTGAAGTCGGACCCGGAGGCCCTGGAATCGATTTCCGGCCGTTTCGATTATATCCTGGTGGATGAGTACCAGGATACCAACAAGGCCCAGTATGTCATCCTCAAGTACCTGTCCGCCCGGAAGCAGCATATCTGTGTGGTCGGAGATGATTCCCAGTCCATCTATGGCTTCCGCGGGGCGCAGATTGCCAATATCCTGAACTTCCGGCGGGATTTCCCTGCGACGAAGATCTTCCGCCTGGAGCGGAATTACCGCTCGACCCAAATGATTGTCAATGCGGCTAACTCATTGATTTCCAGGAACGAAGACCGGATTCCCAAGGAGTGTGTGTCCATGGGAGAGGAAGGGGAGAAGATCCGGATCCTGCGCGCCTATACCGAAGGGGAGGAGGCCGCCCTTGTGACCTCCGGCATCATCCGACGGATGCAGGAAGAAAAGGCCCAGTACGAGGATTTCGCCATCCTCTACCGGACGAATTCCCAGTCCCGCGCCCTGGAGGAAGCCCTCCGCCGGCGGAACATCCCTTATATGATCTATTCGGGCAATTCCTTCTTCGAGCGCGCGGAGGTGAAGGACATGATGGCCTACCTGAAACTCGCGGTCAATCTCCAGGATGACGAATCCTTCCGCCGGGTGGTGAACAAGCCGGCCCGGGGGATTGGAAACACCTCCCTGGATGCGCTCTCTCTCTCGGCGAGGGACATGCAGTGCTCGCTTTTCAAGGCGGCCCATGCGCCCAATCTGGAGCAGTACGGCCTCAAGAGCGCCGCGCTTACCAAGATCCGGAGTTTCTGCGACATGATGGAGCGCTATGCCGCGCGGGCCGCATCGGAAGATGCCTACGTCGTCGCTTCTTCCCTGGCGGACGAATCCACGCTCTACCCGTTCTACAAGATGGATACCTCCATCGAGGGACAGTCCCGTGCGGCGAACGTGGAAGAGCTGATCAATTCCGTAAAAGGCTTTGTCGAGGAGCGGCAGAATGAGTCGGAGGAAGGGGGCGAACCGCTCGTGACCCTGCCGGAATTCCTGGAAGAGATTTCGCTCCTGTCCAATGCGGATGTCGCGGACGATGAGACCTCCAACAAGGTGGCCCTGATGACGGTCCATACGGCCAAGGGGCTGGAATTCCCTTATGTCTACGTGACCGGCATGGAGGAGAATCTCTTCCCGTCCGGCGGCTGGTCCCTGACCGAAAAGGAACTGCAGGAGGAGCGGCGCCTCTGCTATGTAGCCCTGACGCGGGCGAAAAAGGCGGTGGTGCTGAGTTATGCCGAGACGCGGATGCGAAACGGCAAGCATGAATCCAATTCCCCGAGCCGCTTCCTCAAGGAAATCGCTCCCCAGTATCTCCAGAATCCGCTCCGGAAGGAGAACCCTTTCCAGGAACGCCCATCTGTCCCTCGTCCTTCGGCTCCGCGCCCTGTCACGCCGGTGCGTGCCCTCGGCGTCGTGAAACCGGACCCCATCCCGGATTTTGTGCCGGACCCCATGGACTCTTTCTCCAAAGGAGACCGCATTGAGCACAACCGTTTCGGGAAAGGAACCGTCCTGGACCTCAGCGGAGAGGGTGAGGACCTTCGTGCCGTCGTTGCTTTCGACAAGTATGGTCAGAAGATTCTGATTCTCCGGCACGCCAAGATGCGGCATTTGTGAAAAAAATTCGTATCTTGCGATACTTAATCGCCATTGTATGAAAAGACTATTCACCGCCATCCTGCTCGCAGCCCTCTTCATTCTCTCCGGCTGCAAGAAAGAACAGCAAATTGCAGAACCGCCGCGCACGGATATCGACCCGGAAAACGCCAAATACGACCAGGAAAGCCTGGAGTATACCTATGACTGGGGCGAGCACTCCGTTCCGGTGGAACAAGGGACAGCCGACCAGATCAAAATTGTCAACGCAAAGTGCTTCTCCCTTCCGTATACCAACATCTCGGACAAGGCCTACAATAAAGATGATGTCATGGTCATCCCGAACTGCGAATCTTTCCCGGGCGGTATGACGGCGCGGATTACCCAAGTCAGCAATGTGGGCGGCACCCGGCAGTACAAATACGAACAGGTCGCCCTTGACGAAGTTTTCCAGAACCTGCACTTTTCCCAGACGGGTCTCGACCTGAGCCCCTATGCCGACCGCATCATCACCCCGGACGGAAAGGAGATTCCCCTGACCAAGGTACAGGGCGGACTTGAGCTGTCCATTCCCGAAGTGTTCGGCGGCCTCAACAGTCTCGGCATTGATTTCGGCGAGAACCTTTCCATCTCCCCCTCGATGAAAATCGCTTTCAAGATGGCCCTTGACGTGGATATCGTCGACTACGCCTGCACCTACGCCCGCGTCCGCGTCGATGCCACGGCCAAACTCGGTTGCGATTTTACCATCAAAGGCGGCAAGAGCAAGACCTGGACGACAGCCTTCTTCGAGATTCCTTTCGCCCCCATTCCCGTGGGGCCGCTGGTGCTCACCCCGTCGGTGTTCGTCGCCTTCGTATTCAAGATCAATGGCGAGGTCAACATGACCATCTCCTTCAATTATGAGAAGTCCTACTACGCCATGGCCCTCTACGACGGGCAGGAACTCCACACCAAGGCGGGCGAAGTGGGGACATCCAGTAGCGAGAATCCCTTCTCGGTGTCCCTGAATCTTTCCGGTTCCGTGGAGGCGGGGCCCAATGTCGGTGTCACCCTCTCCATCTACAAAGGCGCCCTGGGCGTCGGCATCGACTTCGACCCGCATTTCGAAATCGCATCGACAATCTCCGTTCCGCTCAGTCCGGAATACCTGATGAATTTCGGTAGTTCTGGCTATCAATTAAGCAATATGTACTACGAGCCGGCCCTGAGTTTCAAGTTTGGCGGCTATGTCGAATTGTTATACAAGTGGCGAAAGGAGTTAAAAGTGCCGGACAATGTGGGGCTGAAGTATTCCTTCGGCAAAACCTATATCTTCCCCCAGAATTGCAAGAAGGTTGAGGTGAGTACGGCAGGCGGTGTGCTTTCAATGAAGACCTGGCTGAAAAACAAGGCCCTCTTCGCCGACAACCTCCACATCAACCTCCGCAACAAGGAGGATGAGAAGGATGTGGTCAAAATTCCCTTTACCCTCGAAGGCAGTCTCAAGGACAAGGAGCCGGGCGACTCCGTCCTCTGCAGTTTGAATTACGACTTCACCAAACTCCCCGGTTACAAATACAAGATCGATGGTCCCTTCATCGACATGAACATCTTCGGAAACGTCTATGAACTCGCCCCCGGCCCGTCCCTTCCTTCATTCAATAGGGATGTCTACGTGGTGGATACCAAGGTCGAGGCTGCCGTCCGCGGCATCCTGGAAGACCTGTACGCCTCCCGCGACGGCGAGTGGGAAGGTTGTAACTGGAACGACCCGAAGGCCGGCTTCTTCGATTGGAAGAACGTTTCCGTCGCCTACTACAGCGACAAGGAAATCGCAAATGGTGATTCCGAATACCATTATGCCGTCGCCATCGAGCCGCAGAGCGGGTGGAAATTCGCCAACGAAGTCCGGATCGGCAACCATTCGGAAGGCATGTCGGATGACAGTTTCCGCTGGTCTCTCGGGAGAGTCGAAGCTGAGAGCCTGATCATTAACGATGTCCACTTCTGGTACTTCCGTCGTGGCCCGCACCTGAGCAAACTCCTGGAGGTCCATTCCCCTTATCTGACAGAGTATCCGGAAGTGTTTGTCGAGCCGGGACATTACGATGTGTCCATCAATCTCGCCAATACGGGTGTGACGACCCTGATGGCTCAGGGCACCATCATGATAGAAACCGGCCCGTCATCCGCTACGTTCATTCCGGTTCCGCTCACCGGCGAATTCAACTACGACAACTGCCCGCTCAAGACCTGCAAGATCCTCGGAAAGGGCTCCAGTTCCACCCATGGAATCAATGTTTCCGGCATCCCGAGGAAACTTTCCTTCAAGAATTGTCCCGGGCTGAAAGATGCCACGATGAGCATTTCCGATGTGGAAGACATTTCTCCGCTGTCGGAATATGAGGGCAGCAGTTTCCAAAAACTCTCGATTTCCACGTATGTCACCAGCACGAACTACGTCAACACCTCGTCCATCAATCTGAACGGGAGCAAGATGTCGTTCAAGGAGTTGGATTTGAGACCGCGTTTTAAGGACAGCACAGAAGGACTTGACGTGACGATTTCGAACAATGCCCTGCTGGAGAGGGTCGAGACATCCCGTACCATTAACCGCTTCCAGGTCAGCGGCTGTGCGAAACTCTCTTCCATCTACCTGGGTGCTCCGACGGAGATTTCCGTCTCCTCCTGCCCGGCTCTGACCTCGCTGAGCGCTGTCAGCAGTTCCTCTCCCTGGACCGGTCGTCTTGCAGCCTTCTCCGTATCCGGAACGCCTGCGCTCAAGAATCTGTCCATCACCTCTTCCCTCTTGAACGGGACGGCTCCCGACTGCATCGATATCTGCTACCAGAATGGCGGCAGCGCGAGCTATCCTTACAAATACGCCTACACCAAGGACGGAAGCGAATACAAGATTCTCAAGACCAACAGTAACGGCTATACGTACCCCGGCGAGCCCGACAGGCCCTACAGCCATGGCGCCCACAAATATCTGACAGACTGATAGACAGGGCGATGAAAAAAAGAGGGTGACCGCAATGTGACATGAACCCCGAAAGTTAGACAAAAAACTTTCGGGGTTTTGTTATGAAACACAAGTATGAACAGTTGCTGCATTACATGCATTTAATGGAGGCAGGGTATAGTGCATGGAGTATTCACCGCCGGTACGGTATTAATAA
>JAEEGL010846014.1_pt1 | contig 11044 bp, 12 predicted proteins | sample 9134231 | NCBI WGS metagenome assembly JAEEGL01 (sample SAMN16246548, study PRJNA631951) | gut metagenome | biome: gut microbiome; feature: rumen; material: fiber-attached | host: Bos | place: Iran: Karaj | collected 2018-10
AGGACTTTTTCGGAGTATTTGTACTGATGGTTCTTGCGGCTGTTACCACACTTTTAAATCCCGAGATTCAAAAGCATCTTATTAACGATGTTTTAAGGGGCGGAGGAGGCATGAAGCAGGCGCTCGTTTATCTGGCCATCATGTTCTCACTCAGTGTCGGAATCGTTATAGTCAACATTTTAAAGAGCAACGCTTCCACAAGACTGGGTGCAAGGATTTCCGAGGATTTGAGAATGGCACTGTTTCGAAAGTACCAGGAACTTCCTTTAAGTTTCATAAACGACAGAAGACCCGGCGAACTTTTAAACAGAATTACGCAGGATACAACATTTATCCGGGAATTTATGGAGGATGTTTTCTGTAACCTGTTTGCGGTATTTTTCATCTTTATCTGGGATGTCATCTTTATGATGATACTGAACATAAAGCTTGCGCTTCTTACTTTTGTAACAGTTCCCATTGTAGTTATGATGGTACTCGCTTTCAGAAAGAGCGTTTACAGGATTTTCCATCTTCAGTACAGAAAGAATGATGACGTATCCAGCGATTTGCAGGACGTCATTTCCGGTATGAGAGTTGTAAAAACATACGGCAGGGAAGAAGCGGAATCAAACAGATTCAAGGCTCTCTCGACTGATTTTTCAAATACTCAGCGAAGAAACGAAACATTCTGGGCAATATTCAATCCCATCATTTCATTCCTTATGGGCATGGGCGCAATAGTAGTTGTTTACTTCGGCGGATGGGATGTGTTTAATGAAAAAATGGACGCCGGCGAACTTTATCAGTTCATGACATATACGGTTCTTTTGTTCCAGTATATAAACTGGATGAGCTGGCTTCCGAGAACTCTTACTCAGCTTACAAGTTCGCTTGAAAGAATCAACGACATTCTTTCTCAGGATGTGAAGCAGCTCGACGACGAGACACTTGCGGATGTGGATATAAAGGGCGAGATAACATTCGATCATGCAACATTCGGATACAAATCCTACCAGCCCGTACTTGAAGACATCAACGCTGTTATTAAACCCGGCGAAATGATCGGTATAGTCGGAGCTTCCGGTACAGGAAAATCAACACTTATAAACCTTTTGATGGGACTTTACGAAATCGACGACGGACATCTTCTGATAGACGGAACCGACATAAGAGACATCAAGAGAAAATCATATCACTCACAGATAGGTGTTGTTCTTCAGGAGACATTCCTTTTCTCGGGAACCATCATCGACAACATAAGATTTTCAAAGCCGGATGCGACTTATGATGAAATAATCAGGGCGGCCAAAATGGCAAATGCGCATGATTTCATCTGCAAAACGCCGGATGGTTACAACACGTATGTCGGCGAAAAAGGATATTCGCTATCAGGCGGTGAAAGACAGAGAATCGCGATTGCGAGAGCAATACTTACGAATCCGAGACTCCTCATACTCGATGAGGCTACGGCCAGCCTTGATACCGAAAGCGAGTTTATGATTCAGAAGGCTCTCGAGCGACTGACGGACGGCAAGACGACATTCGCCATCGCACACAGACTCTCAACGCTCAAAAAGGCCGACAGAATAATGGTTATCGACGGCCATAAGATTGCAGAAATCGGTACGCATGAAGAACTGTTAAACAGCAGGGGAATCTACTACAAACTTCATATGGCACAGATCGGATAAAACCAAAGCGGAAAGGAATAAACATTCTTTTCCGCTTTTATATGCGCACTCCCGCACAAGGAAATTTGCTGCTACGCAGCATGCGGGAGGCGCGGCGAGTAGGGCAAGATAAATCTTCCCTACTCGATTGCGATCCGCACGCGAGCAGGGGTATTTATCGCCTCTGCTCATTTTTTTTAAAAAACTTGTTGACAGCAAACTGTTTATAGGTGTATATATAACACATAAACAGTTGAAGGAGGAAGACTATGAAACTGTTGCAGAATTCAGGGACCCCGATTTACAAACAGATAGCTGAACAGCTGAAAGAAGATATATTATCCGGAAAAATAAAAGAGGGAGAATATCTTCCGTCAATAAGAGGACTGGCACAGGATTTGCGAATCAGTGTTATTACGACAATGAAAGCATATGAGGAACTGGCAAACGAGGGACTTGTAACGGCGGCTCAGGGCAAAGGCTTCTATGTCAATGCGCAGGACAGCGAACTTTTGAAAGAGCAGCACATACGAAAAGTCGAAGAGAATCTGACTCTGGCGATAAAGGCGGCAAAGGTTGCCGGCTTAACCGAGGAAGAATTAATGGATACATTAAAAACGCTTATCGATATTGAGAAAGAATAATAAGACGGATATCGGAAACAGTGAAACAACGGTATTAAGAATTGATAAGTAAAAAAGTATTTAAAATCATTAAACAGCATTTAAGGCTAAAAGTACTTAAAAGCAATACCCGTAAATGAAGTATTAAAGATAATGCATAAAAAGAGAACGGAGACAGATATGGAATTCAAAGATGCAATAACAGGAAAAAATATAAATAAGAAATTCGGAAAATTCGAACTTGATGTTCCCGAGATTCATATTCCGGAAGGATTTGCGACGGCATTCATCGGAGAAAACGGCGCAGGAAAGACAACGCTTCTTAATATTCTGGCCGGTTTAAGACAGGACAACAAGGGCGAAGTCAGATATTTCGACAACGCTTTAAGCATTGATGATAACGGCGTTCGCGAAAGAATAGGCTACTCCGGAACAAAACATCACCTTCTTCCTCACTGGACAGGCGAACAGGTGAAAAATCTTTCCAAAATGCTTTTTGACAATTTTGATGAGAAAAAATTCGAAGAAATCTGCAAAGCAATAAACATAGATGATTCGGTTTTCGGACCTAACGGAAAGATGATTGCAAAACTTTCCGACGGTAACAAAATGAAACTTTCTCTTGCGACGGTTTTTGCAAGAAATACCGACTTGCTGATACTTGATGAACCGGCATCGCCCCTCGATCCCCTGATGAGAGACCTGCTTTCCGACATGCTTCGTTCGTATCTGGCTGACGGAAACGGACAGAGAACAGTGGTTTTTTCAACGCATAATATCTCGGATATGGAGAACGTAACGGATTATATTTATGTAATAGATGACGGTAAAATTCTTGAACACGGATTCGTAACCGACATTAAGGAAAAGTATGTACTGGTTAAGGGGGACGGAAAGGCAGATAAAAAAACACATGACCTGATGATAACCTGCCATGAGAACAGCTTCGGATACGAAGGAATTATTCTGTCCGATAAAATGGACAGCTTTGCCGGTATGAATGCTTCTTTTGAAACACCCGGTCTTTTCCAGATAAGCGTAGCGCTTTTAAAGATGAATTCAAAACTCAGAATGCCTGAGATGTAACAAAGTTTACGATTAAGAAAGGCAAGAAAATGATCAGAATGATTAAGAATTATCACGCATTTTATCCAAGGAAACATTTTTTCCTGACATATATATTATTTCCGGTTTTGCTCATAGCACTGGTGAATCTTGTGACGCATGTTTTTATAAGAAACCCTCAGCCGGAATCTTTTACGGCAATAAGAAGCGTTATCAGTATCATGATTCCGACGTATCTACTGACAGCGATAATTATATGCGACAGATATGCACTAGGAGCGATTCAGACAAAAAAAGGGATGGTCAGTGAATATGTAAAGTCATCGACAAACGGAAAGAAGCTTGTGACCGATGTTATAGCATGGGATATTTTTACAAGACTTTTTCTGGCAGCAGTTTTATTCGCCGGACTGTTTCTTGCCATATTTAAATTTATGCCGACAGAAAGCTTTTTAAATATTTTATTCAGAGCTTTTCTCGGAATAGTTTCGACGCATATGGCAACAACGGTAAATTTGTTTTTTTCCAGAAAAATCGACAGCCTGTTTCTGTTTCTTATAATCACTTACTTTTCAGTCACCATGTTAATACCGTACGCGGTTCTGGTAACTTTAGGAGCGGAAACTTCCGTACTGATAATCACAAGTATAGTTCTTTTAATTTTAGATATGGTATTAAATATCCTGTCTGTAACAGGTATGAAAAAAACGATAGAAAAATACTGGTATTCGGATAACAGCCAGAAAGGAAACGAAGATGACAATTAAAGAATCTTTAAAATTGTATGATTATATTTATAAGAAAAATACCCAGATTCTGGTAGTTATAATGCAGTTTTTCATGGCTGTCGGATATATGTGTACAAATAATATGCAGACTATCGGTATCGTTATTTACAATATCATTCTGGCAACATTCATTACACAGTTTACGCTGGTAACTTTTTCTTCTTATGTAGTGTCGTCGGAAAAAATACAAAAATACAGCATCAGGAATATGACGATAATAATGACTGCAGCAAATATACTGTTTTTCGTGGTTTACCTTGGTATGAAGCTCCTTAAAGCCTTCGCATTAAAGGACTTTGATGATTTGTCGACAATGCTGTTTTATTACTGTATATCAAATATTCTGGTCATTATTTACGCAGCAATAGCATGCAAAAAAAGAGTAATCGGAACGGTTATTCTTATCTTTTACATGTTCATGGGTTTTTCGCAGATGCCTTTCTATATAAGAGGAACGGTATTGAAAATCATGAGCAGAATGCCGGGCGCAGAACCTTATACGGGTACTAAGTTTGTCTTCACTTTTTTGCCGAATCCCGCAGTTATGATAATCATTTCGGTACTGGTTGTTTCGGTAATCTCTCCGCTTCTTTTATACGCGCTTTCGATGAGTTTAAGAAAGGTATCTTTCAGCAACCGCCTGCTGGATCGTCAGGAATACAATAAACTGTAAAAAAAATTTCCCATAAAAATATAAACATGTTATCGTATATATGTATGAAAATACTAAAAGGGAGAATTCACATATGAAAAAAATTGCATTATCATTTGTTTCTGTTTTGATGCTGCTTATATTAGGAGGCTGCTCGTCACTTCTTAACAAAGGACCGACTATAGACGATTTGAAAAAAACGAGCGGAGTCATGATGGTGGCGGAAAGCAGTTACGTGGGAATCGTTACGAAAGATGATTATATCGAAAGCACTGTATACACGGTGAATTTTGACGGAAGCATGACGGCCGTCAGAACATATCATAATTCGGGTGTTTTTACGACAACGGAAACTTTATCTGACGATGATTTAATGCTGTTGTTTTCATCGTGCAACAAGATGTCTGAAAACAGGGACGATATCGATACCTATCAAGTTGATCTGGCCGGAAACATCCCCAAATGGAAAATAACATTTTATAACGACAAGCATCCTAACGGCATCAACATCGCAAACGGAGTATATGCGGGCGGACATCAGTTATTTGATATTATTACCGGAGTGCTTGAGTACTATGTTCGTGACGATTTGTTCACGAATTCACAGGGAGTTGAAGTTCAGAGCAGATAAAAGAAAACATTAATTCTCAAAAAGAAATTCATTAAAAAGGGCTGTAAAAAGGCATCCGCCTTAAACTGTTCACTGAAAAAACGGAAAGAAAAAATGAAGCAAAACGAAAGAATCGGAAAAATAATAGAAGCACTGGATGAAAGATACGGAACAGAGGCAATCTGCTATCTTGACCACATGAATGAACTCGAACTTCTGATAGCGACCATTCTTTCCGCACAGTGTACGGATGCGAGAGTCAACACCGTGACGCCGACTCTTTTTGCAAAGTACAAAAACGCCGCTGACTTCGCGGCAGCAGATTCAAAAGAACTCGAAGAGATAATTCATCCCCTCGGGTTCTATCATTCGAAAGCCGTTAACATCATAGGTTGCTGCAAAAAAATCAGCGAAGATTTCGGCGGACAGGTTCCGCGTGAAATGGAGGATTTATTAACGCTTCCGGGTGTCGGCCGAAAAACAGCCAACGTAATTCGCGGAAATATCTACAACGAACCGAGCATTGTCGTCGACACGCACGTCGGAAGAATCAGCAGGAAACTCGGAATTACAAAAAAAGAAGACCCGACCGAAGTCGAGTTTGATTTAATGAAGAAGATTCCCAAAGATCACTGGATTCTCTGGAACATGCATTTAATTACTTTGGGGAGAACCATTTGCAAAGCGCCTACGCCCAAATGTGCGGAGTGCTTTCTTCGCGAATACTGTCCTTCGGTTCAAAAGGGAAAAAAATAACGGAATTCGGCCTTCTTTTAACCGAATATGTTTATAAAGAAGGCTGCCATGATTCCCATAAAAAAGAGCACTCCCGCGATGCAGACTATGTTGAAAATAATCATATCGCTTCTTGCACTTCCTCTTTTCTTTCGGGCAAACAAAAACCAGTCGCTGAAGTGTCTGAGTGCCTGAGTAAATTTTTCCATCAATTCCACTAATTCATCCATATTAGCCTCACAATCAGTCAAGAATATCAAGAATGCTGTCTTCTTTTTCCTTTTCGGAAGGTGTGATTTCCTTTAAGTAGTTAAGAATCGGTCCTTTTGTAAGACCTGTCAGAAGAGAAGCCGATGAAACAAGGTAATTGATTTTGCTTAAATCGTCTTCTTCGAGATAAATGGATGCAAGAAGTTTGTAAGTACTGATTGCATCGCTACCGGAGGAAACGGCGAATTCAAGCATGTTTTTGGCGGTTTCCTTATCGCCCTTTGAATTAAAATATTCGCCCATAAGCTGAAGAGTTCTTATAAGCAGGACGAAATTCTGATCGTAAAGCGTAAGTTCGGGAAGGTTTGCCGCCCCGTATGTAAGTTTTAAATCCGTATTCGAGATATTTGAAAAGTTAACGATTTTGCTTGTTTTCAGGTGTTTGAAGGCTGTAAGCGCTTCCGCGAAAACTTTTTCGTGACTGTCGTCGGCTTCGATGAATTCACCTTTGCTGTTTAAAAAAGGAGCATATATTTCATCGGGGATAATTATGTAATGAAGGTCATCGAGCGGCATTTTTCTTGTGTTATCCGCTTCGGCCTCCCTTGCCCAGAAGGCTTTTTCTGCTTTTTCCCCTTTTTTGTTGCTTTTTCTGATTTCGTATGCAAGCCAGATACAGAAGACTATAACGCTTGCAAAAACGGGAAATATCATTTATAATTCCTTTCGTACACGTAGTTAAGAGGTGCACTTATTATGATGAATTTACACACCAAAAAATCTAAAACCATTCTTGCCATTGTCGCGATTGTTTTATGCGTTGCGATGATTATTCCTTTTTTGGTATCAATGTTTTAATCATGTTCCGATAAGGGTTATGGGTACATGCCGGTTAGAAGTTTAGCATGTAATTTTGTATCGTACGTAAAGTATAAGTGAAAAAGATGAAAAAAGCAACAAACCGGTGATACGCTATGATAGAAGGTAAGATCCCTGAAAATGTTTTAAAAAGAAGCATTTTGAAGGAATTAAAAGTAAAAAATGAGAATGTAATTACTGGCGCAGCTTTCGGAGAAGACTGCGCCATTTTGAATATGAAGGGGGATAAAAATATCCCTTCAGAAGCGAACGGGAATCTCGGAGTCGCTACAGCAGTTGAGAGCGGGAAAGAGAGAGTCGCGTTAGCGGTTCATAAGGCCGCCAATAATCTCTATGCTTCGGGTTTTGATTTTGAGTTTGCCGAAATATCCCTGATGCTTACGGAAGATACAGAAGAAGCGGAAATAAAAGAAGTTATGCGCTCGATTAATTCGGTTTGCGAAGAATTAAACGCAACGATAATCGGCGGACATACAACCGTTTTAAAAAGAGCCTCTGAAATACCTGAAAATGCCGGAACTGCGGGGGATATACTTCTAAGCGTAACCGCATTCGGAAGACCTTTTGAGGAAAATAAAGCAGGGATTTTAAGCAAGAAAAATATAGCGCCCGGTGATTCGATTGTGGTCACGAAACAAATCGGAATCGAAGGAGCGCCGGATATTATAAAGCAAAAGAAAGAAGAAATATCGAAGAATTTCGGAGAATCTTTCCTTGGATTTTTTGAAGGATACGATAAACTTCTTTCGGTAAAAAAAGAAAGCAAAATCGCCGTGAAAACGGGCGTCGTTTCAATGAAGGATGCATCGGAACACGGAATATTCGGAGCGCTCTGGGAACTGGCGAGTGTCGCGAATCGGGGATTAAATGTCGATTTAAAGGCCATTTCTGTAAGACAGGAAATCATCGAAATATGCAACCTTTTCGATATCAATCCTTATGAGATGAAATCCTCCGGAATGCTTATCATGGTTACAAAAGAACCTGATATTCTGACTGAAGCTCTTTTGAATGAGGGAATTCCGGCGGCGGTAATCGGCACTTTCACGGATAACAATGACAGAGTCGTCGTTAACGGCGAAGAAACAAGATTCCTGGAAAAAATAAAACAGGATGCGGTTTATAAACTTTAAAATACTTACAATAAATTTTGGAATAAAAGGGAGAAGAAAAGATGCGTGAGAAAATTTTAAAAGCAATCGAAAAGAACAGCAGAATCGATCTTAAAGAACTCGCGGTAATGCTCGGCGAGGAAGAAATCGACGTGGTTAACGAAATCGCGGCGATGGAAGCGGAAGGTGTTATCTGCGGATATCATACGCTTATCGACTGGGAAAAAACCAGCATCGAAAAGGTAAGCGCGCTCATCGAAGTTCGTGTTACGCCTCAGCGCGGTCAGGGATTCGATACGATTGCCGAGAGAATTTACAAGTATCCCGAAGTTAACAGCGTATATCTTATTTCCGGCGGTTACGATCTTCTCGTTTCACTCGAAGGAAAGTCGCTTAAGGAAGTATCGAATTTCGTTTCGGACAAGCTCTCGACACTTGATACCGTCTTAAGTACGGCTACTCATTTTATTCTTAAGAAATACAAGGACCACGGTACGGTTCTGGCTAAAAAATATGTGGATGAAAGGTTAAAAATGACACCATGAGAAATCCTCTTTCAGATAAAATAACAACTATAAAACCGTCAGGTATCAGAAGGTTTTTTGATATCGTAAGCGAGATGGATGATGCGATTTCTCTCGGCGTCGGCGAACCTGATTTTGATACACCCTGGCATATAAGAGATGAGGGTATTTATTCGCTTGAAAAAGGAAAAACCTTCTATACTTCAAATGCCGGAATCAAGGAACTTCGCCAGGAAATCTGCAATTATTACGGAAGAAAACAGGGAGTGATTTACGATCCCTTAAAAGAAGCACTTGTAACGGTCGGCGGTTCGGAAGGCATTGACCTTGCGCTCAGATGCATGTTAAATCCGGGCGATGAAGTTATCATTCCGACACCCTGCTATGTATCCTACGAACCCTGTACGATAATGGCTGACGGTGTTCCCGTAATTTTACCCTTAAAGAATGAAAACCAGTTCAGACTTACACCCGAGGAATTAGAGAGTGCAATCACAGAGAAAACAAAAGTTCTTATCCTTGCATTCCCCAACAATCCTACCGGTGCAATCATGGAAAAAGAAGATCTCGAGAAGATTGCGCCCATCATCGAAAAGCATGATCTTTTCGTAATTTCCGATGAGATTTACTCGGAACTTTCCTATAAATCAAAGCATGTTTCAATCTGCACGATACCCGGAATGAGAGACAGAACCGTTGTCATTAACGGCTTCTCAAAAGCTTACGCTATGACGGGCTGGAGACTCGGATATGTATTAGGACCGGAATTAATCGTAAAGCAGATGATAAAACTTCATCAGTTCGCAATCATGTGTGCTCCGACAACGAGCCAGTATGCGGCTGTCGAAGCTTTGAAAAACGGCGACGACGATGTGGCAGAAATGACAGAGGCTTACAACCAGAGAAGAAGATTTCTGATGAACGAGTTTAAGGAAATGAATCTTCCCTGCTTCGAGCCCTTCGGTGCATTTTATGTATTCCCCTGCATAAAGGAATTCGGAATGACAAGCGAAGAATTTGCACTTAAATTCCTTGAGGAAGAAAAGGTTGCAGTTGTTCCGGGAACCGCTTTCGGCGACTGCGGTGAAGGATTCCTTCGAATTTCCTATGCATACTCGATTGAAGATTTGAAAGTTGCAATCGGAAGACTCAAAAACTTTATCAAGAAGTTAAGAGAAGAAAAATAAAAGTGCCGGGCATCACCTGTCTGAAAGGAAAGATATGAATATAGTACTTCTTGAACCGGAAATTCCGTTCAATACCGGTGCGATCGGAAGAACATGTGTGGCAACGGGAACGACGCTTCACCTTATAGAGCCGCTCGGATTCGTTCTCAATGAGAAGAGCGTAAAAAGAGCCGGAATGGACTACTGGGACAAACTCGACGTAAGAAGATATATAAACTTTGATGAGTTCCTGGAAAAAAATCCCGGTGCGCATATTTACATGGCAACGACTAAAGCGAAGCATGTTTATACGGAAGTAAAATACGAAGAAAACGATTATATAATGTTCGGAAAAGAAAGTGCCGGAATTCCCGAAGAAATCCTTGTTGAGCACAAAGATGACTGCATAAGAATTCCGATGCTTGAAGATATCCGTTCTCTTAATCTTTCAAATTCCGTAAGCATTGTTTTGTACGAAGCGCTTCGTCAGAATAACTTCAGGGGACTTGAGAAAGAGGGCGAGCTTCACAGACTTTCGTGGGATGCAAAGTAATGCAGTAAGTTTTGCAGGATAAAAAGTGCTGCAAATATATTCAATGAGTTTAACTTTAATTTTTCTTGTAAACTTTTGTGTAGCAGAAGATCATTACCATCAGACTTACGAATGTGAAAAGAGCGATGTAGATGCACATTACGTTTACGGGTAAACTCTTTCCGAAAACGGATGCGTTGAATGTCATTGACTGACGGATTCCTTCTGCGAATGCGCCGTTATCAAGTCCGCCGATGGAACGGTTCATTTCATCGAGACAGCCGTTTAAAAGCATGTTTCTGAGGAGCGCACAGATCTGGCTTGCAGGTAAAAGATTGCATACTGTCTGAATCTTTGAAGAGAACTGAGAGATGGGGATGTATGCACCGATTACAAATCCTGCTGCTGCGGAAAGGATTCCGAAGAAAGCGCCTGCGGCAGAAGAGGATTTGAAGAAAAGAACAATTGTCATAAAAAGTGCGCTTGATGACATGCA
>JAEEGL010950316.1_pt1 | contig 11044 bp, 14 predicted proteins | sample 9134231 | NCBI WGS metagenome assembly JAEEGL01 (sample SAMN16246548, study PRJNA631951) | gut metagenome | biome: gut microbiome; feature: rumen; material: fiber-attached | host: Bos | place: Iran: Karaj | collected 2018-10
CATTGGATTGATGTCCGTCGCAGGATGCGGATATAACTCCGTTCGCGATGGAACAATGTCGAAGGATGAGTCTATCCATTCGATAGACATTCCAACGATTAAAGATGCTGCACTATCAAACCTTGTGACTAACAAATGCATTGTGAGCGCCGGAGGTGGTCGAGAGGCGGAGTTAACCATAGACGTGTCGCTGCAACGGCTGGTGTCGGAGGTCTTGACTCGCCATGCAGATACAAACGATACCGGGGTAGGCTGGGCGACTATCCTGTCTGTGAAAGACGGCGCGGTCTTGGTGCTTGCCGACTGCGGCGGCGATGCTGATGCGCCCCGCCCTTTTGCCCTTACAAGGATGTTTATGCCCGGACATCTGCTGTCCACGCTAACCGTTGCTGCGGCCATTGACGCAGACATTGCTACGCCGAATACTGAACTGTTCACGAACTCGTTGGAGGCATACTTCAGCGATTACAAGTTGCCAAGTGATGGGAGCCACATCTGGGAGTCCACGCTGACGGTCTCCAACGCCCTCACTTACTCATCCAACGTGGTGCTGGCAAAGCTAGGAATACTTGTTGGGCGGGACAAGGAATATAAAATACTAAATAATTTTGGCATTGGCATAAGGTCCGGGATTGGCTTTGCGGGTGAGAAACTGGGACGCATGTTGCCGCCTGATCGATGGTGCAGATTGCTCAGAACGAGAATCCCTATTGGACAGGGAGTGGAAATTACCTCCATCCAAATTGCCCGCGCCTATGCGACATTGGCAAATCATGGGTTGTGCGTTGATCCGTATGTTGTCAGGAGGATAACGGATGCATCTGGCACGACATTGTACACGCATACAGCATCCACAAACAAAGTGCAGGCCGTGTCGCGTAATGCAGCAGACAGTACGTGCGCAATTCTCGAAGGAGCCGTTAAAGCGGATGATCTAAAGGGATTTGATGGCCTCAAGGACGAAAACCCTCCAGACATCGCTAAAAGTCTCGTCCCTCGAAGAGCGACAGGACGACGTGCAGCGGTGGATGGTGTCCGCGTCGCTGGCAAGACATCAACCATGCAGCGGACGAAACCAAATTCCTATGAGTACGAATTTGACAAATTTACTACAAGCTTTGCAGGATTCTTTCCTGCTGACGATCCCAAGTACGTGCTTGTCGTATGTTATGAGACAAGGCGCATAGAGGGTGTTCCATACATCCATCAGGGCGGCGGCAGACCGGCGATGGCTTTCGCCGAAGTAGTCAGAAGAATGGGCTACGGCAAGACGAGGCAGTGATATTGCTGGACGGGAGGAGTTGTGAAAGACAACACCATTAGCAAGCGTATCAAGCACCGGGAGGATATGTTCCTTCGCCGGCTCTTCAGCCTTCTGGCAAGGATGGCAAAGATCGACGGCAAGGTCGATGCTTGGGAAGCTCACGCGGCAGAAGGCGCATTTGCGCGCTTCCCGCGCGCAATGGCAAGGCGCAAGTTCTGTGTTGCCGTGTTCAACTCCGCAAAGAATGGAAGGACGCCTCTTGTCAAGCTTGCCGCCGAATTTGAAAAGGAGTGGGCTACGCCGGAGGATTGCCTCGCCGTCTATGAGCTGCTTTGGGATATAGCATGTGCGAAAGGCATCCTCAAGCCCGTACACAAGGAGGCTCTGAAGAAACTGTGCGCACCCCTAGGACTGCCGCCAAACTACTTCACGTTCTTCTACCGCAGGAGAAGCACCACATTCCGCGAAGCCGAGGATGACGAGCCTCGCAGTGATGGCGGAGCGCAAAAGAACCGCAAGTCATCACAGCGGCGGAAGAAGTCGGAAGAGGGTGCGCGGTCGGAGCAGCGTCGCCAGCCGCCGCCGCCTCCCAAGAACTCGCTCCAGGAGGCATACGAGCTTCTGGGATGCCGCAGCTCCGACCCGAACGACGTTTTGCGCCGCGCCTATCGCGAGGCTGCAAAACGGCACCACCCCGACATGCTGCGGGCGCGGGGATGCTCGGATCGGCAGGTGGCCGAGGCTTGTGAAATGATGAGTCGCATTAACGCCGCCTGGGAGGTTATATGCGACGAAAGGAAATTGTGAGAAATGATAAAATCTACATGGAGGCAAAAAATGAAAGAACAAAAGCATGATCTGGTTCCGGATGAGAACCCGTCGAATGATCAGCCTGGCTGGTTCAGGTCGATCAAAAAGAAGTCAACTGTCTGCGAACTGTACCCGCACTGCAAACTTGGTGACGGCTTTGCGCAGTTCGCCGTTGGCTCGGACACGGCGTGCATGTTGATCTGGCGGATCGACGGAGACACAGATGTGGACGCAGCGGCATTCAATCTGGAGAAGGCAAAGGAGTTCCTTGTCAGGGAAGAGCCAGGGACTGATCAGGTCTTGGCGTTCATTCTCAATCCTGTCCGGCGAATCGACAAGGCCATGTACGAAGCGCGTAACATACTGTGCATGACCGAACGCCAGCTGATCAAGTACGCCAATGTATTCTTCTCGGACAAACAGGAGTGCCTTCGTCTGGGGAAATCGGCATACCGCCAAGGTCTCTACGAGGAGGCGATGGCTCTGCTTGGAGGCGCAGGCTCTAAGGTGGATGCGGACGCGCAGTTTATGATTGGGCAGATGTACGCAAAAGGCAGAGGCGTGGAGAAGAACAAGAAGATCGCCGAAGAATGGTACTGGAAGGCAGCCAACCAGGGGCATGCCGCCGCCGCACTTGAACTTGAAAAAGGCATCAACAGGGCGAAAGCATACTGGAAGCGTAAGGAGCAGGAGCTCATTGACGAGATTGAGGAGTTTACCGAGAAGTTGTTGCAAGAAGATTGATGTCTGAAACAACAAAAGACCCGGAGGAAATCATGAAAGTGAAAACGTTGCTACTGTTCAAAGGTGAGTCTATCGTTCCGGGTTACTACTGTTCGCCATCAGTATTCATCATATGGGAAGAATCCGAGAAATTCAAATAAGGAGGTTGCTATGAAGAGCATAAATAAGATGCAAAGTCCAATGTGTCTTCTGAAGATTCACGAACACTATTGTGACAAAATACTTGAAGGAGTGAAATTCTACGAGTATCGCAAGAAATGCCCGGAGTGGATGTCTCCTGGATGCAAGATCGTGTTGTGCAGTTCCTCCGCGCCTTTTACATTGTTGGCGTTGTTTGAGGTTGGCGAGATTGTCTCAGGTACGCCTGAAGAAGTGTGGATGCGCACACACGCAAGGGGCTACATAGGGCATGAAGGCTTCTCCGAATACTACAAAAACCAGCCACAGGCCTTTGCGTATGAAATCAAGACGCTCCGCAGGATCGTTGATGGGAAAACAGTCGCATCAATAATGGGGTGCGAGCACATTCCTCATTCGTTTGACCTGCTATCGTCAGAACAGGCAAAGGAGGTAAGCAAGTATTTATTGGGGCAGCCTCTTTATGACCACAAGAGCGATCCGCAAGAAAGCCACGTGCAAGATGAGGCAATGTGTGAATTCTTTATTGATGACGCATCTCGGCTTCGCCGGATTGTGCAGCTCATGCCTGATGGAGAGCCTACAGCCGAGCTCCTCAATATGCTATGGGAGTATGCCGTGAAGCATGATAGGCTGTCCGATCTCGCCAATGTTCTGCTTGGTTTTGACTCAAAGCACAAAACGGTTGACGGGAATGAAAACTGTGATTGGTATTGGCGTTGTCGTCCGCCGGTGGAACCAGTGCAGGCCAAAGAGTTCTTTTTTGATTTGATCGATTACGCCAGAGTGAGGGCACACCTTGAACGCGGGACTTATGATGATTGGCATGGCAGTTCTTTGGCAATGTTTGATTGGATGGAGGATTACAAGAATGATGGTGTTGGCAAGGGAATAATTGACATTGATAACGTTTTAGATCAATTGCTCGCAAAATACGAATCAGAGGTTGAGTTTGAACGTCAGCGAGATAGCGAAGAAGGTCGTTTTGCGAAGCCGCCTGACCTTCTAAGTGCCGGCGATGGAAGTGCTGTGCAAGATGGCCCATTTACCGGAATCTTTGTTGGACGGTTTGTGCTTGACGTGGCGGATGATGACTTGTTGAATCTACCCTTGGAGTTCCAGACGGAACTTAATGGCAATGAGATGTTCATCATGAAAAATCCTGAAAGAAAGCATGCGCTTGTTCTTCTCCCCGTTGACATCTACGACGGATGCCTCAAAAACATAAAAGATGGTGCTGATGTTAGTGAATTGACGAAATCCTTATACGAGCAGGCGGTGCGGGTCAGGATTGACAAGCGGGGGAGGATAAGAATCCCACAAAATCTATTGTCGTGCATTCGCTTGGAGAAAAGTAGTAAGGTTATCCTTCGAGGACATATTTCCACCATCGACATCTTCAAGGGAGATGCCTCGGCATGTAGTGGTGGCAATGATTTGATGCAGTGAAAAGTGAATGAGAATTGGTGAGCAGCCATGAGAACAAATCTATTACTGACTGTCTTGGTCGTACTTCTTTTTACTGTTGCCGGTTGTGCGAGTAACCCAAACGCCTCGGATGCTGCGGGGCAGGTGCTTTCCGGCGTCTTGATGGGGATCGGAACGGGGCTGTCAGGCCTTTAGGAGGGCACACGCATGGAGTACGATGAGCCGGATTACAGCAAAGTGTCACACGATGAACTGTTGGCGTTAGCCAAAAATGATTCGGTGGCCGCACAAGAGTTCTTCAATCGATATCAATACAGCGACGATCCTGTGCTGAAAACAGAAGTGCGTGAAGTCCTACGGTCTCTTGCTGAGGATTTGAACATTCTGGCTTCTGGCCGGACTGGTATACGATATTGCGCGACAGCAATGATCCCAAGGAGCAGCGCGAGGCGGGAATTTGGCGGAAGAAGATACTCGACGCGGGCGTGTTTGATAATGCGGCTTTGATTGCATACGGTGTTCTCGACGCTGAATATGTCTCGCATGATGAACTACTTGCTGCTGCTGGTCAGAATTTGGCATCGGCCAGAGCGTTCTATCATCGATATCGTCATAGCGATGACCCAGCCATCAGAGCAGAAGTTCATGCAATCTTGAAATCACTTGCAGTTGATTTTGGGTGTATGGGCTTCTGGCCCGATTGGTATGTTGCACTTCGCGATAGCGACGATCCAAGGGAACGGTGCGAGTCGGAAGTCTGGAAACAGAAGATTCTCAACGACAGCTTGTTCGATGATGACGTCTTGATTTACTCTGGCTTAAAATCTTGATGAATACATGTCCCCACAACGCACCCCATAGCGTTTATGAGTAGTCCTTACTATCTGACTCTGATGATCCTTCCGGACGGTGAATATACATTTAGTCCTGGCATCGAGTTCTTGTTACTTCCATTCCGCTCATACGCCATATCAGAAAGGATATGGGTAGCGCAATTAGAATGTCTATGAGACTCCCTGTGCCGATTATGGCATCTGCTGATGTGTACACTGCAACGCCAAAAGCGATTGTTCGAGAGACCCACATGGTAATGACACCAGCATGACGCTCCGTCCATACATGGGACAAGATTGTTCTAACAGCCCGTCCACCATCCAGTGGGAATGCTGGTATAAGGTTGAAAATTAAAAGTATCACGTTAATTCGCAAAACAGCATTTGCCCAGACCACAAGAAATGGGAGACCTTCAATTGCGGCGTCATCACCGTACAACAGCTCTATTGTCTCGCGCAGTCGTGCCGTAATGTCGCCGTCAAGCAATCCGATTTCCAATGCTACGAGTCCAACACAAATCATACCGTTACCTAACGGCCCGGCAAGAGAGATGAAGAAGTCATCCCAACGTGTCCCAGAACGTTTCCTGAAAAGCGTGTAACCTCCGATTGGTAGGAGTCCAATCTCCCTAACACGATACCCAAAATAATGACCCGCCCATGCATGACACATCTCATGGAACAGGAGCGATGCAGCAATCCCAAGGCAAAAAGACATCAAGGCGCTGAATAGTCTGAAGTCTGACCAACAATACACAGCAATGGCAATTGGGATTGAAATAAGGCTATAGTTAATCGTGACCAGAACACCAAATAATCTACCAATACGAAAACGAGCATTGATAAATCGAAGTACGATTGCCAATAAGACTTCATACATAGCGAAAGGTCATGATTCGCGTTACGGACTAAGTAAGCTCATGGCAACTCGAAACAAATAGTCAAATATTTTGGCCATCGACCTGACTACGGCCCACATCAGCAAGAACAGTGCGCCAAAGACCTGGCCCAGCGCATCCACGATTTTAACCGATGATGACATTTGCAACCTCACATTTCTTTTTCAGTGATGATTTTCGACATGAATAATGCTCCGGGCAATCACAATCAAAAGCTGCATAGTCTCTGAATTTCGTATGAGCTGAAAAAGTAAACAATTAATACCGTAGAAACTGAAACCATAGCACCACAACGCAAATACACGCCAGCAATGTCCATGTGTTGTAGCACACCCAGCCAAACAACCAGACGAGTGCATAAATGATGAGATAGTACACATAGAGGATAATCATGGCAAATGAACACACCCAAATGGCGCCAATGATCGACAGGAATCCGATGATAAAATTGTCTTGAAAATTTCCGAAGACCCACTTAAGCAAATCGATGAGTCCACCGACAGCGGGAATGGCGCAGGCCACAGTCGCGACGATAGCCGCTCCGCCGCCAGTCAGCCACGCGCCGAACTTACCGACATAGTCCGCTTCGCTATCCGTCTCTCGAGGCGGCAGATATTCCTGCGCCACTTCATCTGGTGGATACATCCTGCCCATGACATGTCCTCCGCAATTGTGTCGTTCCTTAGGCCTTGAGACACCTCAGCACATTCTGAAGCCAATCAATGCCCATCTCATTCGTAAACGCCACAGCGCAAGATATAGACTTTGCATAATCCAAAACACCTGGATAGAACACGATGTGCCGCCCGCTGTTGCAGCTCAAGCGCATTTTCGTAAGGGGCCAGTGTGCTCCGCACTTGCTGCAGATCACGTTTGCGCACTCGTCCAAAAGCAACCTGCCCTCACACTTGTCGCCATGAATCCAGTATTCATTCTCCGCACATCCGTAATCGCGCAGGCATCCAGGGCAATGCATGTAGATATAGATCCTCTTTGTGCCTAGCATTTGACACCTCCTTGTGGCAGCCCCTTCCTTTGGACAATCATGTTCTCTTTGAAATCACGAATGGCCTGTCCAATGGTTTTCCCTGTGATATTCGTATCAGCGCAATCAAACTCAGGGAACATCGTCTTCATCCCATCAAGCACTTGTTCTTCGTCCAGCTCTAGGCTGATTTCGCTTTCAAAGGCCTTGTACCCCCTGATGCAGGCGGGCAACATCGTACCGTCTTCCGCCGCCAGTATGGACAGAACCTTCTGAAGTCTGCCCAAGCTCGACAACTCGTTGACAAGCTTGTGAGCCAGCACATCGGAGTTCCGGCAGTTTTCCATGTTCTGCACAAACAGGACGGACGGTGCAGTCTGACGGCATTTGGCGACAACGCGATGTATCTCCTGCATGGCCTCCGTCAAAGGAAGCGCATCCAACGCAAGGCAATCTATCGACAACAGTTCATATCCAAACTTCTGCGCGAACGCCCTGACAAGGGTGCGCTTGCCCGATCCGCGACGTCCCAGCATCAGAAGATTCGCGCAAGACGGACGGCCTGGGAGTTTCTCGCTGTCAATCAACCCGATGAAACGGATATGTGTATCTTCGAGAAGTTCCTTCTGACGGTCAAGTCCAACAATATCATCCCATGCGACATCGCCTGTGACAATCTGTTCGCCGCGCATCTGTGTTGGAGTGATCTCCTTAACAGCCGCAAGGAAATCATCGTATGACAGCTTTATAGCTTCCACGTCCGTATTCAGTTGAAACTTGCCATCCGTCCCGAACGACGAATTCCGCCGTATGGCATGCATGACCGACTCGTGGTAGAGCATCGAAATATCCGCGCCGGAAAACCCGCTCGTCAATTCGGCGAGCGTCCGAAGCGCATGTTTGTCCATGCTGCCATCAAACAACTCCTGTTTTTCCACATGGACATACTTTTGGAGTATATCCATTCGCCCGTACAAGTCTGGGAGCGGAACCTCAAACTCGTGGTCGAAGCGGCCAGGCCTGCGCAATGCCGGGTCTATGGCATCCAGACGGTTAGTAGCGCCAATGAAAAAGATGCGCTGGTTGCTGTTAACGCCATCCATCAACCGTAATAACGTATTGACGACGTTCCTCTGATGTTGCTCGACATTCTCTCCGTCTCGCGACACCGCCAAAGCGTCCAGCTCATCTATGAATAGAATCCCAATTCCATTTTTGGCTGCGGCTATCGCCTCGTCGAACTTATCCTTGATGTTGCGTTCCGACATCCCGACATATTTTGAGAGAACCTCAAAGAGGTCGAGCTGAACAAACGCTGCACCCATCGCCTGGGCAACCGCTCGGGCTATCAAGGTCTTACCATTTCCTGGGGGGCCGTAGAGAATTACACCCCTTGATGGCTTATCGCCAAAACGGTGCAGGAGGTCCGGACGGCTCGTCGGGATCTGCACAATTTCACGCAAACGGCTTATGACCGAGTCAAGTCCTCCGATTTTCGAGAAGTCGATTGCTGCATCTTTATTCTTGGGTAATCCTTGGAACACAAGATTAGTGTCCCAATCTACGCGATATGCAACACTACGGTCGGCAGGTCTGGGAAAGATTCCGCTAACCTTGCCCATGACGCTGTCCTTGGTTGTTGGCTTCACGAGAGTCCGTTGCGCAAGGTAAGCGACTCCTGTCTTCGCGAGGAAAAGTCCCTTGGCGGATTTCTCCTCGCCCTCGCCCCAGAAGATCGTATCGTCCGGGTTCAAGCTCACCGTGACCGTTTCCGCGTGAGGAAGCTCGGCGATATCAACATAACTGACTTCTACCTTCATGCCCTGATCGTATGTCCACGTGGGATCCATCATTTTCCGTGGGACGAAAATGGTGCCGTCCGCATCGTGGGCATCCTGGTTTAGGCTGTCAATCTTCGCATAGAGAGTGAAGCGCGACAGAGGATTCAACGAGACGATTTTGACGTAATTCGGCTGATCATCAGGATTGAGGCCGTCAGGCAACATTTCGCTGATCTCACGAGCCGTCGCCCAGACACTTGATGTGTCATCGCGAAATCTGCCGCCGCCTTCAGGCTGAACATTGAGCCGTAGTATTTTCGCTTTCACAATCCACCTCCCTCCCTACCGCGTTCCACACGCGCCCCTACGCTTCAGGTTCTCCAACACCTTCTGCAACCAGTCCAGTCCGGCCTCCTGCACTAACTGTCCAGCCGTTGAAACAGCCTCGGCAAGTGCCGCCGCGCTGGCACCAACAAATTCATCTGACGAACCGCTGTGATCTGGACAACTATACTTCCAGTTTTCGACATGAGATACACACCCGCACTTGTCGCACTTGAAGTTTGCGTCGTCCCCGATGTATATATCCCCATGACAATTGTTGTCATAGTGAGTCCAATACCTGACAGGAACGTCCTTGTTCCCACGGTCAAGGCAAACTGGGCAACGGATATACAGCCGAAAATAGGTATGTCCGTTCTCATGGATTTTTTCGAGACTCATTGCTATGTTCCTTTCTTTAGTTTTTGTTCGAGTTGTCCTGCGCTGACGAAGTAGGCTGAGAAGTAGCGACGTCTTTCAATTTTGACGAGATCTCCTTTTCGATCACATCATCTGAGAACTCGGGCAGGCCTTCGACATATGAAGTGAACATGTTGCGCACCATTTTCGCCGGAATGGAAGTTCCATAGAACGATATCATGGCCTTCATCAGCCGGTTAAAGCCTTCTACCGCCAAACCGCGCTTATGCACTGTGAGCTTGACTTCCTCGCCGGACTCTAAGAGCATTTCTTACCTTTGATTGACAGCCTCCATTCCTCTGATCAATGATTCAACCCCCTCACGGACCGCCTTTTCCTTTCCCTCGTCGTCCAGATCCTCTATCTGGGACATCTTGGCGACGTACATCTCGCACGCTTTCATTATTCTGCTCACAGAATCATTCTGCCGACTGAGTGCGACACAGATAGGAAGAATATACTTATCGACTTCATCATAAGGAACATCGACCCCACGACCGCCATACCACTCCAAGAGATCAGCAAAGAAAAACTTCATCGTTCTTGTGAACAGTTCCTCATCGTCGAATTGAGTTTGAAAGAATAAGGCCGAGCACTGGAGCAGAACCTCCTTCATCATGCCTAAAAGCGTTGGAGGATTCTTCTTGTCGTCATGAAGGTCTCGGTCTGTTTTGATTGCTGTAGTCGGCAACTTGGAGCCCCCCCCTCCCGAACGACGAATCATCAGGAAAGCTTCGAGACGTTCTAAAGCAATGATCATCCTGTGAAAAACATCGTCAAACCCCTGAAGTTGTACCTGAATCGGGCGTTGTACTTGCGTGCTCATTCTTGATTCCTTTCTTGTTGTGTGTATTGTTTACTGTTGAGACTTTTGAGGCTCGCACTGAGTTTACGGTGTCGGCTCATCCAATGATTTCTCGGAATCATTGGGCTTGTCCCCACCGTCATTTAGCGACTTGAGAAATCCATGTAAGGACTCCAAGCCTATATCTTGGATCATCTGTCCCATCATAGACACAGCAGTTTCCAAGGCAACGGGGGAATATCCGTCCTCCGCTTGGCCTTCCTTCGAGTCGCCTGCGAGCTTCATCTTGTGATTGTCGAAATCGACGAGCCACTCCAAAATGGGAGCTACTTTGTGCTCGGCTTCGCATTCGAGGAGAAGCTTCTCTGTGTCGAACACGATGGGCAACCCGGTGTCCTCGTATGTCATCTGCATACGCTCACAGGGCATGCCCTTGTCAAGAGCTTCAGGATCCCTCACAACCAATGGTACTTTTTTGTGGAGTAGAGCCTTCCGCCTCGGTTCTTCCGGTGCGGAGGCTCCCTCATCAAACCGTGCGTGCGGATTTCCCGCACACGGCTTCCCGTGTGAAACTGGTGTCATCGGTATCTCCTTCTCGTGAGGGCTACAAGCCCGA
>JAEEGL012189983.1_pt1 | contig 11044 bp, 10 predicted proteins | sample 9134231 | NCBI WGS metagenome assembly JAEEGL01 (sample SAMN16246548, study PRJNA631951) | gut metagenome | biome: gut microbiome; feature: rumen; material: fiber-attached | host: Bos | place: Iran: Karaj | collected 2018-10
AGTCTCGGAGTTAAGTCCAAGTGCCTGGTAATCATCAACCTTAGCCAGTGAAGCGTTGTAAACTACGAAATCAGGCTCGAAAGAAGCAAGCTCGTCAGCTGTAGGCTGGATGAACATGTTCTTGATAAAGTGTGCCTGCCAAGCAACCTCTACGATGAAACGAACTGCCATACGAGAGTCCTTGTTAGCTCCACAGAACGCATCAACAACAAAAAGTCTCTTGTTGCAAAGCTCTTTCTTGGCGATCTCTTTAACCTTAGCCCAAACTTCTTCGCTCATTGGGTGGTTGTCGTTCTTGTACTCGTCAGATGTCCACCATACAGTGTCCTTAGAATTCTCATCCATAACGATGTACTTGTCTTTAGGTGAACGACCTGTGTAGATACCTGTCATTACGTTAACAGCACCAAGTTCAGTGTCAACACCCTTCTCATATCCTGTAAGATCTGATTTCTTCTCTTCTTCATAAAGAAGCTCATAAGATGGGTTATGAACTATCTCGGTAGTACCTGTGATGCCATACTGGCTTAAATCGATGTTTGCCATTTTGTGACCTCTCTTCTTATAATATTTTTGTTACGAAAAATCCTATATTGCTGTTATAGACAACAATCTATGTCAGATTATTGTAATAGCGATAAACAACATACAGATAATTCGCAGATACACAAGTAAATTAGTGGGCAACTTGCGCCCGCTACTACATTTATACTACAAAGTCCAGTTTTTAACAATCTTTTTGGGGCAATTTTCTATTAAATTACTGTAAAAAAAGTTAGCTTTTGCTAAAGGTTTCCCCTGCTTCAATCTCGAAACAAACGACGCTGTGAGGCTTTAACTTTACTTCTTTTTTATCCTTGATAGTGTACCTGCTGCCTTCCCATACATCTATAGCCGGAAACTCATCTTTTGTATCAAGTCCAAGGTCCTTGAACTTGATCTTAGCCGAATTTTCTTTTTCTCCTATATTAAACACAGCAACATAGAGCTTGCCGTCCTTGGTCTGGCTCTTCCAGATAACCATGTCATCTTTTCTGGATACTTCTCTTGCCTTCTTGCCGTGCTTATGCATATTAAGAAGCTTTTTGTTAGTTAAAAGAGATAAAGTAAACTCGTCATTATCTCTCATTTCCGCACCGATCATAAGAGGTGATCTGAAAATGCACCATAATGTCATGAGTATTTCCTGTTCATCCTCTGTAAAGTGTGTATAATGGCCCTTGTTTACTCTCGCAGGATCATCTGAAAGTTTATGTGTTTCGTCCCCTGATGCATCCTCACAAACGCAGAGATGGCCAATTGGAAGCATATCACAATCAGGCCAGTGATCCTTACAGCCAATGCCTTCCCACGCTTTACATCTCTCAAACATTCCATAGAGAAGATCCCATTTATCCCAAAAATCGTCGGTCATACGCCACATATTGGCATTGTCCAGAAGGAAGTCCTTCTGTTCTACTCTTGCCGGTCCGGGAGATAAAGACAAAACGATATCTCTTCCGCAGTTAGCGATAGCTTTCTTGATCATTGCGATCTCTGAAAATCCTGCACCTGGTGCCTCCGGTCCGCAGTCAATTCTGGCTATATCATCAACTTTTACATAGTCAATTCCCCATTCAGCATAAAGCTTGAATATCGAATTATAATACTCTTGCGCACCCTCACAATTTGCATCTACACCATACATATCTGTGTTCCACATGCATATTGACGCCGGGTGTGCAATATCTCTTGCTGTAGCTTTGCTTCCAAGAATAGGAGTATTCCTGTGAACCGCCTGTCTCGGAACACCTCTCATAATATGGATTCCAAACTTAAGCCCCATATCGTGAATCTGCTCTGCAATAGGTCCAAATCCTTTCCCATCCCTGGCTGAAGGAAATCTGTCTGTTGCCGGCATTAGTCTGGAATACTCATCCATCTCGAGATCTGTAAACTTATGATATGCATGGGAGTCTGCTCCGGGTTCGTACCACTGAATATCACAAATAATGTACTCCCATCCAAATTCCTTGAGATTCTCTGCCATATATCTGGCATTGCCAAGTAAAATATCCTCAGTTACAGCTGCGCCATAGCAATCCCAGCTGTTCCACCCCATAGGTGGTCTTTTCGCTACATAGCTTTTTTCTTCGCTCATAACCCCTCCAAATACTTTATTTATCCTAGTTTCTGCGTATTATTCCAGAAACAGATACTCTTTTTTCATACAGCTTATATTCATCATTATAGTTGTTTTTTCTATATTTATTCCCCAAGTAATTCTTTATATATCTCTCTTTTACCTACGCCTCTGTCAGCAGCAACCATCTTCATAGCTTCTTTGCGAGGAATTCCCTGATCTTCATAAAATTTCATGTGATCCTCTACTGACATATCCTGCCATGACTTACGTTTTTCTTCATCCTGCTCCTCAAGGCTCTTTCCTTCTATCACCAGAACATACTCGCCTCTAGGCTCATTATCCTTGTAAAAAGAAATAGCTCTTTCTATAGTTGTTGGATTAACATCCTCAAACTTCTTGGTAAGTTCCCTGCATATAGAAATTCTTCTGTCTCCAAGACTTTCATACAGATCATCTAAAGCTGCTCTTAAATGATGCGGAGCTTCATATACTATAATAGTTCTGCTCTCATCCTTAAGGTCTTCGAGGATTCTTTTTCTGGCCTTCTTATCATCCTGGGATGGAAGAAATCCTTCAAAGCAAAATCTCCTTGTAGATAAACCTGACAGAGTAAGTGCTGTGATGCACGCAGCAGGTCCGGGAAGCGATGTTACTGTAATTCCGGCCTTGTGGCACTCTGCAACCAGAACTTCTCCGGGGTCTGAAATCGCCGGAGTTCCTGCATCAGTAATAAGTGCGACGTTTGTTCCTTCTTGCATCTTCCCGATCAAGTATTGTGCTTTATCATACTTGTTATACTCATGATAACTTGTCATTTCAGTATGTATGTCAAAATGATTTAATAGCTTAATGCTATTTCTTGTATCCTCCGCAGCTATCAGATCAACGCTCTTTAAAGTCTCAAGAACTCTGAAAGTCATATCGTCCAAATTACCAATCGGAGTAGCACAGAGGTAAAGTTTTCCTGCCATCTATTTCTCCTCTATTTGATATATGCCTATATCCATTAGTATCCGTAAATATCGTATATTTCTCTTGTGTACTTGCCCTGCTCTTCGTAGATTATCAGCGGTTCTTCCACCGTGATCCTGGGTTTACCGCCTCTGGCCCCTTCTATCAGCACCATACTTGGTTCCTTATCCACAAAGGGATACACAAGCCTCATTCGCTTAGGCTCTACCTTGTACTCATGCATTAGAACCATTATCTCAGTCAGTCTAAAGGGCCTGTGGACCATATAAAACTTACCGCCACTTTTAAGACATCTGGCTGCTGCCTTTATTACATCCTCAAGATCACATTTGATTTCATGTCTCGCAATAGCCTTAGGTCCATCCGGATTCTGCAGTCCATGTCCGCCTATCATATAAGGCGGGTTGCTAGTTACAACATCAAAAGAGGCAGCCTCAAATAATTGATCTGCCTCCTTAATGTCTCCTTGTACAATTTTCACCCTGGCCTCAAGGTCATTAAGAAGAACGCTCCTATTCGCCATTTCTGCAGAAGCTTCCTGGATCTCAAGACCAATCAGTTCTCTGGCATTTGTCTTGGCTGCCATAAGGATTGGGATAATTCCTGTACCTGTTCCCAGATCAAGACATCTTCCCCCCTCAGGAGCATTTGCAAATCCGGACAAAAGAACTGCATCCATCCCAAAACAGAATTTATCGGGATCTTGTATGATCCTGTAGCCATTTCTCTGCAGGTCATCCAGCCTTTCATTAGGCTTTAAATCAATTGTCCCCAAGTTTAGACTTTCCTTCCTGTTTCTCTTTCTTCTCAAGAGCCTCAAGCTCTTTGATTTCTTCGTCTTCCTGAGAATTCTTTTTATTATTGTTCTTTTTCTTTTGCTTCTTTTTGATAAATTCAAGTTCCTCGAGCTTGTACTCGTGAACCTCTTTCTCATCATCTACATCAACGAGAATCTTAACTGTCTGTCTAAGAATATTGACGCTTGAAACTTCTCCCTCAAGTCCGTCATTGGCTCTGCAGAAATCACCCACACCCGGCATTTTCCTGTTGAGTTCTTCGTAAACATCCTCTTCATTCTTGAGGCAGCACATAAGTCTTCCGCAAACACCTGATATCTTGGTTGGGTTAAGGGACAGACTCTGTTCCTTGGCCATCTTGATAGATACAGGTACAAAATCAGAAAGGTAGGAGTGGCAACAAAGTGGTCTTCCACAAATGCCGTAACCACCTATAATCTTGGTCTCATCACGAACGCCTATCTGGCGAAGCTCAATTCTGGTCTTGAAAACCGCTGCCAGATCCTTAACTAATTCTCTGAAGTCAATTCTTCCATCGGCAGTAAAGTAAAAGAGAATCTTGTTATTATCAAATGTGTATTCTGCATCAATAAGCTTCATATCAAGGTTGTGCTTTTTGATCTTCTCAAGACACACCTTGAAAGCTTCCTTTTCTTTTTCCCTGTTAGCCTTCTCCTGCTCGTCATCCTTGGTACTTGCAGTTCTAAGGACAGTCTTGAGAGGTTTAACCACCTCTTCATCTTCAATATCCTTGGGAGCAGCTACTACTGTTCCGTACTCAATTCCTCTTGCAGTCTCAACAATTACATGGTCACCCTTTTTTATTTCGTATTTACCTGGTGAAAAGTAATATATCTTGCCGGCTGTTCTAAATCTTACGCCGATAACTTTTGTCATAAGTTCTCCTTAATGCCAAGGAGCATCAGCTCCAAAGCTATATCTATATTAACATTGGAATTAATGCGATTCTTCGCTGTTTCCATATTCTTAATAATACGATTAATTCCATCATATGTACAACTGCGTGTAGCATCTCTAATATACGATATCTTATCAGTGAAAATCAAGTGATTATCTTCTTCTGTAGCCTTATACACCAGCATATCCCTAAAGAGAAACAAAAGGACGTCCATAAAGTCCTCAAGTGCCTTGGTATCTATGCCTTTCTTACTATTCTTGTCATCTTCCTCAGAAGGAGCAAGAAGTTCATGAACTCTGTCCATCATGTCATGGATTTCAAGCCCTTTTAATTTACTTACTAACTCAATAGTTCCATTTTTGAGCTCATCAAATCTTTCATTTGAAGCAAGTTCGAGTGCCTTTCCGACATTTCCTCTCGCAAAAGAAGCACATAATACCGCCTTATAGTCAACCACATGGCACTCTTCCATCAGGTATTTCCTGATAGAATCATCCTTAACAGGCTTCATTGGAAGAACTATACATCTACTGATGATTGTCTGTAAAAAGGCATTGATATTGTTAGTGAGGATAATGATAACAATATATGAAGGCGGTTCCTCAAGTGTTTTAAGAAGTGCATTCTGCGCTGCCTGAGTCATTTTCTCGCCTTCAGGGATAATGTAAATTTTATACTCACTTTCGTACGGCTTGATAACTACATCATCACGAAGCTTCTCCCTGATGTCATCTACGCCGATACTATTGGGCTTCTCATGAGTGATGGTAATTATATCCGGATGATTATCACTTAAAGCCTGCACGCATGAATGACATTCGTTGCAGGCTTCTATATATTCGTTCTTATTCTCTCTGTGCTCACACTGAAGTGCTTTGGCAAATATCCTGGCAATATACTCTTTTCCGGAGCCATTTTCTCCCGAAATAATATATGCATGAGAAACCTTGCCTGTACTAAGCGCATTCTGCATGTGCTCTTTCATCTGATTCTGGTCTATTATGTCGGCAAAATCTGCCATTTTATATCCCCTTATCCCCAATTATCTCTACAATGCGGTATTCTGAATACTATCTCTCTTGGCTGTAATAGCTTATTCCGATTATTAAGTGGCAGGTTTCTATCAACGTTCAGGTGAATATATCAAGCAAAAGACCCTGAATCTGCCCGATTTTTGCAAGAATCGCAATATTATCCTTCTCGTCTTTAACAAGTTCTCTTGCAAGCTCATCAAGCTCGTCGTCCACCTGTCTGATAATACCGTAAACCCTGTGCCTTCCTTTTCTATCAAGGAAATTCTCTCTGGAAAAGACATGAGACCTTGTAACCACTTCATTCATGAAGTCTTTAATAAGAATGCGGTATCTCTGCATGTCCTTAATATCATTCTTCTTGGAAATCCTCTCACCCTGCTGAACAATATCCTGCATCATCAAATTCAGGCGTTCTGCGAGAGATGAATCTTCAAGCTTACTGGTGAGCACAAACTTAAAATCCCCACCTGCCTCCTGAACCTGTTCAGGTGCCGGGGCCTGTTGCGGCTGCGTGATATTATTTATCTTAATATCCATGCTGTGCCCTCCTGTACTCAAAAAGAATTACATCTTGCCTATTCCCATGCTTACAATTGCTTTTAGATAAATTATTTTTTTAACAGCAAAGTGTTCTATATTTCAATTATAATACATTCGCTTTTCTGTATTAAATATTTATATCCAGCACTTCTGTTTTTTGAATATATATTATTCAGATTTCTATTTTGAATAGTTAGTTCTACTATGATTACTTATTATTCTGAATAAAAGATCTTATCTCTGAGATACAGCTCTGTACATCATCATTATTATTAAAACGTCTTGTAACTCCTGCCTCAGAAATCTTGTCCTCGCTAAAATCCTCTTCGTCAGCAAGAAATCTTCTGCACATCTCATCATACTTGGGATTTTCCTGCTTATCTTCTCTGTCCAAAGCCCTATGAAGCCTGATCTTAGTATCAACATTTATCAGAACCGGTGCTACTATTTCCTGTCCAAAATAATCTCTAAAGGAACAATATGACTCCAGAGTACCTATAACGAGATAGTCTCCTTTTGCAAGGTCTATCTGTCCGTCATCTACTGTAAAGTATCTCCATTCACCATACTTGGTGTGGTAGGTTCTCTCCTCGATGATCTTTTCATCATCTTTAAGCTGCTGATACTCCTGTTCATTTTTAAAATAATACTCTGCCCCATCTTTCTCGCCATCCCTCATAGGACGAGTTGTGTAAGGCACTATCTTTTTTAAACCGAGCTCTTCATCCTGAATAAGATACTTGTAAATTGTATCCTTGCCTGATGTGCTCTTTCCCATCAAAAGAAAAATCTTCCCCATTGTCTGTTACCGTTTTCTACTATTTATTCCATAAAAAGAATTAAGCACAATATTCATATCATATTGTGCATTTAATTCTAATCAGTTCTATTTATTTTATCACAGTTCTTCTACACGAATCATATTTGTTCTGCCTGGAATACCAAGTGGTACACCTGCTGTCAGAACTACCTTATCTCCTGCCTTGAGATAGCCTGCATTCTTGGCAGCATTGATAGCTTCCTTGAACAATTCATCTGCTGTATCTTCCTGTCTGATGTGAAGTGGAGCAACACCCCACATGAGGTTTGCCTGTCTGCATACAGTAGGGTTGACTGTACAAGCGATTATCTGGCAATTTGGTTTATATCTTGAAACCATACTTGCTGTAAAGCCGGACATTGTGACTGTAAGAATAGCATCTGCATTAACTTCTGCAGCAATATTACATGTAGCATGTGAAATTGCTGTTGTAGAATCTCCGGGAGCGTAATCTCTTTTACGGAGTCTTCCTACATAATCAATATCGGCCTCCGTTCTCTCAGCAATTCTAGCCATAGTCTTAACAGCTTCAACTGGATAATCTCCTGATGCTGTCTCACCAGAGAGCATGATTGCTGTTGTTCCGTCGTAAATAGCATTGGCAACGTCTGTAACCTCAGCTCTTGTTGGACGTGGATGATGTATCATAGAATCAAGCATCTGTGTAGCTGTAATAACATATTTGCCTTCAGCTTCTGCCATCTTGATCATTTCCTTCTGAACAACAGGAACATCCTCAAATGGAACTTCTACACCCATGTCACCTCTGGCAACCATGATTCCATCAGCTTCCTGAAGGATTGACTCAAGATTGTTAATACCCTGTGTGCTCTCAATCTTGGCAATAATCTTCATCTGACTGTTCTTCTCTTTAAGAATTTCTCTGATAGCAAGAACATCATCCTTAGTTCTTACAAAAGAAGCAGCAACAAAGTCAAATCCCTGCTCGCACCCAAAGATAATATCGCTCTTATCCTGTTCACTGAGGTATGGCATTGTAAGCTCTGCGCCAGGTACATTCACACCTTTTTTATCTGAAACTGGTCCTCCGTTAATTACTGTACAGATAATATCTGTATCTGTTACTTCATCAACTCTGAGTTCAATAAGTCCATCATCAAGAAGGATTGTCATGCCTTCCTTACAATCATTTGTAAGCTCTTTATATGTGATAGCAACTTCATCCTTAGTGCCCATGATATCTCTTGAAGTGAGAGTAAATCTCTGGCCTGTAACAAGTTCTTCCTTGCCATTCTCAAAATCCTTGAGTCGAATTTCAGGTCCCTTGGTATCAAGCATAACTGCGATAGGAAGTTCAAGTTCATCTCTCAGTTTCTTGATCCTGTCATATTTTCTCTTGTGCTCCTCATGAGATCCATGAGAAAAATTGAAACGAGCAACATTCATGCCTGCGAGCATTATCTCGCGGAGCTTCTCCTCACTTTCACTGGCAGGTCCGATTGTGCAAATTATTTTTGTTTTACGCATATAAATCCCTTTCTATACTCCATACCCTGATTCCTATCATCTGTGCATATGTCAGCAAGTCCCTGCACATTCATCCCCTGATCAAGGTAATGCCTTATTTCATGAATAATCTTCCCGGAAAAGACTTCTCCCGGTGCTATAAGTGGTATTCCCGGTGGATATAGATTGATAAATTCAGCCGAAACTCTGCCTTCCGCATTAACCAAACAAACAATCTCCGTATCAGAGTCCCAGGCCTCGCCCAAACTAACCGCCACCTGCGGAAGTGCATACTCCACTCTGGAGCATGTATCATTCTCATTCGTTTCCAAAGTCATGTTTAATTTATTGTCGTTGAATTTATTATCAGATTCTCGTGCCAATCTGGCATCTATTTCCAAGACTGCACTAATGAGTCTATTAATTCCCTCATCAGTATCCCATCCAGAAATAATAGCTAGAGCATATTTATCTCCGGCCATTTCCAACTGAAGATTATATTCCTCACGAAGTATATCATATAACGACTGTCCTGTCATTGTGCCATTCACAACATAAATCACGACTTTTGAGGCATCATCTATTGCACTTTTCCCCAAAACCTTTAAAAATCGGCATTTTCTTGTGTCATTTTGAATCCGGTTTCTTAATTCAAGTAACCTGTCTATATATTTATTACCATTTTCCCGCATTTCTTTGATACATAAATCTATAGATGACATAAATACATATGAAGGGCTGCTCGTTTGATAAATACGCAAAAACCGTTTTAACCTGCCCCTGTCTATAAGATTTCCCTGTACATGTAAAAGGGCAGTCTGCGTCATTGATGGCAGAGTTTTATGAACACTATGGATCACAATATCTGCACCCATTTGTATTGCATTCTTAGGCAGACAGTCATATTCTTCATCACTATATGATTTAGCCCCAACAAAGCCTAAATGCGCCCCGTGCGCTGCATCGACAATAAGCGGTATATTTCTTTCATGACAAGCCTTGGCTATTTTCTCTATATCTGAACACTTACCTTCATATGTTGGTGATGTTATAAATACAGCTCTGATATCATCAGTAATATTAGGCACTACATCTTCTAATGAATAACTATCGGGTATACCATAAACAGAGTCTATATAGTAAGGAAGATACTTAACCTTTAGATGCCTCAAATAGACTGCATTATAAAAAGACTTGTGGCTTCCTCTCGCTGCCAGAATTGTCTCTCCCTCATTTAAAGCAGCTGATACTGCTGAAAGGACACCACTAGTACTTCCATTAACCAAAAAGTATGTCTTATCACTCCCATATAATTCATTAGCTCTATTCTCTGCATCAAGTATTATTCCTGATTCGTCATGAAGATTATCAAATCCATCAATTTCTGTTATATCACAACGAAAAGCACCCTTCATCGGGGTGCTCTCTAAGTTTCGCTTATGTCCTGGCATATGAAGCGGATACATTTCCGAATCAGCCAGCTTGATCAGTTCCTGGTACAAATCAGGCATAATTTACTCTTATCTTTCCTTTTCTTAGCTTAAGTGTTTCCAATACTGAAGAATACTTATCTGCAAGACATACTATCCAAGCCTCTCTGCATCTTGGAAGATGACTTACTGTAAGAGGCCACATGTGCTTGTATATAATATCTTTCTCTCTCTCAGATAAAACAAAATCTCTTGTCGCATTCCTAAGTGCAATTCCCGGATGATAAAAACCATGAAGCTTAGGATGAAGATTTCCCGGAGAATCCGCATTGTGCCAATCATACAAGAAATAGTCATGTAACAGAGCGCCTCTAACAAGCTCCCTTTCCTTACAATGAACGCCTAAAGCTCTTCCAAGTTTGATAGCACAAAGAGCTACATGCAGGCAATGCTCATAAACTGTTACATTACCATGTTGAACAAATTCCTTAAGTCTTAAATATTCATAAGAACCAAGAATATCTGATCCATGTTTGATAATAATATTCTTGTATTCTTCATTAGCCTCTAATTGGTCTAAGACTTCCGGATTAAATGTATCAGGATCATAATCCTTAACATCCAAAAGCTTCCTAATTGCTTGTCTATCTTCATTCGTAAGCATATGATGCATACTTACTACCTCTCCCTCTCTACTCTGATTGTTTTATCTTAACATTAATATCGGAGAAAAGGATAAAAAACCTGAAAAAAGAGGATTAAGAATTATTTTTATCAATAAAAAGGGGAAAAAGAATCTAGAAAATAAAAAAGATGCCTAGAGTCGGAATCGAACCAACGACACGAGGATTTTCAGTCCTCTGCTCTACCAACTGAGCTATCTAGGCATATAGTAGCGGGGACAGGATTTGAACCTATGACCTTCGGGTTATGAGCCCGA
>JAEEGL012862011.1_pt1 | contig 11044 bp, 7 predicted proteins | sample 9134231 | NCBI WGS metagenome assembly JAEEGL01 (sample SAMN16246548, study PRJNA631951) | gut metagenome | biome: gut microbiome; feature: rumen; material: fiber-attached | host: Bos | place: Iran: Karaj | collected 2018-10
GTATACAGTGGCAGTTGCCGAGTAGTACTGAGGTGTATCATATTTGAACGCGTACATAATCATACCGCAAACCAGGCCTGCGGCCAGAACAAGGTACCATTTTCTGAGAACAGCTTTAAAACTTCTTCCCACGTCGACCTTTATTGTTTTTTCTTCCATAAATTCCTCCAAAGCTGTTTAAACACAAACTTATACTTTACCTATTTTATTTCCATAATAACACAGTTTACATCAATCCTAAACCGATTAAAATAACAAAATCTACCAATTTTGTCGCTGTATGGCAAACACATATTTGTAAACAACGTATATTGTTTTACGATATTTGTTTAATTTCTCAATACCTTGTATCTTCTTTTTTAAAAGATTATTATATATATATTCATATTTTGCTGATAACATTGTATGTCAAGAAAGGCTTTTGTCTTTCAAATCTCGAAAACACAAAGGAGAAACAATGAACAAATTATATAGAATTCTTTTTTCTCTTCTTTTGATAACTCTGCTTGTGGCTGCTATATTTTTCTTTTCCGAACAATCGGGAAGTGACTCTCATACAGTCAGTACACATGTCTGTGAAAAAATAGCCGATGCCTGGGCGGATACCTTCTGGACAGACTCAAATTTTTACAGCAAAGATATACTGGCAAGTATGCTGGATGCTCCGATGAGAAAGCTTGCTCATCTGTTTATTTATACGGCACTCGGTTGCGGCACATGTATAATCGCTAATATTCTGTCAGGCAGAAAAGTTCGTTTCTATCATGTTTTACTGTGCATACTTACGGTAATGCTGGTAGCTTCTTTTGATGAATACAATCAGTATTACAGTGGCGGAAGAGGAGCCTCTCTTAATGATGTCTGGCTGGATACGGTCGGTGGCTGTTTCGGAATATACCTGGTATTTATGGCCAAGGATTTTGTCAGACACATAATAAACGGCATAAAGCGAGAAAAAGAAATTCGTTCAAACAAAAAGTAATGTGTTTAATTTCTTATACAAACGTAATAAAAGCCCGAAGAACCGTAGTCTTCGGGCTTTTAATTATTCTTTTCCGCCTAATTCTTTAATCATCTTATTCTGATATAAGAGTAGTGTGATACTGATAGCGGCTACGAGGACGGCTATGATAGTAACAATCCAATCCAACTTGCATCCCCAGAAAAAGTAAATAACCACAAGAGCAATCAGAAAGACTGTTGTAACAATCCAGTTTAATAAATTCTGCTTTTTCATATTATTCCTCCTGCTTGCCTTCATTCTTAAGCTTCTTAATTACAGCTCCGTTTCTGAATGCCTGTATTACCGTATAAAGAACATCTAAAGCAGTCAGCAATACGATGAGCCAGTGAATCCAGCAGTCACCGGGAGCCGCCAAGGGCGTTTCGTCATCTTCGATAGTTAAATCCCTGAGTGGAGGATAAACCTCTCCCAAATCCAAAGATTCTTCTTCCTCGGTTTCTTCAGGCTCAATCAAGTCAGCCAAGGGAGTTTCGTCGTCCTCAAGCTCTACGGTATTATCTGCCACTACAGGGGCAGGGGTAACCACCGGAATCGGCACTACTATTCCCGGTATTTCATTGGGAGTAGGAGCAGGCGTCGGAGCCGGAGGCTCAGGAGTGGGTGCCGGAGGTTCGGGAGTAGGCGTAGGGTTAGGATTGGGGTTTGGATTAGAAGCTGCGTAAATCGTAAACACACCATCTATCTGCTTCACATTATAATTGTTGCTGGCAACATATGTGCTGTAAATGGGATATGTTCCTACTGCCTCATTTCCCTCTATTCTCCAAAACGTTGCCGATACGGGGTCGGAGGAAACCGCGCCCTCTATCGTACCGGTAAGTGTCGGATCAGTCTGTCCCTGAGTCTTGCTGTTGTTGGAAGCTGTTATCGTTACGGTTCTCTTATTAACAACAACCGGGAACTCAACCTCAAAATCATCGCTTATGTAATTTGTGTAACCTTCTTCTGCGGCGTTATATTCGTAGAACACCGTTGCAACGGCGGTATACTTACCGACATTGATAATTTCGGAAACAAGATTACCTGTAGAATCCTTGTAAACAATTTCTTTTACCACATAGGAGCCGGGAAGACTGTCATCTGCTACATCAATGGTTCTGTTAACAACCGTTGCTTCATCGGAAATCTTGGATGTTCCGTCATAAGTGTAAACAGATTCTTTACCCTGCGGTTTATTATCATCATGGATGAGAACTTTGGCCAATGGCAAGAATCCGTCCGCATGCCAGTGAGAATCCGCATGCTTCAATACGTACCAGTCAACCATATCACCGGTTGCATAAACAAGGTTCTTGGTAGCAGTCCCGTCGGCATTAAGCTCAGGGAAATAGGTTATGAGAGAAGCTACATAATCCGCATTCCCGATGAGGTTCTCAATTTTGGTTTCTTTACCGCTTTCTCCGTAATGTTTGTCGACACCAAGTGTTTCTGTAACGGATTCATAAGTACCGTATTCATCCGGCAAAGAAACATGGGTTATTCTTCCAATGTATAACTTACTCGAAATTTCCTCAAAATTTAAGTTGGGGAAATTCTTCTTAATGTATTCTAAATTGTATTTGCTTCCTTTCATGAAAGCATACGCACCATTGAATTTGTCCTGAGGATTCTGCGTAAGTTCAGGACCATCCTGTTCGGGCGTAATCGTGCTTAAATTACCGTCTTTAAGAACATAGAAGTATACAGTCAAATCCGTATTGTTATTAACGACAGGCTCAACTTCGGGCTCCGGATCTTCGGGAGTATCCGAACCGGGAACGGGATCGTCTTCTATATCTGTATCAGAGCCGCCTTCATCACCCGATACATCTCCTCCGGAAACGTCTCCGCCCGAGACATCGTCCTGTTCTTCCCCTGATGTATCATCAGATGAAACATCTCCTTCGCTGACATCTCCTTCCGAAACATCTCCGTCTGCAGGAACTATATCATCCTCTAAAGGAGTCTCATCCTCCTCAATAATTACATCCTCTGAGTTACCCTCTGTAACAGTTACATCAGAACCCGCAAACTCGTCCGCGCGGGCATACTGAATGTCGCCATATAACGACTTCCAAAAAAAAGTAACCGCCAGAAGGAAAACGCACAACTTCCTCAAAACTTTTTTCATTCCGATTTCCTCTCCTATAAAAGGCTATAAGTAATTTTTATCTTATCTTTTATAGAAAAAATAATCAACAAATTTTTACTGTTTTGTTAGAATTAAATTGTCCTTTTTACCAAATATTGACTTGTTTTACCAAGAGGTTTTTCAAAAGCATACCACAACCTCTATTGACTTCCTTTCAGCGCTAATCTATAATGACTTAGTCGAAAAAATGGAGTCGTATCGAAGCGGTCATAACGGGGCGCACTCGAAATGCGTTTGCCCTCCGGGGCACGAGGGTTCGAATCCCTCCGACTCCGCTAAAAGCGGGTTGATATTTCTATCAACCCGCTTTTTCTTTAAGGAATCACAACCTTTGTAACACTTTCCAGCCAGGATTTTCCGTCTGCTCTTTTGGTATCAATCATGTCTGATACTATGACGGTATTTACTTCTTTTTGCCTTACGCCGTCCTGCTCTGCAGCGGAAAAATTGCCTACCGAGCTTATACAGTAAGGTACACCGTCCACGCTTCCCAGATAAATCATGATATGTCCGCGGAAATATAAAAGCGTACCAATCGGAGCATCTTTTAATATATCTTTGATTTTCCCGGCACTCTGTCCTTCGGTAACATAGGACTCAAAGCATTCTATTTCCGACTGCGGTGTCGTTGCTCTTGGCATGGTGTAGCCAAAGCAAGCGAATATTTCACGCACATAACCCGAGCAATCCTGACAGTTGTTGTCACCCGCCCAGCCGTAGCCGGCGCCAAGATGCTTAAACGCCAGCTTAGCTACATTTTCCTCTGTATAGGGAAGATATCCCAAACTCAAATCCTCAGTCGCAGGAATCAGAACATATATATCTTCTGCCATTCCTTCTTCATTTCTGACAGGCAGCTTTGCCACATAATTTCCGTATCCGACTCTTCCGTGAATATCCTCGGGTGCATCCGTTAATGATACTATGGGAAGCTTGGTGCCCATGGGGAGCAGAAGTCCTGACAATTCTCCGTTATACGGGTCTGTCGGAAGTCTTAATTCTTTTCCCGTTACTACAAGAAAATCTTCAGGGTCAGTCCTTTTAAGCCATTCCTCCTGAGAGTCATAAAGCGCAACGTTTTCTTTTCTGGTCCAGCCTCCGTATCCATATGTTATTACATAGTACCATTCACCGTCCTTAGACTCATGAAGGACCGCAAGAGGCATAAAGGGGAGTAAATCCGACTGTGCCAGCTCATCGTAATACATATTGGAATCTGCCTTGTATACATCATCATCCGTCGGGTACCTTTTCAGAACAGAGTTATCTACCGATACACCAAATTTAACCGCTACTCTTGAATTAAGGGCATCGACATCCGCATTTCTTTCAAGAGATGCCCAATAACCGTAGTCTGTAGGAACTCCGTTCAGCAAATATTCCGAAGGGTCCTCCGGCTTGAGCATTATGGCCGAAACAAAGCTCTTTGCCACCTTGTAGTAAAATTGGTCGCCTATTTCATATAAAGAAAACGCAATGTTGGTATCGGTTAACATTCGTCGGTTTAAATAATTGAATCTGCTTATTTCAGAAAAGGAAAGCCTTTCTTTGTCCGTATCAGCTCCCTGCGCCTCTCTCAGGCCGGTCCAGTATGATGCCGAAAGCATTTCTTCCGTTACCCCGACATTGAGACGCACATAGTCGTTTGGATTCTGCTGCTTGACTTCAACAGGTTTAACCTGCGTGTACTCTTCCATGCTTTTTTGGTAAAGATAAGCCGTAAGCACACCTGCCATGGTAAGGAAAATCAAAATGGCAGTGATTGATATTATTCTTTTTTTAATTCCGATTTCTTTATTCACCAAAGCTCCTTCCAGGCATCCTTTGCTCATAAAAAAGAAAAACGATATCGGATAAATCGTACGAAAAGGGAACAAAAATGCTTCAACCATTGCATTTACAAGCGCTGCTGCCATAAGTACCGACAAAATCTTGTCTCGTGTCGCAACGTCATTTGAAAAAACTGCCTTAAATGCACAGCCTACCCAAATAAGCAGCAAAACTGCAAGTATAGCGGTTCCGGGAATTCCGTACATAAACAGCTGCTCAAGATATCCGTTATGGGCCGTTGTAACAGGAATCTCCGGTCTTCCTTCATATACATCCAGTATCGGCACTTCCCAAACGCATTGCGGCATAACTCCCGTAATCCATCTGGAAGGTTTTTCGCTTAACATCTTTAGTGTTGCGCTCCAGATATTGGTCCGGTCCGTCAGATTGTCAAGGGCATAAGTAATACCATAGCAGTCAAGTTCTTCTTCGACACGCCCGGCATCTTCCGGGTTTGTGGCTTTAACACAGCTGACCGCTATCTTGTCATAAACAGGTTTCGGAACAAGAAGAACTGCCGCGCTTGCAACAGTTACCGCCATACAAACAACCAGTCCCAAAAAGAAACCTTTTAGTCGAGAACCTTTATGCTTGTCATAAACAAGTATAAAGAAGAACACTCCTATTCCGATTGCAGCCGCCACAATCGACCCTCTTGAGCGACACAGCCCAAGTTCTATCCAGCCGATAACTATGAACAAAGAAAAAAGAATATTTGTTATAATGCGATATTTAAATTCACGTGTTCTGTAGATTAGAAGAATCGTAATCAGAATCAGTATCGCAGCCGCGGGGCCGGCAGTGTTGGGAGATCCGAATGTAGACAGGCGTCCGCTTACAAAAGAGCCAAAGTTCTTGTGCACTTCGTATTGAGGATTTAGCAGTTTGTTGGTCGCACTTACAATAGATATGACGAAAAAAACGGCCAAAACGGTAGACTGAACAATAAACAGTACATTAATCCAGTTATTTTTTCTTTTTCCTTCCGAAACCAGTCCCACAGCCATAGCCAGAAGGTATATGTACCAGTTTCTGTGAATCGAAGAACCTACGGATTTAATCAAAGGAAGATGCACAGCAAGCCCTTCGGCATACGTCATTAAAAAAAGAACCAGAACAAGCCAGAACTGAATTCTCCTGTAAAGCTCGTACCTGTAAGCCAGCAATATTAACAGACATAGTGCCACTGCACCTACTGCCTTGTCCCATTCATCAGAGCCAAAGATGTGGCATTTCATAATAAAAAGGCACAGAAATACCGTGTAAATCTGTGCCAAAACAATCCAAAATTCTGTATTCTTTGCCCATAAAAAGGCCTTCTTAACCATAACTCCTCCGAGAACGCGAACCCCTTCGCGTAATTCATTTATACCCTTTCACATTTTATCATTTTATAAACACCAAATACAATATAAATCCAAGCATTAAAAACATACCGCCGCAGGCCAGTATCAATCCATAGGAAAGACTGCGTCTCGCGAGAGATCTGTTTTCTTCGTTCTCGATATGCTTAAGAGCGAGCTTGTGCTCAACATCATAAGACACTTCACCGGTTTTGAAGGATTTGGCCACGTCAGCGGCATGACCTACTATATGAGTGAACCATGTACCCTCGATTCGCTCCGGTGCCCAGTTTGCATCTCTGTAAACGGTTTTGCGCAAAAGAAGAACCGTTCTGTCCGCAAATTCATCGATAAGACGCATCAAAAATCCCAGCGCGGTAGGCAATAAAGTCATGAGAACGGGCTTGTAAACTCTTTCTTCAAGGTCAAGCTTTTTAGGCCACATGTCGAGATAAACCTTATGCATGAGAACTTTTCTGACAAAGACAAAATACATAAACAAGCCGATTGCTATGGATATAAAGCTGCCGCTCATTATTTCAAAGTTAAAGAATTTGTACTCATCTCTTATAGCAACGGTAATTCCGAGTCCAAGCACCAGAAGTGCGGGAATAACAACCGCCGCTCTTTGAAGCATACCGATGTAATTGTGATTGCTGTCGTATGCTTCCTGCTTTTTCTCGTCGAGGTTCTTCTCAACGAATACACAAACAAACAGTTTCAGCATATAACAAAGAGTACATCCGCCGGAAAATAAAAATATAGCTTCCATGCTCTTAACAAGAATCGAATCTGCAATAATTTCTCCGGCCTCCAAAAGAGCTTCATGCAATGCCGTCTTGGAAAGGTATCCGAGGAATCCGGGTATACCCGCAAGGGACATGGCTCCAAGGGCAAAAGAAACCTTTAAGAACGGCTTCTTTCGACCGAATCCCCTTATGTCGTTTAAGTCAAGAGAATGAAGATTCTGGAATATGACGCCGGCAGTAAGGAATACGCAAAGCTTAACCACCGTATGATTAACCATGTGAAGTACTATGCCGTATCTTGCAAGACCGCCTTCTTCACCAAGCAAGGTTCCGCATGCGGCTCCGATGATGATAAAGCCGATTTGCGATACGGATGAACATGCCAGAGTACGTTTGATATCCGTGCTGAATATTGCCAGCATGGCTCCCACCACCATAGTGATAATACCGATACCCATTACAAAACTTCCCCAGAGGTCGTCCTCGGGAAGAACCAGGTATCCGACTATCAGAATACCGAATATTCCGGCCTTTGTAAGAACACCCGACAGCAATGCCGATGCGGGAGCAGGCGCAACCGGATGGGCCTTCGGAAGCCATATATGAATAGGGAAAGCACCTGCTTTTGCAGAAAATCCAAAGAACAGGCAAAATGCTGCCGCATAAATTCTTCCCTTGCCAAATCTTCCGCCGGTCTTACAGGCCTCCTTTAACTCATCAAGTCTGAGCGTACCTACATTTGTGTACAAAAGAAGGATGCCCATAAGCAGCACAAGTCCGCCGATAACCGCAACCGCCATGTAAGTGTCTGCGGCCTTAAGAGCTTTTTTGTTTTCCTCCTGAGCCACCCACACGTATGACGCAAGAGACATTATTTCAAAGAATGTAAACAGAGTAAACAAATCTCCCGACGCAAACACGCCCACAGTTGCCGCAAGTGTAATCAGACTGAATACATAAAATCTTGCCTTATGTCCGTCGTGATTTAAGTACCTCGGTGCAAAAATCAGACTTAATGTCCATGCAAAAAGGCTGACTGCAATATATAAAGTTTTTAATCCGCCCAGGGAAAAGAAAAGTCCCTGTCCAAACAATCCTTCAATCGCCATTAAATCAATCCTCCGGCAACCTTTTCAAAAAATGCCACAACAGGCGCCTCAAACACGCCCAAAAGAACACAGGCAATCACAAACAAAATAAGGGGCACCAGCATCTGCCATGACGGATCGCACTTTTCTCCCGATGTTTCTTCCACAGGGAAATATGCACGCAAAACCATCTGCAGCATATAAATCGCAGTTAGCAAAGCAGATATCAGAATCGCGCCCAGTCCCACATAGCCTAAAACCGTTCCCGACCCGACAGCCGCGCTCGCAAGCTGCCACTTACTGAAGAATCCGCACAGTCCCGGCACACCCATAAGGGACAGAGCCGAAACGGTAAATATAATAAAGGTTTTAGGCATCCTCTTAGCCATACCTTCAAGTTCATACACATAATTCTTGTGCGCCTTGGTAATAACCGCGCCCGCGCAAAAGAAAGAACAAATCTTCATAACTCCGTGGAACACCATATGCGTCATTGCTCCCACCATTCCAAGGGGCGTCATGAGCGTGGCGCCGAACAAAATGTATGAAAGATTGGATATGGTTGAATAAGCAAGTCTTCTTTTGATGTGTCTTTCTTTGACCGCCATGGAACAGCCGTAAACGATTGTGAAAATGGCAAAGCTCATGGTGATGTACTGCGCAAGAGAACCCTTCAAAAACTCAGTTCCGAAACAGTAATAAGTCAGTCTGATAATTGCAAAAGCACCTGACTTAACCACCGCAACCGCATGAAGAAGTGCCGTAACCGGTGTAGGTGCAACACCGGCCTGAGGAAGCCAGGAATTCACCGGCCATACGGCTGCCTTGACACCAAAGCCAAAGAACGCAAAAACATATACCAGTCTCAACACAATATCTCTTCCGCCCGGAATTCCGCCGTGAATGACACCGCCGAGCTTAAAGGTAAAGGATTCGCCGTAAGCCATCAGGAATATCAGCGAAATAAACGCAAACGCAGCACCGCCGAGAGAGAATACTATATATTTTCTGGTGGCGGCAATGGCGGCATCACTAAGGGTAAACAGTATAAGCGGAATGGTAACCAAGGTCAGCATTTCATAGAATACGTACATCGCCAGCATATTGTCGGCAAAAGCAATACCCATGGTTACGCCGAATGTAATAACGTAAGTTCCAAAGAAAGTCTTTTCTTTAAGTGTCTTTTCGCTTGCTTCATGAGCCATGTACTCTGTAGCGTACAAGGTTGCCAAAGGCCACAGCGAAGAAATCAATGCGCCGAAAACCCTCGAAAGACCGTCTATCTTAAAGGAAACCGTATATTTGTCCACAAACTTAAAAAGCACCACACCGGTCTCAGGCGGATTCACAATAAGCATCCATGCCACAGCAGAAGTAATAACAGTGATGCCCACCGCAATTATAAGCATCGTTCTTCTGGCCTTAACCGGAGAAAGAATCAGCAATGCTCCTGCAAAAATCGGGAAGAATATGGCAAAGAAAATCCAATTGGCATTCATCACATACCACCTCCCACAAAGAATTTGGGCACAATTCCCACCAAAACACTGAGAATCGTCAGCACACCGATAGGAATGTACACCGTCAGCGGAAGCTTAACGGCTTCCTTTCCGTCGTCTTTATAATCTTCTCCGGGCAAAAATCCTCTCATGACTATGGTAAACAAATATCCCGCAGTCAGAAGGGCCGAAATCAAAAGAAAGGCCGGTCCGCCCCAGTCGAAATTATAGAAATTGCTGTCGAGAGAACCAAGAATTAAATACCACTTTGCCAGGAACCCGCCTGTAGGCGGAATACCTACCATGGACAAAGAACAAATCGTAAACATCCAAAGAAGAACCGGATACTTTTTGCCGATTCCCCTAAGACTGTCCACATTCTTAGAGCCGGTCAGAATAATGAATACACCCGCTATCATAAACAATGCGCACTTGGCAAAAGCATGCGCAAGGAATTGTAAAAGCGCACCTTCATAAGCGGTCTCGTTAAAGATTGCAAGCCCGAACAATATATATGAAACCTGGCTGATGGTTGAATAAGCCAGACGCTTTTTGAGTTCTTTTTCGAAATATGCCAGAGTGGAACCCATCAAAATCGTAAGAAGAATCAGGATAATCCAGACTATCTGTACCCATGTTCCTCTCACAAAATCTATTCCCACTATATAAAAGATTGCACGGATAACACCAACAACACCGGCCTTAACGATTACACCGGACAAAACCGCACTGGCAGGAGATACCGCAATTGGATGAGCAGTGGTGAGCCAGGCATGCAAAGGCCACATACCCGCCTTAACACCAAAGCCGATTATCATAAAGAAAGCAGCCAGAAGTATCAGGTTTTCATGTCCCGACACAAGTGTCATGTCAAGTCTTCCGCCCTCGGCAAAGGTTAAATCCACACAATATTTGTTGAGCACATAGAATCCAAACAGCACAAAGTATGCACCAAAGAAAGAATAAATCAGGTACTTGAATCCTGCCAGTCTGGCTTCTTTGGTCTGTTCATGCATTACCAAAGGTGCCGACAGCAGTGTCATAAGCTCGTAATTAACGTAGAAGGTAAAGAGATTCGCCGAGCATGCCATTAAAGATATGATGCACAAAACCCCCACATAGAATCCCCAGTAACGCCTTAAGTGTTCTTTGTCCTTCATATAGTACAAAGAATAAATTCCGGCGCACAGGAAAAGTGACACAGCTGCCACCAGAAAAATAATACTGATTCTGTCGATTCTGTAGGACAGCGCCAATCTTTCATTAAATTTGTACAATGTAAAAAAGTTATCCAAATTCGCTGCTTCCTCTCTAAGCGAACATATCAATTCCTTTACCTATTAACTCAAGTATGGGTTCCGAGCAAAGGCCCAGCGCAAC
>JAEEGL013697558.1_pt1 | contig 11044 bp, 5 predicted proteins | sample 9134231 | NCBI WGS metagenome assembly JAEEGL01 (sample SAMN16246548, study PRJNA631951) | gut metagenome | biome: gut microbiome; feature: rumen; material: fiber-attached | host: Bos | place: Iran: Karaj | collected 2018-10
GTATGTGGCCATATAATGGGGCAGACGGCTTGAGCATCCGATACCCGATATCACAGCGTTCTGCCAGGGTGCCTTGCCGATTTCAGCCATCGCCTTATGCAACGACGCAAGAAAGAAATGGTCACCGCAGCCTGGGCACCACCTCGGTTGACCCTTTTTAAAATCCGACTGAGTATATGTTGTTGTTTCCATTGATGCTGTTTGTTTTTTTATAGTTACTATAGGGACTTTAGATACTATAGTTACTATAGATTTTTTATAGAATTATTAATTAGAGATAACTCTCAAAGTTTTCCTTCAGTGTAGCCACCTCAAACGGCTGGCCTTTCACCTCGTTGAACTGGAGTGGCACGAAATTATCCACTTTCATGCGCAGATAGGCAGCGAGCTGGCCCATGTTCTGCTCTGCCACTACAACTTTTGGATAGCGTTTCAATACCTCTGAGGCGTTTTTAGGCAGCGGGTTGATGTATTTGAACTGCGCCAGCGCCACTTTTCTGCCTTCTGCCCGCATCTCGTCCATAGCGGCATGAAGGTGTCCGTAGGTGCCTCCGAAACCGACAATCAGCAGGTCGGCATCATCAACGTCACCTTCCACTTCCAGGTCGGGCACTGCGATATTATCAATCTTCGCCTTGCGCAAACGGGTCATCAGGTCGTGGTTCTCAGGGTTCGTGCTGATGGCACCGGTCTTGTTGTCTTTCTCCAATCCGCCGAGGATATGCTCGAATCCCTCACGGCCGGGAACCGCCCAGTAGCGCACGCCTGTCTGCTCGTCACGCTGATAGGGTGTCCATGTGCCACGCAGTTCCTCAGGAACGTATGGAGGCTTAATATCAGGATAACTGTTGAGGTCGGGCAGTTTGAAAGCACCGGATCCGTTTGCCACGTAGGCGTCGGTGAGCAGCACGACAGGAGTCATGTGCTCAAGTGCCATCTTAGCGGCGTTATAGGCGGCATCGAAGCAGTCGGTAGGGCTGGTGGCTGCCATCACGGGCATAGGCGACTCACCGTTACGTCCGAAAAGCACCTGGAGCAGGTCTGTTTGTTCGCTCTTGGTCGGCAGACCGGTGGCTGGTCCGCCACGCTGCACGTCGAGTACGACGATAGGCAGCTCCATGATCACAGCAAGGTTCATTGCCTCTGACTTCAGACAGATGCCAGGTCCGGAGGTGGATGTAGCAGCCAAAGCACCGGCAAAGGCGGCACCCACTGCGCTTGCACAGCCTGCAATCTCATCCTCACACTGCACCGTCTTCACGCCGAGCGACTTGTGTTTCGACAACTCATGAAGGATGTCGGTGGCAGGAGTGATAGGATAAGATCCTAAATAGAGCTGAAGCCCTGCTTTCTCTGCGGCTGCTATCAGTCCGTAGGCAGTGGCCTTGTTGCCGGTGATGTCCATATATCTGCCCGGCACTTTATGTTTGGTCTCAATGCGAAAGACATTAGCCACGCTCGAGTGGGTGTTGTGACCATAGTCGTAGCCAGCCTGAATCACCTTGATATTGGCATCGGCCACTCCTGGTTTTTTAGCGAATTTGTCTCTCAGGAAATTGAACGCAACATTCAGGTCGCGGTCGAAAAGCCAGCAGACCAATCCAAGTGCGAACATATTACGGCATTTCACGATGCTTTTCACGTCCATGCCACTGTCGGCCAGACAGTCTTTCACCATCTGGGTGATAGGGCAGGCAATCACACGGTCAGGGTCGATGCCCATCTCCTTCAACGGGTCATCGGTGGTGAATGCCGCTTTCTTCAGGTCAGCTGGTCCGAACGCGTCGGTGTCGATGATGATGGCTGCCCCAGGCTTAGCATAGCGATACTGGGTTTTCAACGCTGCAGCATTCATCGCCACAAGCACATCGCAGCGGTCACCAGGCGTATAGACGATATCTGCCCCGATATGCACCTGGAATCCACTTACGCCTGTGAGAGACCCTTGGGGGGCACGGATATCAGCCGGATAGTCGGGAAAGGTACTGATACTGTTGCCGACTGTTGCCGACACGGTGGAGAAGATGTTGCCTGCAAGCTGCATGCCGTCGCCGGAGTCACCGGAAAATCTCACGGCAACATCATTCATTTCTTTAATTACCAAATTTTCTGCCATTTTATTATCGTTTTGCAATCTTTTATTCTTGCACTTTTCACTTAAATCTCTCTTTTTGCTTTCTTTTTGCCACAAAATACTCCTTTTTACAATCTTTTTATCCGAATTTTCACAAAATTTCTGCAAAGTTACGAAAAATATACATATTTACATAATCTTTTTGCAAATAAATACAAAAAAAATGCATATCTTGCATAATATTCTGTATTTATATGCAAGATATGCATCTATATGCAATTATTTTTAAAAATTCGGAAGTTAAAACCGTAAATTCTTAAATCGTAAATTCTTAAATCGTAATTTCTTAAATCGTAATTTCTTAAATCGTAAATTCTTAAATCGTAAATTCTTAAATCGTAAATTCTTAAATCGTAAATTCTTAAATCGTAAATAAAATTGTTATTCTATCATGATGAACTTGCCGACTACCCCGTTGTTGCCTTCCTCATCGGTGCCGAGAATGTAATAGATGCCAGCTCCGGCACGCTTGCCAGACGAGAGACGGCCGTCCCAACTGTAGGTGCCGCCTATGCTCCTGCCCTGATTCACGAGCCAGCCTGCGGCATTCACGATTTTCACATCGGAGTTGAGCATCATGCCACGAACCACGATCTTACCGTCGTATTCTGGCTTCACAGGGTTCGGATATACCTTCACCAGGTCTTTGTCGAATTTTTTTACGGGATCTGTAGCCTCACCTATGTAAGAGCACAGACCGCCTGCCGTAGCGATAAAAACCTCGCCGGTCTGACCGTTTATCTTAATATCATACACGTCATCGTTGATGAGTGGACTGTTAGAGGTGGTGAAATGCTCGATAGTCTCCAATCCGTCGGCACTGATGAGATACACGCCGTAGCCGCTCGTGCCTATCCATTTCTGGTTGCCGCCATCCACAGCGATACATTTAACCGGCACCTCATTGAGCAGATAGTCCGCCAGGTCTGTACCGTCGTTACGGGGTACCTTCACCTGGGTGAGCGTCAGACGGTCGTCCTCGCTTTTGAACACATTCCCGGGATTATCCAGCTTAAACAGCCCTTTGTCGTAACCCAGCCACAATGCACCGTCAAGGTCGAAGCAGAAGCTGGTCATAAGCACGGGCTGGTAGAGCATGCCGTCCTGGTTGTAGAACTGACTGACAAACTTATGTGTGAATCCGGCGGGGTTTCCTGGGTTACCGTTCGGGTTCACCACAAGGAAGCCGGCTTTCACGTTGTTGCCTCCCGACCGCCGGCTGTTTATCCATGCCCATCCACGCTCGTCGAACAATATATGGTCGAACGTGGGGTTTCCTTTGATTTCAGGTACGTAATAAGAGGTCCAGGTCCTGTCAGCCTTGAATATGCGGATGATGGTGTCGCACTCGGTATTGGTGAACCACAGGTTACGCTGCGAGTCGAACTGCAGACTCGTCGTGCGAACATACTGACCAGCAGTCGCCAATGTAGGCAGAATCGAGGTGATGGGTGAGTTGTCGTAAGTGAAATGATCTACCAGCTGATAGTTCTTGAACTCATAGATGCCAGAGCGGGCCGTACCAACGAAATGATGCTCAGGGTCGGTAGGATCCTGAACCACGTCACAGGCGTTACGGTAGAACAGTTCGCCGTAGGTGTCATAGCCGCTCTCGTCGAATGGAGTCCATTTGCCGTTCTCGTATTTCATGACAGTGAGCCGTCGGTTCAGCTCACCGCTGTAGTTGAACACACCACCTGCCACAAGCAGGCGGTTGCCAATCAGGTTCAGCTTGTAGCTGAAGTCACGGATCGGGCCGTCGGGCATGATGGGGCCGGCTTTTTGGATGATGGTGTCGTTGTCTATCGACATACTGCAAAGCCCGTCAGTGCCACAAGCACCCCAGTAGGTCTTGAAGCTGTGGCAAAGGGACTGAATGCCCAGAGAGTTGTTATAGGTCACATAGGTGGCTGGGTCGCTCACCTCAATGAGATGCCCCTGGTCGGTGATGGCATAGAGCTTGTCGTTGCAAATCCATATATCCGTGGTTGTGCGCTCCTGAAACACCGATGCGGTCTGTCCTTTCTCCAGGTCCTTGAAATAGGTGAGTCCTCCCGCCCAACGCATGTAAACCGTGTCGTCAAACACACGAATTTTGTGATAAAAGGTTGCCTTAGGAGCTATCAGCTCCCAGTTTGCCGGTTCTAACAGGTTGTCAGCCAGATGACCGCGGTAGAGACCCTGAGGCGTGAGCGCAAGAAGATCGCCGTCATAGATATCCGCACTGCGGATTTCTGTGGCGAAGGTGTAATAATCACCGAATGCACGTTTTTTCACATCAACACAGATGATACCGGAGTTCAGGGAGATATAGAGCATGCCATCCTCCACCACCGCGTCGTTCAGCGTCTTCATGTTCAACGTCTTCGTCTTCAGTTCCGGCAGGTTGAACACATCGCCATCGCTGTCGAGAAAGTCGATATTTCCGTTCTTATACACTATCACCACTTCTTTCGTCTCCTGGCAAGGCAATATGGTGAAGATATCGAAATCACTCAGCACGGTCGATTTGTCGTATGTGGTCACACTCGTGTCTTCAGGGTCGTAACTGTAGAGGTTGCCATCGCTCAACACATACACCAAACCGTTCATCGAAACAGTCTGCGTTGCATTCTGATAGGCGGCATACACACGCCAGATACCGTCGTCTGCAAATACCGACAACGACGACAACAACAGCAGGAAAGATAATAGATGACGTTTCATAATAGACGCTGTTTTTGAAGATTCTGATTTTGGCTTTAGGCAGAGCGCACTTTTTAATGTCCCTTTTGAAGGGTTCTCTCTTTTGCGGCGCATACCGCCTTTAATGTATAACGGACAAAACGGAAAATTATTTTATTTGAGAATGTTTATAGAAAGCCTAGTTTGACTAGGAAATCTAGTTTGACTAGTCAAACTAGAAAGCCTTGCTTGCCTAGGAAAGAAACTCCACCAGCTTCCTGACTGCCCTTCCCCTGTGGCTGATGGCGTTTTTCTCCTCACCGCTCATCTCGGCGAACGAACGTTCGTAGCCCTCTGGCATGAACAGAGGGTCGTAGCCGAAACCGCCTTCACCGCGGGGAGCGTCAAGAATAGTTCCGTCAACCCTGCCTTCAAAGAATCTCACATCATCGCCGTGAAGATAAGCAATCACCGTCTTGAAGCATGCACGGCGGTCGGTCTTTCCCTCCATCTCCTTCAGCAGCTTGGCGTTGTTGGCTGCGCTGTCGTGACCCTCTTCCGACGCATAACGTGCTGAATGCACACCGGGCGCACCGTCGAGCGCCTCAACCTCCAGGCCGCTGTCGTCGGCGAAGCAGTCGAAACCATAGTATTTCTTCACGAACCGAACTTTCTGAAGTGCATTCTCCTCAAAGCTGGTGCCAGTCTCAGGGATGTCGGCAGTGCAGCCGATGTCCTCAAGGCTACGGATGTCGTATTTCTCGCCGAGGAGTGCACGCACCTCAGCAAGCTTGTTCGCGTTGTTCGTAGCGAACACAATCGGCTTTTTATTGGTCATTTTCTTCACTTTCATCTCGTCAAAACCTTCACCATAGACACCCTGCACGTTGCCCATCGACAGGAAAGCGTATGGGTCAATCTGCTTGATGAGGCGGAATATCTCCACAGAATGGCGTTTCTTAACCAAGCACACTACTACCTTGCGTTCGGTCTTCGTGTACCAGCCCTCTCCGCTCAGCACCGTCACTCCCCTGCCTGTCGCATTGATGGCGTCGGCGATTTTGGAGTAGTTGCGCGAGAAAATCATGAACTGTACCGACTGCCGCTGCTTGTTGATCACGTAGTCAAGTGTCACACTCGATATAATCAGCGCGGCAAAACCAAACACCACTTTCTGTATGCGATGCACATGGTCCAGATTGTTGAAGACGAAATAGCAGGAGCTGATGATAATTACATCACAAATCATCAGCACAACGCCCAGACTCATGTTGCGGTATTTGTTCACGATGGCAGCGATGATGTCGGTGCCGCCTGTAGAGCCATTGTTGATAAAGCAGAACGACAAGGCTATTCCCTCCAACAACGCACCAATCACACAAGCCATGAAAGCCTCCTCTCCTAAATACTGAGGCAGCGTGCCGTCAGGTTGCTCAACCAGACGTTGGAACAGCCAAAGCAGGAACGTCAGCATAGCCACTCCGTAGATGGTCTTCACGCAGAATTTCCATCCCAGAATCTTCACTGCTGCAATCAGAAAGACAGCATTGATGAGCAGGTAGGTGATTTGCACCTCTATACCTGTGGCATAGAACACGATAGCTGCAATACCTGCCACTCCGCCTGTCGTAATCTGATAAGGCAGGATAAAGCAGGTGTATGCCATCGCATAGATGGCAAGCCCCACTGTAATCAGCACAAAGTCGCGGACCAGCAGACTGATATTTTTATTTAAACTCAATGATTTTTTTTATTTTTTAAGCCTAGGGAGTTCTAGGTAATCCTAGGGAGTCCTAGGAAAACCTAGGAAATCCTAGAAAAAATCTATCCTTTCAACACAATATTCACAATCTTCTTAGGCACAACGATAGTCTTGATGTGCTGCTTGCCATCCATATACTTTGCCGACTGCGGATTCTCAAGCACTGCCTTCTCTATCGTGGTGTTGTCGGCGTCAGCCGGGAACTCCATCTGGAAACGTGCCTTGCCGTTGAAGCTCACCGTCAGGCTCACGCTGTCCTCTTTCAAGTAGTCCTCGTTCCACTCCGGCCATGGAGCATCCACCACGGTGGTTGTATGTCCGAAGGCATGCCAGAGCTCCTCGCAGATATGCGGGCAGAACGGAGCAAGCAGCGTGACAAAGGCTTCCATCACCTGCTTATTCCCGCTCTTCAGCTGACTCAGCTCATTCAGACATATCATAAAAGCAGAGATGCTCGTATTATAGGAGAAGGTCTCAATGTCGCCGCTCACCTTCTTTATCAGCTTATGCAGCGATTTGAGCTCTTCTTTAGATGGCTCGTCATCAGTAAGGCGGATATTACCCTCTTTGTCGAAGATGAATACCCATAGCTTGCGCAGGAAACGGTGGCAGCCGTCGATACCGTTCGTATCCCACGGTTTCGACTGTTCAACCGGTCCGAGGAACATCTCATACATCCTCAATGTGTCGGCACCGAAGCGCTCAACAATCATGTCGGGGTTCACCACGTTGAACATCGACTTCGACATCTTCTCTATGGCCCAGCCGCAGATATACTTGCCGTTCTCAAGCACGAACTCAGCGTCGGCATATTCCGGACGCCAGGCAGTGAACGCCTTAAGATCAAGCTCATCGTTCTTCACGATATTCACATCCACATGGATTGGGGTCACGTCCTTATAATTCTTACGCAGCCCGAACGACACGAACACAGGATGTCCAGCGGTCTTGCTTGCCTCGTTGTCGCGATAGACGAAGTTAGATCGTCCTTGGATCATACCTTGGTTCACGAGCTTCTGGAACGGTTCCTCGCTGACGCTGTAGCCATAGTCAAATAGGAATTTGTTCCAGAAACGGCTGTAAATCAAGTGACCGGTGGCATGCTCGGTACCGCCCACATAGAGGTCCACATTACGCCAGTAGTTATCCGCCTCCTTGCTGACGAGCGCCTTGTCGTTGTGCGGATCCATATAGCGCAGATAATAAGCGGAGGAACCGGCGAAGCCAGGCATGGTGTTCAGCTCTATAGGGAACACGGTCTTATCGTCGATAAGCGTGTTATCCACCACACGGCGGTTCACCTCATCCCATGCCCATGCGGTGGCATTGCCGAGGGGTGGCTCACCGGTGGCAGTGGGCAGGAACTTATCCACCTCGGGCAGCTCCAAAGGCAGACAGTCAGACGGAATCATCGTCGGAATACCGTGCTTATAATACACGGGGAACGGTTCGCCCCAGTAACGCTGACGCGAGAAGATAGCGTCGCGCAGGCGGTAGTTCACTTTCACTCTACCGATTCCGTGGCTCTCCACGTAGTTCTTCGTGGCTGCAATAGCCTCTTTCACGCTCAGACCGTTGAGTGAGAAGTCAATATATGGGGTAACGCCTGGACGGGGACTGTTCATCACAATACCCTCCTTCGCGTCGTAGCTCTCCTCGCTGATGTCAGCACCCTCAACGAGCGGGATGATAGGCAGGCCGAAATGGCGTGCGAACGTATAGTCACGCGAGTCGTGTGCAGGCACTGCCATGATGGCACCTGTGCCGTAGCCGGCAAGCACATAGTCACTCACCCATATCGGGTTCTTCTCGCCTGTGAACGGATTGATGGCATAGCTGCCAGTAAATACGCCTGTCACTTTCTTGTCGATCATGCGCTCACGTTCCGTGCGTTTCTTCACCTGCTCGAGATAAGCATCCACCTCCGCTTTACGGACGTCGGTGGTGAGCTCACCCACCAGCTCGCTCTCAGGAGCCAGTACCATAAACGTCACGCCGAACATCGTGTCGGCACGGGTGGTGAAAATCGTGAACTCCTTATCGCTGTCAGCCACTTTAAACACGACCTCAGCACCCTCACTGCGGCCTATCCAGTTGCGCTGCGTCTCTTTCAGAGAGTCGGTCCAGTCGATGGTGTCAAGACCATCGAGCAGACGCTGAGAGTAGGCACTGACGCGCAGACACCACTGGCGCATCCGTTTCTGCACCACTGGATAGCCACCGCGCACACTCACGCCTTCCACGACCTCGTCGTTGGCAAGCACAGTACCCAGTTCCAAACACCAGTTCACCATCATGTCACTCAAGAAAGCGATACGCCAGTTCATCAGCTTGTCGCTCTGCTGTTTCACATCCATGGCATTCCATTCGGCAGCTGTGAAGCTCAGTTCCTCACTGCCCCAGGCATTTAGTCCGTCTGTGCCGCTGGCCTTCAGATGGTCAATAAGGAGGCTGATAGGCTGTGCCTGCTGTTTTATCGTGTCGTAATAGCTGTCGAACATAAGCTGGAATGCCCACTGTGTCCAGTGGTAGTAGTCGGGGGAGCAGGTGCGAACCTCGCGGCTCCAGTCGAACGAGAAGCCGATTTTATCGAGCTGCTCGCGGTAGCGGCTAATATTCTCAAACGTTGTGATTTCCGGATGCTGACCAGTCTGGATGGCATATTGCTCGGCAGGCAGTCCGTAGGCATCGTAACCCATCGGGTTAAGCACATTAAAGCCTTTCTGACGTTTGTAGCGCGCATAGATATCACTGGCAATATAGCCGAGCGGATGGCCCACATGGAGTCCTGCTCCCGACGGATACGGAAACATGTTGAGCACATAGAACTTAGGTTTTGATGGGTCTTCTTTCACCTCATACGTCTTGCCGGCAACCCACTGCTGCTGCCATTTCTTCTCAATCTCTCTGAAATTATAGTCCATGATTATGAAATTTTTTGCAAAGTTACGATTAAACAAGAACAATGCAAAATAAAAAGCCAATAAATTAATTCATTAGCGTCTCAACAAAAAAATCCCCGGAGCTAAGCTCCAGGGATTATTATATCAGATATTGCTAAAATCACTTAACAAATACCTTCTTGCCATCTACGATGTAGATACCGCGGGTAGCCTTTGAAACGCGCTGACCGCTGAGGTTGAAGATCTCCTTACCTGTGAGAGTCTCAGCCTTTACACCCTCGATAGAAGTACCTATGTCGGTAGAAACAACCTTAACATTTGCAGTGTACTTGATATCAGAAGCAAGTGTTACAGCATCAGGTGAAGAAATTGCACTTGTGAACTCAATTGTAGTGTCTTGGAAATCATCTGGTACACGAATCTGAATATGACCAACATCACCAGAACCAGCAGGCATTACGTAAGTTTCTTTTGCAAATTTCTCAGGGTCTTTGAATACACCAATTGTAACTGCACCATCAGCATTCACCAACATCTTAGTAAATGTGTTGACATTTGAAGTAGAAACTTCACCAGTCTCCTCATCAACTACCTCAACTTCCTTAGTAGGATAACGGTCGATGTATGGATCACCGTCCATGGTGTAAGAACCAACTAATGTGCAACCTTCAGGAAGAGTGAATTGAATCTGATAACCACCAATTTCATCTGCGTTCTCAAGAGAGAAGATGATGCGACCAATCTTACCAGCAGTAGTAGTAGGGTCAACGGTCACGTCTGTAGTCTCTGTCCAACGTCCCTTAGCAGACATTGAGTACTGCGCATTAGCACTAACTGCAGCAAGTGCCAAAGCCATAAAAGTAAAAAACTTTTTCATAATCTCTTAAATTTAAAAAATTAATAAAATAGGTTATTTAATAATTAATAATTGTTTATTTAGGGGTGGGCACGGCATGAAAACCATGCCCACCTTAAGTTTTAATAATTTATTAATCTGCACCAGCCATGATGTTGATTACCTTCACCACGTCAGAGATATCAATTGAGCCGTCGCCGTTCACGTCAGCCGGCCAGTCGGCTGTTCCAGCCATCGTGTTGATGATAGCAACCACGTCGGAGATATCCACAGCACCGTCGCCGTTAACGTCGCCCTTCGTACCACCTTCTACACCGTAAGTCAGACGGAAGTTATCGCACTTGAACCAGCTTGCACTCCAAGCCTTGATTACTACGTCGCCCTCTTCTGCGAGCGTGAAGGTGATTTCACCATCCTGACCTAATTCCTTAGGATTCTCCATGGTGTATTCCTGAGAAACGTCATTTGCGGAGAGAGTGATTTTGTTGCCAGCGTCAGAAGCGAGGAGAGCCTCAAGCTTGTATGTTCCAGCCGGGAGAGCTCTGAGTTTCTGCTGTACCCAGAAACCTTCAGCAGGTGCGCTTCCGCTCCATGTGTTGAACACATACTGTCCGTCGGCATTCTCCACTGTGTAAGTAGCATTGCTGATATCCTTAGAACCTGTGTCATTGCCCTGATAGTATTCCCATCCTGAGAGGTCACCAGTCTCGAAGCTCGGGTTATCA
>JAEEGL010733924.1_pt1 | contig 11043 bp, 9 predicted proteins | sample 9134231 | NCBI WGS metagenome assembly JAEEGL01 (sample SAMN16246548, study PRJNA631951) | gut metagenome | biome: gut microbiome; feature: rumen; material: fiber-attached | host: Bos | place: Iran: Karaj | collected 2018-10
CACCGTGGCTCAAAAAAGTGAATGAAAAAATCATTCAGACGCCTCTTTTTGATGCTAAAAAATACAGAAAACGCTGAAAAACTGAAGAAAACATAAAAATCTTCCGACAATTCCGGCCCTCAGGTCGGAATTGTTGTTTTCTAAGCGTATCTTGCCGGGTAACCTGCATTTAGAAACGATGAAAAACCCGATGCCCTTCCTTCTCATAGCCGCCCTGCTCTCCTCCTGTGTCTGGCTCGAAAACCCCGTCTCCCTCGGCCGCTCCCGCTCCGATGCGATGGGCGAAAGGACGATCCGGCCCAAGGCCGGAGATCCCGGGGAACCGGACGACACCAGCACCCACCTGTACATCTCCGCCGTCGAATACCCCAAAGATTACGACTGGGTGCGCGACACGGCGCACACGCTGGTCGACGCCAGGATCCTTCTGTTCAAAGACGGCGAATGCACCGCCTCGATTCCGGCGGGAGACAGCCGGCACGTCAGTACCGACCCCGATACGCACTGGATCCTCGGCGGCCATCTGTATACGACCTTCTCGGACGGCATCCGGACCTACATTCTCCGGGACGGCGCAGAACTCCTGCGTTTTGAAGGCGCCGAAGATATCCGGGGGATGCTCATCAGGGAGAATATGCTCTGGACGCTGGGGCAGAAAATCCGCGGGGAGGGGTTCACCCTCCGCTGCGACGGGACGGCCGCTGCCGAAAACCAGCAGGGACTCCTGATCGGCAGTCTCTATGAAGACAAGGGCGACCTCTGCTATGCCTATATGCTCACCGTCAAGGCGGGGAATTACGTCCTTCGGAAATACTTTCTCTGTGCCGGCGGGACGGAGAAGGAAGTATCCGTTCCTTCAGATGCCCAGGCGGTCTTCGACATCCGCCGCGTCGGCGGAATCACATATGCCACATACCGGCAAAGCAGCGTCCCGGTGGGGCCGGTCCTGTCTTCGGACGGCGGAAGCCAGTCGCTGTACTACAATCTCACTACAGCGCAGAGTCCGGACTGGTGCGAAATCATCCCGTGGAAAGACGACATCCTCGTCAAAGGATGGTATAACTGTACAAAAGATATGCGGCGATACGTGCTCTGGAGCAAAACCGGCATGAAGCTCCTCTTCATCCCGCAGATCGTCATCCATGATTTCCTTGCGGACGAGCGGGGCAATATCGCGGCGGTCGGCTATGATACCCGGACGGATGAGACCGTCATCTACCTGCCCCCCAACGCGACTCCCAGGGTAAGCCTGGGCAAGCGGTACCGTTTTATTTCGCACCGGGTCGCCGCCCTGGCCGGGGATCACTTCTATGCAGGTCTGACGGGGGACGGTGAAGATCTGCTATGCCTGGATTCGAAACGGACGCCCGTCACCGTCAACGGACCGATTACAGGGCTGGCTTACCAGTAAAGGGTGCGGCTTCCGTCCGCCTCTTCCCGGATATGGACGCGAAGGGTCTCTTCCGGCAGAAGGGGCTCGATGTTTTCGGGCCATTCCATCAGGCAGAGATCTCCGCTGTCAAGGTAGTCGTAGAGTCCGATGTCGAGGGCTTCCACCGGGTCGTCGATCCGATAGAAATCAAAATGGCAGATGCGCTCGCCTCCTGCCGTCCGGTATTCGTTGACAATGGCAAAAGTCGGGGAGGCCACGGCATCCTCGTCGACGCCGAGCCGGCGGCAAAGCGCCGTGGTGAAGGTGGTCTTGCCGGCCCCCATCGGGGCATAGAATGCGACAAGACGGGTATCCCCGATCCGCTCGAGGAACTCACCGGCCGCGCGGTCCAGGTCATCCAGGCCTGCAATATGGATTTCGCCCTGATTCATCGTAAGGGAATCGTGGCGACCGTCCCGGGAATATCATCTACGGGCGGAGCGCCGTGCAGATAGAGAATCCGCTGGTTGGGGCTGCCGCGGAAAAGAAGGTCGGTATCTCGTTTTTCCTTGATGAACGGACCGTCCACAAGGACATCGAGATAAGGCAGCATCTGCGCAAGGTGGTCGTCGGCCTTGATTTCCTCCAGCGTGAAGCCCGTCCAGCACCAGATGGTCTTGGTGGTTTCCGTCTTGATCCGGCGGGCCAGTTCGGTAAAGGCGTCGACCTGGTAGAACGGGTCGCCGCCGGAGAAACTGACGTTGGACATACCGTCGGACTTGATCACATTGAGCAGTTCGTCCACGGTCTTCCACTCGCCGGCATTGAAATCCCAGGACTGCGGATTGTGGCAGCCCGGGCAGGCATGGCGGCATCCGGCGCAGTAGATGGATGTCCGGAATCCCGGTCCGTCCGCCATCGTCTGCTCCAGCACCCGCAGTACTTTGATCTTGTCTTTTGTTTTTTCCATACTCTCAGACCCTTTCCGTCATTCCCGGCCCGGCCGGGCATCTACTTATGCACGACCCTGTCATGCAGTTCGGCCAGCTTGCCGCTGTTCCAGCGGTTGGTGGTTCCCACGAGGTAACCCGTGATACGCTGGAGGGTGTCGATATGATGGCCGTGGCAATGCGGGCACTCGGTGAGATTCTCTTCGGCGCTCTCATAGCCGCAGTCAAGGCAGCGGTTGCGGTTGTGGTTGACGGAGCCGTAGCCGATGTCGTACTTATCCATCAGGTCGACGATGCTCATGATCGCCTCGGGGTTGTGCGTCGCGTCGCCGTCGATTTCGACATAGAAGATATGTCCGGCGTTCTCGTACTTGTGATACGGGCCCTCGATCCGGGCCTTGTGCTCCGGCGTACAGTGATAGTAGACCGGAATATGGCTGGAATTGGTATAGTAATCTTTATCCGTGATGCCCGGAAGGACACCGAAGCTCTTGCGGTCCCGTTTGGTGAACTTGCCGGAGAGGCCCTCCGCAGGTGTAGCCAGGAAAGTGAAGTTGTGCTGGTAGGTCTCCGCGAAGCAGTTGATGCGTTCCGCCATGTGGGAGATAATCCGGAGCCCGAGCGCCTGCGCCTCTTCGCTCTCGCCATGATGCTTTCCGATGAGGGCAATCAGGCATTCCGCCAGGCCGATGAATCCGATGGAGAGCGTCCCCTGGTTCATCACCGGCTCGATCGGGTCATTGTCTTCCAGCTTTTCGCTGCCGATCCAGAGGCCGTTCATCAGGAGCGGGAACTGCTTCTTGAGCGCCGTCTTCTGGAAGTTATACCGCTCATTGAGCTGCTTCGCGGAAATGTCGAGCGCCCAGTCGAGCTTCTGGAAGAAAGCGCTGATCCGCTTGTCTTTGTCGGGCTCGCTCATGCACTCGATGGCAAGTTTGACGATATTGATCGTCGTGAAGCTGAGGTTGCCGCGGCCGATGGAAGTCTTCGGCCCGAAGCGGTTGCCGTATACGCGGGTGCGGCAGCCCATCGTCGCCACTTCGTGGACATAACGCTTGGGATCGTCCGGTTTCCAGGCGTCGTCCTGGTTGTATGTCGCATCGAGGTTGAGGAAGTTCGGGAAGAACCGGCGGGCCGTCACCTTGCAGGCGAAGCGGTAGAGGTCATAGTTGCGGTCGCCGGGCAGGTAGCTCACGCCCCGTTTCTTCTTCCAGATCTGGATCGGGAAGATGGCCGTAGAGCCGTTCCCGACGCCTTCATAAGTCGTATTGAGGATCTCGCGGATGATGCAGCGGCCCTCGGCAGAGGTGTCCGTTCCGTAGTTGATGGAAGAGAAGACAACCTGGTTGCCGCCGCGGCTGTGGATGGTATTCATATTGTGCACGAAGGCCTCCATCGCCTGGTGGACCCGGCTGACGGTCATGTTGATCGCATGCTGCTTCGCTCTTTCGGCCCCCTGCAGGCCGATCAGATCATGCTTCAGATAATCATCAATCTCCGCTTTCTTGAGTTCGCTGAAATCGGTATTCATGATGGCGCTTACCTTGTCGATCTCCTCCTCGTAGGTCTTGCGGACGAAGGGGGCGAGGTAGAAGTCGAAGGCCGGAATTGCCTGGCCGCCGTGCATTTCGTTCTGGGCCGTCTCCATCGAGATGCAGGCCAGCACGCTGGCGGTCTCGATCCGCTTGGCGGCGCGGGACTCCCCGTGACCGGCCTTAAGGCCGTGCTCAAGGATCTGGTCGAGCGGATGCTGGATGCAAGTCAGCGACTTGGTAGGATAGTAATCCTTGTCGTGGATATGGATATAATTGTTGGCCACGGCATACCGGACATCGTCCGACAGGAGGCACTCATCCACATAGCTCTTGGTCGCCTCGGAGGCAAACTTCATCATCATGCCGGCCGGCGTGTCGGCATTCATATTGGCGTTCTCACGGGTGATGTCATTGACCTGCGCATCGATGATGGCCTGGAAGATCTCCGTGCTCTTGGCCTTGCGGGCGAGGTTGCGCTGATTACGGTAGGCGATGTACTTCTTGGCGACTTCCTTCCTGGGGGAATTCATCAGCTCCATTTCGACGCAGTCCTGGATGTCTTCCACACTCATCTCCTCCCTGTCGATCTTGGAGATGGTATCGGCGATCTGCGCTGCCAATACGATGTCTTCACCGCCTTCGGTGACATTCATTGCCTTCAAAATCGCGGCCACGATCTTCTGATTGTTGAAGTCGACATGACGGCCGTCCCTCTTGACTACCTGCTTTACCATTTTTCGTGATGATAAGGTTTATGTTTCAGTGCATTTTTCCGCCTCCGGGCGGGTAACTGCAAAGATAGAGCATATTCCCAAGGAAAGCACGGAATCCGGGAAATAAAGTTTTCAACAAGAAAAAATTTCGCCCGCTAATCAATTGATTAACAGGCGATTAATAAGTAATATAATTTAGAATAATTCTAAATTAAAACTATTTTGTTACATAGATGGCGAGTTATTAACAAACCCCTAATCATCCTCTCCGACGACCCATACGAGCACGTGCCTGTCGAAGGTCATGTATTCGAGTTCAAACTCTGTCTCTTCCCCGTCCTTGTCGATGAAAGTAGCCTCCAGTTCTCCCTCCCCGCGCGGGCGGAAACGCTCGACCTCGATCTGCTCGGCAAAGTCGACGTTGTAGACAGATACACGTTTGAAAATGGCTTCCTTGGCGCACCAGTAGATGGCGAGCTGCTCGCTCTTGCGGTCGTCGTCCAGGTCGTCCCTTTCCTCTTCGGAGAGCGCCTTGGCCTCGACGGCGGAGAAGTCGCGGTCCAGTGATTCGATGTCGATCCCCACATCCTCTTCATCGTGAAGGATGACGGCCACGTATTTGGCGGTATGCGTGATCGAGATGTTGACCGCGCTGTTCTCGATGTACGGTTTGCCGTTGTCGTGGTGGCTGAGATAGACCTTCTCCTCGAAGAGTTCGTTGAGGAGGGCCCGCACGGCCAGCCGCTGCTTGCGGAGGGACTCGCTCTGGATAAACGAGATTTCCTCCATCTCGTCGGTGGGCGTGGCGCTGAGCGCCTTGAGTTCTTCTTCGCTTTCCGTGATCTGCCACACACCGATCACGGCTTCGTTTTCAAGTTCTTTCTTTAAATATAGTGCCATATACTATTTATGATCGGACATAGGTAAGCACCCGAAAGAATTGCTTCCTTCGGGGATCTCAGAGTTCATGTGCAATCGCGACAAAGGGTCGTCAGAACCGACGACTCCTACCTGTTTACCAGATATTTCCGAACTGGGAGGCTCCATTTGTCTCTTTTCAATTAACGCACAAAGATACGTATATTTTTGATATTTACAAACGTACCGTCAATTAATATTGAACCGGACACCGGCGTTGATGTCGACCATCAGCGGCTGCGCGGTCCGGAGGCTTGCGGGCTGGTTCCCCTTGAAGTAATAACGGACGCCGGGATCGGCATAGATTCCGACATATTTCCCGAGCCGCACCTCAAGACCCAGCCCCGCTCCGGCCGACCACTGGACGCCCCTGACCTTCTCGACATACGACACGGACTCCGAGGCTGAATGGAAACGGTAATGGCTCCGGACGTTCTTCTCGACCATGCCGTCGGCCCGGACATAGACCCTCACGCGGCCGGTCTGGACGAAATCATAGAAGAGGCTCACCGGAACGCCGATATAATGCTGGTCATTGAAGACGTCCGACGTGACGGACCGTACCAGGGCGGAGTGTTCGACGCCGTCCTCGACCGAAGACTGCACCTCATTGTAGGTCCCGACGAACGAGCGGGTCAGGAGTGTGTAATTCACGCCCGTACCGACGGCGAGCCGCGGCAGGACATAGTACTTGACGCCGAGCCCGACGGTGAACGGCATGCCATAGGACGTCTCTTTGCTGACCGGGGTGATGCCCGTATGGACAGGCGCGCGGAATTTGGCCGGAGCGGCCAGACGGGTGACGCCCGGTTCCACGGACTTCCGGCCCGTGGCGAATGCATTGCCGCTCAACGACAAAGACAGCGCCCCCGCCCGGCGGGAATCTTCGGAAACATAGCGGATCCGCTCTCTCCCGGCCTTGACGGGCGTTGTCTGCCGTGGACCGGCCTGCTGCTCTCCGCCCTGCTGCCCGTTGTCGGCAACTGTATCTGTTGTCCGGGATTCTTCATCCTGCACCTGGCCCTCCGCAGGCTGATTTTCGGCTGTTTTTGAGGACGGAATGATGATTTCCGGTGCTTCGTCCTTAATTTCGGGCATTTTTGAGGACGAAACGATAATTTTGGGTGCTTCGTCCTTAATATCAGCTGTTTTTGAGGACGGCGCGACGGGCTGTTCCGTCCCGGAATCGGGCGCCGTCGGGACGACGACGGCCACCGGAGCGACGGCCTGGGATTCGACCTTGCTGAAATCCCCCTTCCCGCCGGGCCAGAGGAAGACGCCGAGCAGCACGGCGGCCGCGGCGGCAGCCACGCCGCCGAACATCCGCCACCAGAACACCGGCGGAGCCTTTTTCTTGCCCGCCGCCTTATCCAGAGCCCCGGACACGCCTTCCCAGACACCTTCGGGGACTTCCTCGACGGCGTCTTCCAGCATCAGACGAACTTTTTTATCAAAATCCTGATCCAACATGGCGTTACATTTTCTTTATCATTTCCTGCAGACGCATCCGCGCGCGAAGGAGCTTCGACCGCGAAGCCGTTTCGGTGATTCCCAGCATGGAGGCAATCTCCTTGTGGCTGTAGCCTTCCACGACCGACAGGTTGAAGACGGTCCGCATGTCGTCCGGCAGCGACACAATCATCTGAAGCAACTGCCGGTAGCCGATCCGTTCGAGCGGCGTAGCCTCTTCCGAGGCAAGCGTACGGGCTTCGGAGATATCCTCGCCGAGGCGGAGCGCATCCTTCTTCCTGAGATGCATCAACGCAGTATTGACAAAGATCTTCCGTGCCCATCCCTCGAAGGAACCGCTTCCGCTGTAGCTGTCCAGCCTGGTAAAAACCGTGATAAAACCCTCCTGGAGGATATCCTTCGCTTCTGCCGTATCCCCCGCATACCGGAGACAGACGGCGTACATCTTCGGGGACAAAAGGTCGAACAGCTCTTTTTGAGCCGTCCGGTCCCCTTGCCGGCACGCGGATATAAGATGCACTTCGTCCATCAAACGTTACAAACAATCCGGGAAATTTTAAAAAATTCTTTCCCTCGCACAAATTTGGAGAATTTTTTCCGGAATTGTACTATTTTTGCAAGACATTCCCGCCGGTATGAAACACATCAGACATTTTTTGACCGTCCTGCTGCTCGTCATGACCGTCTCCCCGTCCTGGGGCCAGACGCGGGAAAACCTCGAAAACCGGCTGCTGGATGCCGTCCAGAGTTACGACAACCGCCAGTACAGCCGCGCCGAGATACTGCTCCGTTCCATCCTGGCCAAGGATGAGAAAAACGACGCCGCCTGGTACTATCTCGGCCTCACGGAAGCATATCTGGGCAGGCAGGAGAGTGCCATCGCCGATCTCGAAAAGGCCGTGGCGCTCGATCCCGACAACTACTGGTACCGGGACCGCCTCGCCATCCTGTACCGCTCCGCCGGCCAGACCGAAAAAGTCATCAGGACCTACGAGGAGATGCTTGAGAAGCACCCCAAGAAGACCGAAGTCTATTTTGACCTCCTGTATCTCTATATCGGGACCCAGCAGTACGACAAGGCGCTCACGGCCCTCGACAGCATCGAAGGTGACCTCGGCCCCGGCGAGAAAATCGTCACGACCCGTTACGAGATCTACCGGCGCAAGGGGGAGACCGAAAAGGCGATCGCCGCCCTCGAGGACTTCAACAGCCGCTATGCCTCCGCCGAGGTTTCGACCGCCATCGGCGACCATTATCTGGGGGAATACCGGGATTCCGTCGCCCTCGAGGCCTACCTGGAGGCGCTGTCCCTCGACAGCACATATGCTCCGGCCCTTCTCGGCAAGTCGGAGGTCTACCGCATCCGCAGGGATTATCCCGCCTACTTCTCCACCCTGCAGGAATTCATCTCGGGCGAAGATATTCCAGGAGACGCCAAGGGGCGCTATCTCCAGGACCTCGGCCGCTTCGTCGAGCCGTCCGTCATCCGCGCCCACCGCGCTGAATTCGACAGCCTGTATGAGCTGGGGCTGGAAAAGCACCCGAAAGATTCGACGATGCTCTCCTCCGCAGGTGTGTACTACGCCTCCACGGGAAGGGCCGACCGGGGGAAGCAGCTCCTGCGCCGGAGTGCGGACCTTTATCCCGACAGCAAGCCCCAGAACGTCAACTATCTGCAGCTCCTGTACATCAGGCAGGAATGGGAAGCCCTGCGCGGAAGAGCGGACACCCTGATGCAGCGGTTTCCCGATGAAGACATCTACTATGAGCTGAGCAATACCGCCCGTTATAACCTCAAGGACTACGAAGGCATCATCCGGAACGGAGAGGAGCGGATCCGCCGGCATCCCGCCGACACCTCGGTGACCATTCCCGCCTACACGATGATCGGCGACATGTATCATTCCCTCGGGGAAGAGAAAAAGAGCTTCAAGGCCTACGAGAAGGTGCTTAAGCTCAATCCCGACTATGTCCCGGTGCTCAACAATTACGCCTACTACCTCAGCATGGCGGGCAAGCGGCTGGGCAAAGCCTACGCGATGAGCAAGAAGACCATTACGGCGGAGCCGGACAATCCTACCTACCTCGACACCTTCGGATGGATCCTCCACCTGCAGGGAAAAGACCTGGAGGCCAAGGCGATGTTCAAGCACGCGATGCTTTACGGCGGCAAGGACAGCGCCGTCATCCTGGACCATTACGCCGAAGTGCTCTATGCCCTCAAGGAATATGACCTGGCCAAGGTATACTGGAACCTCGCCATCAGCAAGAATGACGGCGAACTCAAGAACCTTGAGCGGAAAGTAAAGAAAAAGCTGGGAGACGTCGATAAATGATGAGGCGTATCCTTTATATTCTCTGCCTGGCCCTTCTGGTGACGGAAGGTGCCGTTTTGGCGCAGGACACCCGCAGCCAGGAAAGCCGTAAGGCCAGGCTCCAGAAAGAAATCCGCCAGATCAACGACTGCCTCAAGGACAACAAAAGCAAGAGCCGCAGCGAGATGTCCAACCTGTCGCTCCTCAAGAAGAAAATCGCGAACCGCACCGAACTCATTGCAGAGAATGAGCACGAAATTGCGCTGATTACGGATTCTATCCGCACCGCCTCCGGCGAAATCAAGGCGCTCACGGCCCGGCTCGACACCCTGACGGCCGGCTTCAACCGCATGGTCGGGACCGCTTACAAAAACCGGGATGCAAAGGTCTGGTTCCTGTATATCCTGGGCAGCCGCAACATCCGCCAGGGGGTCCGGAGGTTCTCTTACCTGAAGAATATCTCCCGGGACATGGGCGCGAACGCCCGGCGCATCCAGGAGACCCGGCAGGCGCTGGAGGGAGAGAAGGCCCGCCTCGACAGCCTGAACGGCCGCGCCCGCGAGCGGAAGCGCGCCATCGAGGGCGAGGTGAGCGCGCTCGGCAAGGAAAAGGCCCAGAGCGAGCAGATGATCGCCCGGCTCCAGAAGGACAAGAGCAACTACATGGCCCAGCTCCAGAAGAAGAACAAGGAGGTCGAGGCGCTCAACCGCGAAATCGCCGCCATCATCCGGAAGGCGGCGGCCGCCAAGGCGCCGGCATCCCCCAAGCCCTCCGGGAGCCCTTCAGGCGGGACGGCAAAGCCCGGGACGGGCTCCGGCAAAACGCCGGCCCCGGCGACCGGAAAGGCCGTTTCGACCGACGCCGACCCAGCCCTCTCGGGCCAGTTCGAGGCCAACAAAGGCCGTCTCCCCTGGCCGGTCAACGGCGCCGTCCTGGAGAGTTTCGGGCAGCATTACCACCCGGTGTATACCAATGTCAAACTGCCCTACAACAACGGCGTGACGGTCTCCACCCAGGCGGGCGCCCCGGTCAAAGCCGTGTATGACGGGGTTGTGACGCAGATCATCGTCATGCCGGGCTACAACCAGTGTATCCTCGTCCAGCACGGCAAATATTTCACGTTCTACTGCTGCCTCACTGGCGCTACGGTCAAAAAGGGGGACAAGGTCAAGACCGGCCAGACCCTGGGCTCGGTCTGCACCATCGACGGAGAGGCCCGCATGCACTTCGAACTCTGGCAGGACCGCACTCCCCAGAACCCGGAAAGCTGGCTGAAATAGCACTCTTTAACTATACTACCGGCAACTTGTCGGGATCGGCATCGTAATCGTAAAGACTGAAATCCTCACAGAACTGTATAAAATCGTGAGTTTTACTGATATAATCTCCTGATTTCTTCACCGTCAGCAAATATTCCTCTGCTTTGTGTCTTTGTTCCGTTGCCAGATACAATAACGGTAATGTCTTAAAGACGTATGACGAATAGGGATTGCCTCGCTCAAAGTAATCAAGAAACCTTTCCACATCCGCCATCTCATTATAATAAGCAGGGGCATAGTTGTCTGCTAACAAAAACATTTTGTGAACAGTATCATAAACTTTTTCAGGGGAATGATCATAGACTTCAAACCATTCTGATTTTCCGGTTTCTTTCTTCAAGAGAAATCGAAGCGTAGTGCCTATCACGCATAGTCGTTGCTCATTCTTTTTATAGGCAAACGGGGGTACTTTATCCCAAAAGATCTTATAAAGCCGTTCGTGCTCATTAAA
>JAEEGL011720171.1_pt1 | contig 11043 bp, 9 predicted proteins | sample 9134231 | NCBI WGS metagenome assembly JAEEGL01 (sample SAMN16246548, study PRJNA631951) | gut metagenome | biome: gut microbiome; feature: rumen; material: fiber-attached | host: Bos | place: Iran: Karaj | collected 2018-10
AACACCGGACTTTGCGCAAGAACGCTTAAATCTGCGAAGTGCACTGTCAAGGGACTCGCCTTCCTTAACTTTAATCTCAGACATCTTTATCCCCCCTCTCTTCGCGTGGAATTAAAACTCGCATATTATATAGGACGCACACACCAAAGTCAATTATTCAGACGTTTTAAGGACTTATATATCTGTCAGCGAATAAAAAACGGCAAAGCATCCTTTACGATGAATGCTAAGATAACGCCGATCGAGATTGCGGGAGCAAGTGATAAAGCTCTCTTTTTCGATTTGCATACTAAGGCAAAAATAATGCCTGTTACAAGCGAAATGCTTACTGCCATTACAGAACCCTTAAAACCCAGGAAGAGCATCAGGCACATGGCCAGTTTAACCGGTCCGTAACTGACCTTCGAACCTTTATTTATCTTCCCGATTATAGCGGTTGCCAGTGCCATCAATACTCCGAGGCAGGCGGATGAAATAATTCCTTCTATGGCAAACTGCTGAATATCATTTCTGAAGCCTGCAGTTATTATCCATACAACAAGTATGGCCACCAGAAAACCGTCAGGTATCACACCCGAATCCCAGTCTGCCAGAGAAAGTCCCAAAAGCAGCATTTCAAGTGCCAGGACAGCCACCACAACTGCATCAACAGATCCGTGAAGGGCAAGTGTACCGGCAAATAACAATCCCAATAATATCTCGAAAATAAGGTCTCTGGGAGGGACTTTCGACCCGCAGTATCTGCACTTTCCTTTGAGTGCAATATAAGAGATTACAGGGAAAAGATCAGCCGTGGATAACTCGTGTCCGCATGTATCACAGTGGCTGTGTCCTCTTATCCAGTCCTCATTCCTTACAACACGCCAGGCTGCACATGTTATAAAACTTGCGAAAACAGCTCCGAACATAAATGCCAGAATGATCAGATATATACCTACAAATGGTATCTCGAATAAAGGATAAGAAAAAGTCATGACCCTGTCACCCTCCGTGGTCAAAGAATTGTTCCTGATTATGATAGCAACTGATTATCTAATTTTATGTTTGCATGTTATAGGTGTCAAATTCATATTGCAGTCTATACACCGGCACAAACTTAAATACATCCGGCCTCCACTATAAAAAGTATGCTTTTTAAAAGTGAAAGAAACATGATCCCGGCTTCAGATAAGGGTAAATGCCCCGAAAAAGGCTCTGTAACAATGTTACAGAGCCTGCAAATACATTATTTTAAGGCTTTTGATCAAACCGTGATAGTGAGCGGTCTCTTTCCCGTAAGTCTTGATGTAAGGTCATCCGGCTGACCAAAACCGACATAAAGGTTAACATTGCCATCAGGAATGATGCGTTCGCCATCTTCATTAACGACCGTGAAGCTTTCCTTTGATACAGCAATATCGATATTTGCCGTTGCACCTGCTTCAAGAGTTACTCTTGTAAATGCCACAAGCCTTGTGTTCTTTACTTCATTGGGATCATCGGCTTTCATATAGACCTGGACAACTTCCGTTGCATCAATATCACCGCTGTTCCTGATCGAGACTTTAATGGTAAGCCCGTTATCCTTAGGATCTTCGCCAAAAGCCTCAGCTGATATGATATCCATGTTGCCGTAAGTAAGGCCGAATCCGAACGGATAAAGCGGATCTGACTCAAGATAACGGTAAGTCCTGCCCTTCATCGAATAATCCTCGAAGTCGGGAAGATCGTTCGTATCCTTATAGAAGGTTACCGGCAGCTTGCCGGAAGGATTGACCTTACCGAAAATGATATCACCTATAGACTGACCGCCTCTCGCACCGGGATACCAGGCCTGCAGAATTGCAGAGGAACTGTCAGCAAGGGCACTTAAATCCATGCAGGATCCTGCCATAACCACAGTTATAAAAGGCTTTCCTGACTTGATCACGGTATCAATAAGTTTTCTCTGTGTCTTTGGGAACAGAAGGTCCGGTTTATCACCGGATTTATACTGGTTGCCCTCGTCTCCTTCTTCGCCTTCCAATGTCTCGTTAAGCCCTATTACGAGGATAACAAGGTCAGCTCTCTTCATTACAGCCTCTGCTTCAGCGATCCTGTGATACTCACGTGAGAGCACATCAGGCTTGGTAAGGCTGAGATCACAGCCTTCGGAATAGAGGATCCTCGTATCTTCGCCGGCGGCATTTCTAATACCCTCTAATGCTGTTATGTACTCAGAAGAAGTGCCATAGTAATTACCGACAAGGCATGCTCTGGAATCAGCATTAGGACCTATAACTGCGATGACTTTATTCTTATCCTTATCAACAGGAAGAATGCCGTCGTTTTTGAGCATGACGATACTCTCATCTGAAGCTCTTTTGGCAACTGCGATATTTTCTTTTGTCTCAACATCAAGATATGTAAGACCGTCAAATTCAGTCTCATCGAACATGCCGAGTATAAACCTTGTGGTAAAGAGCCTTACTGCTGCTCTTCTGATAGTTTCTTCGGTTACAAGACCTTTGTTATAGGCCTTCATGAGATGGAGATATGTACAGCCGCAGTTAAGATCGCACCCCTTATTAAGAGCAAGTGCAGCACTCTCCTCGTTGTTTTTTGTGACCTTATGGCGCTCATGAAAATCTCTAATAGCCCAGCAGTCAGAAACGATATGTCCTTCGAATCCCCACTTGTCACGGATAATATCCTGAAGATAGGAATGTCCGCAGCAGGGTTCGCCGTTGGTCCTGTTATATGCACCCATTACGGATTCGACCTTTGCTTCTTTGACACAGGCTTCGAATGCAGGCAGATAAGTCTCATTGAGATCTTTAACAGAACATGTTGCATTGAATTCGTGTCTTAAAGCTTCAGGTCCGGAGTGGACAGCAAAATGCTTGGCGCATGCAGCGGTCTTCATATACTCGCCGTCACCCTGAAGTCCTTTTATAAACGGTATTGCGAGCTGTGAGATAAGATACGGATCTTCTCCGTATGTCTCCTGGCCCCTGCCCCACCTCGGGTCTCTGAACAGATTAACGTTGGGAGACCAGAATGTAAGGCCCTTATATATGTCACGGTCATTGTTAGCTTTGTATTCGTTGTATTTTGCGCGGCCTTCCGAAGCACATACTCCGCCGATCTCTTCCATTAATTCGGTATCGAAAGCAGCTCCAAGTCCGATCGCCTGCGGAAAACTCGTAGCCGTGCCGGCTCTGGCAACTCCGTGCAGGGTCTCATTCCACCAGTTATATTCAGGAATACCCAATCTCTCTATAGCGGGAGAATCATACCTTAATTGCGATACAGCTTCTTCGACAGTCATTTTGCCGACAAGTTCCTCAGCTCTCCTGATTGCTAGCTCTCTGTTCATAGATCAGTTCTCCTGTCAGATTGATACATTAATTGTATTAGTTTTCGGTAAGCCGATATATCTTAGTTTTTGCTTAAAATTATACCGATTTTGCTATTTTCGGGCTGATAATATCTTGAATTTGACTATCTGAGCCTCTAAAATTGTAATACTGACTTTATGAGGATAATAGAATGCAATTTAACGACAATTCAGTTCCAGGCAAATATCAGCAGCCGATCGGCAGTTTTGCCGGAAGAATAGTAAGCAATGACGTAGAAGAGGTCGATTTCATACCAGGCTCCAATATGCGAATCTGGTATAACAACCGCTCTGAGGACTACCCTGTCCACAAGCACAGTTGTCTGGAAATAACTATCCCTATCGAAAAGTCCTACACTTATATTTTCGACGACCGCACGATAGTACTGAACGAGAAAGAGATCTTACTCGTACCGCCGGATATGCTCCATAAGATCGCCGGCACAAAATCCGGCATCAGATTTATCTATCTCTTCAATATAGATTTTCTTAAAGGATTCTTCGATTACGAGGAATTCATGAAGATACTTAATGAGCCTCTTCTCATTACTTCAGAGACTCATCCGGATGTCTATAACCTGATACTTGAAAGGTTCATGGAGATAAACGATCTTTACTTCTTCTATTCAACTACTGTAAAAGAGATCGCGATCTTTTCCAAGCTTATGGATATTTTCGGAATGCTTATGAAGAAAGATTATTCAGACAGTCTTTCAGCACCTCATAACGATAAACAGCGCGAAGTCTATATCAAGTTTAAGTCTCTTGCTGAATGGCTCGCTATGCACAGTTCCGAAAATGTCTCTATGGATGAAGCCGCCAACCACGTCGGATATTCAAAATTCCACTTTGCAAGGCTGTTCAAGGAATATACAGGCATGACGTTCAACGACTACCAGACCACATTAAAACTCAAGGAAGTCGAACGTCAGCTCTCCGATACTGACAACCAGATCAGTGATATCGCTCTTTCCTGCGGTTTCAATAACCTTACCTCGTTAAGCCGTTGCTTCAAAAAGCAATACGGCTGTTCACCGTCACAGTTCAGGAACAGGATAAGAAGATCCAGAAAAAAGTAATAACTGCTTAAACTCTGCACCGGGAACTGAAATCATCAGAACCATTAATGTGTGCATTTTCAGTATTTAGACAAAACAAAAGCTGCGTCTTGTGAGGAGGCAATGTCCAAAGACGCAGCTTATTAATTTGTTTTGTCCTCAGCTTAAGCTGAATTCTCACTCAATGAGTGGCAAAAGTCTTATGACTTGACACCGCCCAATGCAACACCTTCTACGATGTATCTTGAGAGGAATGCGTAAACTATGATGAGCGGGAGAACCGTGATGGAAAGTCCCAGGTAGATTGAACCGAATTCTGTTCTGTAGATATCACCGTTGAGCAAGCTAACCATGATAGGAAGTGTATACTTCTGCTTCTTTGTGAGGAGGATCAAAGGCATGAAGAGCTGGTTCCATGAAGCAACATATCCGAAGATTGCCTGTGTGGCAATAGCGGGCTTCATAAGAGGAACAACGATCTGGTTAAAGATTCTGAACTCTCCGGCACCGTCGATTCTTGCAGACTGTACGATCTCCATTGAGAGGGAAGCCTGCAGATACTGTCTCATAAAGAATACTGTCATAGGAGCAGCGATAGCAGGGATGATAAGCATGAAGAGCTTATTTGTTAATCCGATCTTATAAACTGCCTGATAGAAACCGATAGTGGTAATAGTACCCGGAATCATCATGATAGCCATGATCATAGCGTTGAATCCGTCTCTTAATTTCCACTCATAAGCCTGAATGGCATAAGCGGTAAGAGCAGAGAAGTAAACGTTAAGGATCGTGCTGCCCGTTGAGATAATAAATGAATTCATGAAACCCGTGAACGGGTGGAAATCTTTTCCGTTAAATACGTTCCAGTTCTTGATAAGGTTCTGGATGGGGTGCTTCGAAATGAAGGAAACAGCCATCTGCTGAATCTCGGAAGAACTTCTTGTTGCGTTGATAAACATCAAGAAGAACGGGAAAAGTGTCATTATAGAGAAGATAATGGACACGATATAGATAACTACCTTAAGTACATTATCACTTCTATGAATAGATGATTTAGTAGAAATATCAGCCATAGCTTTCACCTCACAATCCCTTTCTTGCAGCTCTTAATTCCTGCTTTCTCAACTTCTTGAGCTTAGCTTCATCCTTATCTCTGAGGATGTAGAACAGGATAGCCGAGAAGAATACGATTACTGCGAACAGGATAAGGCTTGCTGCAGCGGCTCTGTTATAAAGATAACTGCCTGCGAAAGCCTGGTTACGAATATACATGTTTGTTGTGAGACCTGCATTGTTCGCATTCTGTCCGATGAACATCTCCGGGATATCGAACATGTTGAGACCACCGATGAGAGATGTTACGAGAACGAACAAGAGGATCTGACGGATACAAGGAATAGTGATTCTGAAGAATGTCTGAACTCTGTTAGCACCGTCGATTTCAGCAGCTTCGAAGATCTCAGGGCTGATACCGATAACACCTGCGGTGAGGTTTACCATGGTATGACCATACCACTGGAAGAACTGAATGAAAGCGATGATAGTCTTAACAGGCCATTCCTTGAGCAGATACTGGTAAGGTTCTCTTGACTTACCGAAAAATGCAGCAATGTTTCCGAGAGTATCATTGATAGGTCCCTTAGGATACTGGAACATTACGTTGAACAACATAGCAAGTGTTGCAGCTGTAATGATGTTAGGCATATAGAAGAGGATCTTAAATAAGCCCTGCCCCTTAACCTTGGATCTTCTGTCGGTAAACCATGCTGTGAACAAAAGAGCAAATCCGATCTGAGGAATAAAGTTCATAGTCCAGATGATCCAGGTATTCTTAAAAGCCTTCTGGAATGTCTGTGATGCGAGAACCTCTTTAAAGTTCTGATAGATCGGCTTGCCTACTGAAGGAAGGAAATGCCACGAAGTATTGGCAAGACCCTTCAGATCCGTAAACGCAATAACAAAAGTATATACGATCGGATAAAGTGTAAAAATACAGAATGTGATAATAAACGGAAGCGAGAATAGATATCCGTACTTCGCGTAATTAACTAGTTTTTTGTTTCTCATTAAATTACAGCCTCCTCAAAGTTTTAAAAAGCGGCAGGGTAAATACCTGATCTACCCTGCCGCCACAGCATCTAAAACTTAGATCTGATTAGAAAGAGAGAGTATCGTTTACCTTTGTCTTGAATGCATCGATAGCGCCGTCTCTATCTAATTCGCCGTTTGAGTACATGTTAACAGCATCTCTCCAAGCGCTGTTGATTGTCTCATCGTACTCTGTCATGCACTTACCGGAAGCATACTTGTTGCCCTCGATGAATGCAGGGAAGATGTTCTGACCACCGCAGATGTCAACTTCACCGTTGGACTTAGCCATTACAGTAGCAGAAGCTACGCAGTCCTTTGTTCCGACTTCGCCGTCAACCATTGTGCCGTTAGCCCAGAAATACTGAAGTCCTGTGTCTGAAGAATCAAGTGTTACCCACTCGATGAACTCAGCAACGCCTTCCTTGTTGTCTGTGTCCTTGTTAGCGATGAGGTATGTACCACCCCAGTAGAAGCCAACCGGAGGAGCGCAAACTCTCCAGTCACCGAATGTACCCTCGCCAGACTCGAAAGAACCACCGCAGTTGTCCTTCATGGAGTAGTTGAGGAGCCATGCAGGTCCGAAGAAGCAGAATGCATTGTGCTCAGATGTTCCGTTCATGTCAGCAAACCAAGCGGGCTGCCAGTCAGAAGAAAGGTTAGACCAGCCGTTGTCCTTGAGCTGCTTGGAGATGTCGAGGAATGCTTCTCTCTCAGGAGAGATAGTAAGCTCGCCATTTACAACCCAACCAGTAGAAGAGCTGTTCTCAACAGAGTGCCAAACGTCACCGTCACCGGAAACGATAGGATATCCAGCTTCCTTAAGCTTAGCAGCTGCTTCCCAGAACTTATCCCATTTCTGTGTACCAGCGCCAACGATCTTCTCGATCTCAGCCGGATCATCTGTACCGAAAACTTCCTTAGCGATGGAAGCTCTGTAGATCATAGCACCACCAGTTGCCTGATAACCAAGACCTACAACCTCGCCATTACGAGAACCGATGTCGATTGTGTAGGGAGCAATTCCTGCCTCAGCGATCTTTGCATCTACATCAATTCCGAGATCCTTGTAAGTAGCAGCAAACTGAGAAGCAGAACCCTGTGTGTACTTAAGTACGAAAGCTGCCTCTGCTGTGTAGATATCAGGAGCATCCTGACCGCCAGCTGCGAGAGCTGCGTCGAGAGCGGGCTGATATGCACCGTTTGTTGTAGCGATGATCGTTACGTCAACTGTGTACTTCTCACCGAATTCAGGGTGAAGAGAAATGTACTTGTTAACCATGTTCGGAACCTCATTTGTGAATGACCACAAATTGATGTGCTCAGAACCAGTACCAAGATTGAACTTCTCGGGAGTTTCCTCTGTTGTCTCTTCCTCTGAAGACTCAGCGGACTCCTCACCTGATGTAGCAACGGTTTCATCTTCGCCACCAGCTGTTGTTCCCTGTGTAGCACTTGTTTCAGTTGTAGTACAACCAGCTGCAAAAGCTGCAACCATTGCTACAGAAAGAACACTGGCAATAACCTTTTTCATAAAGTTTCCTCCTTAATGAAATTGTGTAAGGCCTTGTGGCCCTACTACACTGTAATATTAGTCAAAAACGGAATATGTTTCTCCACATTTCTTGCTACAATTTGACCACATTTATACAAATATTGCTTTTATTGAGTAAATTGTACAATTTTTGCTCTCGCAAAGGTTAAATTGCATAAATTTTGAGTCAGAGATATCCGTTTGCACAAAGTCCCCTATGCTTCGTTTGTAGCATTCGCATAAAACAATTAGATTCTATTGATTATTTCCGAACACAGACAGCTCCCGGCACCGGTCATTCAAGTTATTCACGCAACTGTTATTAAGTATGATATTATTTCGTATATTTATATAAACGGAGAAAACTATGGCTTCTTCTTTTTTCAACCCAAAGAGCAAAGCAACCAGGTTCCTTACGGGACTGTGCAATCTTATTATAGTTAACTTATTATTTATGATTTCCTGTGTGCCCGTATTCACTATCGGAGCATCCGTTACCGCTTTATACAGGATCACGATAGCCATCGTTGCAGGAGATAATCCGGCTATCTGGAGAGATTACCTTAAGTCATTCCGTGATAATTTCGTTAAAGCCTTATTATTATCACTTATTTATATCTCTCTTACCGCTTTCTTCCTCTTTGAGATCTACATGGTCAACAACTGGCTTGATAAGCAGTTTTTTTGGGCACAGTATCCGGCTTACTTTTTCCTCATAATGATATTTGCATCGGCATGCTATTCATTCCCGCTTCTTGCCTGGTTCCATGAGACTATTCCGCAGCTTCTCAAGAATTCGGTCCTTCTTGCTATTACTAACCTGCCGACTACTATTATGTTTATAGTCTTTACCGGCGGTCTGGGTTATCTGCTCTATGAGGCCACGACGATCACTATGAGCTGCATGATCCTCATGGGTTTTTCATTCATGGCTTTCTTCTTTTCGCTTTTCCTCAAAAGGATATTCAACAAACTCGGTGCGGATATCTCTTTTGATGATGAAAAAAGAATTGATACGGATAAGTAATAACTCAGCAGACCGACTTTGCATACCTGACTAGTTCCTTATCCTTGTCAGTATATACGCCATCTCTTTGCGTCCAGTTCTCCATCTGTTCGGCAAATGTCCATGTTATGCCTGGTCTCTCCCAAACTGTCTCCGCACCATGATCTACTGCAAACTTGGCAGCTTCAATGATCCCGTCGGTCGTCTCGCCGGGATTGATCCAGGGCTCAAAATCATCGTCGTAACTGTATAGAAAACACCAGTAGCTTTCATCAGCAAAAGACTCGAGTGAATGGTCCATTACCAGATGATCGAAAACCGTCTTCTCGTCAAATCTTGCGCCGTGATCATATGCGATCTCCATTACCTCAACGCTGCAGCTCCTGACACCGAATTCCAGCAAAGTAGTATTATTAATATCCCTGTAGTAGATGAGTTCGGGACGGTCGTCGAGAAGCTTATCAAGACCGTCCATATCTTTCTTTCTGAGAAGATCCTGCATACGGTTTACATAAGTCATATTGACCGTAACAGTGCCTCCGTCATAGGTCTCGAATTCCCTGAAATGATTTTGGACAGCAGTAACGCTCAAAAAGACTATCGTGACGATCGCAGGTATCGCCGACAATACCAAAAGTATGATTCCCGGGATCTTTTTCTTCTTGCGTAACAACACAAGACCGACGATCAATTCCACTAAAGCTATAGCATAAACGATCAATGCAATGATAATAAAGATTGCCGCCAAGAACATTCCCGCAAATGCCATAAATATATCTCCTATCCTTTTTCCGTTTTTTCATTATAACTCAACTGAACAGAGGGGGAGAACCCGGGTTGATCATTTGTACCGGCTCAAATTATTTAATGATGAGATCCCGGAATAAAAGAAGGAGCTGCCTCATAAGAGACAACTCCTCTGTTTTTGAGTCTTTTTGGATCTAATATCAGATCTTTGCTTTGATCTGGTTGTAGATTCCTTCTGCATCAAGCTGGAATTCCTTCATGAGGGCACCAGCCGGGCCGCTCTTACCGAATCTGTCATAGACACCGATCTTTGTAACCTTGACAGGATACTCTTCAGCGAGAACATCACATACTGCGCTGCCCATACCACCGATAACGGAGTGCTCTTCAACTGTGAATACTCTGTTTGTCTTCTTAGCGAACTCAAGGATAGTATCCTTGTCGATGGGCTTGATTGTGTGGATGTTAACGACTGCTGCATTGATGCCGTCAGCAGCTAACTTTTCAGCTGCGCCTAATGCCTCAGCTACACAAACGCCGCAGGCGAAGATGACCATGTCTGTTCCGTCCTTGAGAACAACAGCCTTGCCCACTTCGAACTTGTAGTCAGGCTTGTCATTGATTACCGGTACTGCAGCTCTTCCGAATCTCATATAGAAAGGTCCTTCTGTCTCAGCAGCAGCAAAAACAGCAGCCTTGGCTTCGATGTCGTCGGAAGGAACGATAACTGTCATTCCGGGGATCGTTCTCATAAGAGCGATATCCTCGAGGCACTGGTGGGAAGCACCGTCCTCACCTACAGTGATACCTGCATGTGTAGCACCGATCTTTACGTTGAGGTGAGGATAACCTATAGAGTTTCTGACCTGTTCAAAGTTTCTTCCTGCTGCGAACATAGCAAAGGAAGATACGAAGGGGATCTTGCCGCATGTGGAAAGACCTGCAGCGATGCCTGTCATGTTAGCTTCAGCGATACCGCAGTCGATATGACGGTCAGGGAAAGCCTTCTTGAATGTGGAAGTCTTTGTTGCGCCTGCGAGGTCAGCATCAAGAACTACAACATCGGGATTCTTCTGACCAAGCTCTGCAAGTGCGTTACCATAACTTTCGCGTGTAGCGATCTTTTTTACTTCACCGTCTGCCATACTCATGCCTCTCCTATCTTTGCAATCTGCTCGTCAAGCTCTTTTATAGCCTGCTCGTACTCTTCATCGTTAGGAGCCTTGCCATGCCAGCCTGCCTGATTCTCCAT
>JAEEGL012136977.1_pt1 | contig 11043 bp, 11 predicted proteins | sample 9134231 | NCBI WGS metagenome assembly JAEEGL01 (sample SAMN16246548, study PRJNA631951) | gut metagenome | biome: gut microbiome; feature: rumen; material: fiber-attached | host: Bos | place: Iran: Karaj | collected 2018-10
ACGTATTTTACCAGGTGATAAAGTAGTTATAGAAATGTCACCTTATGATTTAACACATGGGCGAATAGTTTATAATAAGAAATAGGAGGAATTAGAGTGAAAAGAAGAGCGTCAGTTAAACCTATTTGTGATAAATGCAAAATTATAAAGAGAAAAGGCAAAGTTATGGTTATTTGTGATAATCCAAAACATAAGCAAACACAAGGTTAATAAGGAGGAATTATTTTATGGCACGTATAAAAGGTGTTGATATACCTGATAACAAGAGAATTGAAATTTCTTTAACTTATATTCATGGTGTTGGTAGAAAGTTATCTAATACTATCTTAAAAGATGCTAAAGTTGATATTAATAAAAAGACTAAAGATTTATCTGAAGAAGAATTAGCTAGTATCAGAAATGAATTAGATAAGTATTCTGTTGAAGGAGATTTAAGAAGAGAAGTTGCTTTATCTATTAAAACTTTAAAAGAAATTGGTTGTTATAGAGGTAAAAGACATATAAAAGGATTGCCTGTTAGAGGACAGAGAACTAATAGAAATGCTAGAACTCGTAAGGGTAAAGGTAAGACTATTGCTAATAAGAAAAAATAATAAGTAACTAAAGGAGGTTAACTTTATGGCTAATGGAAAATATAATGCAAGAAAACGTAAAGTAAAAAAGAATGTACCTAATGGTGTTGTACATATTAAATCTACTTTTAATAATACAGTTGTAACAGTTACTGATACTGAAGGTAATACATTGTGTTGGGCTTCTTCTGGTACTCAGGGTATTAAGGGAAGTAAGAAATCTACACCATTTGCAGCTAGTAAGAGTGCTGAAATGGCTGGTGCTAAAGCAGCTGAAATGGGAATGAAAAAGGTAGAAGTAGAAGTAAAAGGATTGGGAGCTGGTCGTGAATCTGCAATTAGAGCTTTACAAGCAACTGGATTAGAAGTAACAAAAATAACTGATAATACTCCAATCCCACATAATGGATGTCGTCCACCAAAGAAACGTCGTGGATAATAAGAAAGGGAGTGTAAGTGATGTTAAAATTTGAAAAACCTAATTATAAAGTAAAAGAATATATTGAAAGTGATAATTATGGTAAATTTGAAATTGAACCACTAGAAAGAGGTTTTGGAACAACTTTAGGAAATGCTTTAAGAAGAACAATGTTATCTTCTTTACCAGGAGATGCTATTACTAGTGTTAAGATTGATGGAGTTTTACATGAATTCCAAAAAATAGATGGAGTTATAGAAGATGTAACAGCAATTGTTCTTAATTTAAAGAGCATTGTTATTAAGAATCATTCTGATGATTATAGTTTTATTTTAAGACTTTCTGCAGATAAAGAAGGAGAAGTATATGCTAGAGATATCGAATGTGATACTGATATTGAAATACTAAATCCTGATCAACTTATTTGTACTTTAGCTGAAGGTGGAAGTATAAATATGGAAATGACTATTGCTAATGGTCGTGGAAGTTTTGTTGCAGAAGAAAATAAAAAATTATATGGAGAAAATGCTAAACAAAATGTTATATTTATCGATAGTTTATATTCTCCAATTGAAAGAATTAATTATGAGGTTGAATCAGCTCGTGTTGGACAAGATAATAATTATGATAAATTAATATTAGAAGTATGGACTAATGGATCTATTACTCCAGAAGAGTCTGTTGCTTTAGCTAGTAGAATATTAATTGAACATTTTGAAATATTAGCTGATTTGAATGAAATAGCTGATGAAACTGGTCTTATGTCTTCAAAGGCTGAAGATCCTAATCAAAAAGCTTTAGAAACTTCTATTGATGATTTAGATTTATCAGTTCGTGCTTATAATTGTTTAAAGAGAGCTGGAATCTTAACATTAAGAGATTTAACAGATAAATCAGAAAATGAAATGATGAAGATTCGTAATCTAGGTAAGAAATCATTAAAAGAAGTTATTGATAAAGTTAGAAGTATGGGTCTTGATTTTAGAGAAGATGACTAAGAAAGGATGGTATTATGGCTTATAGAAAATTAGGAAGAGATAATAAACATAGAAGAAGTATGTTATCTACTTTAACGAAACAACTTATTCAAAATGAAAAGATTGTTACTACTGAAACAAGAGCTAAGGAAGTTAGAAAAAGTTTTGATAAGATGATTAGTTATGGTAAGAAAAATACATTAATTTCTAGAAGAAATGCTTTAGCTTTCTTAAATAATGATGAAGCTTGTGTTAATAAAGTATTTGGTGAACTTACTACTCGTTATATCGAGAGAAATGGTGGCTATACTAGAATTATTAAGACAACTGAAAGACGTGGAGATAATTCTTTAATGGTTATTTTAGAGTTATTAAAATAAGATATCGTTATGATATCTTTTTTTATTGTTTTATTTATTTTTTTTTGATATAATGTTATTAGTAGTAAAATATATTTCTGTTTGATTAGAGGTGTGTTGTATGTCTAGTAGAGTAGATAAGTATTCTAATGATAGTGATAATATTCAATCTAGAGTTAGTCGTAATGCTAGGTTATATGAGTCTGTTTATGATGAACATGGTGATTTAGAAAATTTGCCTTTAGCTGATAATACTAGAGATATTGATATTAATAAACTTAAAGATTTAATTTCTGGTATGGATAATGAAGCTAGTGATGATAGTGCTTTAAATATTGATGATTCTTTTTGGGAAAATAAAAAGAGAAACATTGATAATGATAGAGTTTATGATATTAATAAGATGTTAGAAAAGGCTAAATATGAAAATGGTAAATTAAAAGATTCAGAAAGTGAACTTCTTAAGACTAGTAGACAGATATTATCTACATTAGATATAGATGATAAATATGATGAAGAAGATACTAGTTATGATAAAGAGAGTGAAGATAATTATGTTGATGATAAATTATCTATGACTAGAGAAATGAAATATCATACAAAGCAATTATCGAGAGATCCTTTAATTGAACAAGTTATGCCTACTAATGATTTAGCAATGGATTTATTCTTTGATTTAAAACCTACTGGTGATACAATGGTTACTAAACCAATAAAAGAGGATTCTGATGATGATATTCCTTCGCGTGAGATTGATTTAAAGAAGGTTAGTGATACTAGTGATATTGATATTATAAAAAAAGATGCTGACGGAATTGATAAAGATTTTTTCACTAGTTCGTATGCTTTTTCTGATAATGATTTTTCGGATGATGATGATGAAGATGATGGAGAATCTTCTAATGTATTAAAGATTATTTTATTAGTTCTAGGTATTTTGATACTTCTGGGATTAATTGTATATTTTGTTATGAAATTTGGTTTTGGAGTATAAAATTTAAAGAGTTTTCTTTAAATTTTTTCTTTTTATTTTATTTATTTGTGTTATACTATACTTAGGTGGTAAGTAGTATGAGAAGGAAAAAGAATAAAAGAAGGAGATTAAAGAAAAGAGTTAAGTTTTTTTTAATTGGATTTATATTAACATTATTTATTGGTTTTGGTATATACTTTATTATGGGAAAGAAAAGTTTTATTAATATAATTAAACCTTCAGACGTTTATTTAGCGAGTGATAGTGCTGTTATAAAGACTTATGTTAAAGATGAAGAAGATAACTATATAGAAGGTGAAGATCTTATAAGAGGTACTTTAGTTACTACTAAGAATGATACTGTTGATATTGAAGAAAAGAGTTATACAGAAATTAATTATAATGATAAAGTATATTATGTTGATGGATCTAATCTTGTTAAAAATAAAAAAGAGTGTGTTAAAGAAGAAAAGATGTATGTTAAGATTCCTTCCACTGCTGTTAATGCTTTAGATGATATTAAGATTGTTTTTTCTACTTCTAAGGGTGATGAATTAGAAGTAATTGATTATGATGAAGTTAATGATAAGGGGTTAGTTTCTCGTTATAAAGTTAAATTTAATGATAAAGAGGGTTATGTTGATGGGAAGTATTTAACTACTTCTTTAGAAGATGCTAAATTAAATTATAATCAGGAAATGTATGATAATATTTATTCAAAAGTAAGAGATGGCTATGGAGGTGGAGATGCTTCTAAATTGAATTTCTATCCTCATGAAAAAGTTTCTTTTGAAAATAATGTTATGCCTAAGTCTGTTTATTCTTTATATTTAAATTGTGGTAGTGAAGTTATTAATAATGTTGATAGTTATATAGAGTTTGCTAAAACTACGAAGATAAATGCTTTTGTTGTTGATGTTAAAGATAATGAATCTCCTGCTTATCCTGCTGATACTTTTAAGGAACTTAGTCCTACTAATTATAATAAAGCTATAAATAGTTATGAAAAATATAAAGAAGCTATCGATAAATTAAAAGCAGCTGGTTTTTATGTAATTGGTAGAATTACTACTTTTAAGGATAGTAGTTATATTAATGATAATCCGGGAACAGCTATATCTAATACTAATACTGGTAGCCCTTATTATCATAATGGTTCTTATTGGCCTAGTGCTTATAATAGGGATGTATGGTATTATAATGTTCTTTTAGCTAAGGAATCTGTTCAAAAGTTTGGCTTTAATGAGATTAATTTTGATTATGTTAGATTTCCTGATCGTATGCAGAGTGTTAGTTCAGTTGTAGATTTAAAGAATGCTTATAATGAATCAAAAATTCAGGCTATAGAGAGATTTGTTAGATATGCATCTGATGAATTACATAGATTAAATGTTTATGTTTCTATTGATGTATTTGGAGAGACATCAAATGGTACTTATACTACTGCTTATGGACAATATTGGCCAGCTATAAGTAATGAGGCTGATGTTATTAGTGGAATGCCATATCCTGATCATTTTGATAATTATTCTTATGGAATTAATAAGCCTTGGAATAATCCTTATAGATTAATGAATTCTTGGGGTAAAAATATTGTAGATAGACAGAGTGAGACTATGTCTCCTGCAAAGGTTCGTACTTGGATACAGGCTTATGATGTTATGAAACATGTCGATACTAATGGTATTAGTTATAATGCTGCTGAGGTTCAAGCTGAGATAAAGGGATTATTTGATGCTAATTTAAAAGATGGTTATATTACTTGGTTATCTAATTCTAATTTATATAAATATAAACAACAAAAAGGGGCCTTTGATATTGATTATTGGGAGGTATATAATGGATAAGGAAATAGTAGTTAATAATTGTACTTATGAAGTTATTAAGAACTATCGTGATGCTTTTAATGAAGAAGAATTTCTTAGTAAGTTTACAGATTATTTCTATGATTATGATTATGTTGTTGGAGATATAGCTTATGGTAAGCTTAGATTAAAGGGCTTTTATGATAGTAATAATAAAAAAGTTAAAGCAATTAATAATTATAAGAATGTTGATAAGTATTTAACGGAAATGTGTGCTAATGATTGTAAACATTTTATAGTTAAAAAAGTAAATAAAAAATAATACTTAATAGTATTATTTTTTTTAATTTGTATATCTTAAACTTTCATTTGAGATATTAAATATCATTCCTACAAGAAGCATATATGATAGTAGGGAAGAACCTCCATAACTTATAAAGGGGAGTGTTATTCCCATTATTGGTAGTAATCCTATTGTCATAGATATGTTTTGGATTTGTTGGAAGAGGAGAACTGCTATAATTCCACCAATAGCATATTTATCTGTTATATCAGTAGTTTTATTTGCTGTTAGTAATAGATTAATATCAAAGAATATTAGGAGTAATAGTAATATAGAAGCTCCTATTAATCCAAAATTTGATGCTATTACAGCAAAGATAAAGTCTGTTTGCATTTCGGGGAAATAGATTGGTGTTTGATTAAAGCCATGTCCTAATAATCCAGCTGATCCTATAGCTGTTAGTGAATTAGTTAATTGCATACCACTATTTGATGACCAGTTTATAATTCTATCTATTCTGTATAAAAGACTAGTTCCAAATATTTTTAGAAATAGATCTTTATCTATTTGATAAATCATTGTTACAGATCCAATAATTCCTGCTGTTACTAATAGTATTAGGAAGAACCATCTTTTTCTTATTCCTCCAACAAAGAGCATTACTAAGGCTATTACAATATATATCATTACAGCACCTGTATCTGGTTCTATAAATGTTAATGCTGAAGGTATTATTACAATAATAAATATTTTTATTAGGAATAGTAATTCATTTAGAGCAGTTGGATTTGTGTATTTTTCGTTAAAGTCTCTTATTAGTTTGGATATTATTATTATTAAGAAGACTTTCATAAATTCACTCGGTTGAATACTACCTATATATTTTATATTAAACCAACAGCGGGCGTTATTTATTTCTTTTCCTATAAATAGGACTAATACAAGAGAGATAACACCAATAATATAAAACCACCAGGCATTGTTATAGAGGAATTTATTTCCTATAGCCATCATGAAATATGAAACACTAAAACCTATTACATACCAAATAATTTGTTTAAGCCAATAGTTTTGATATTCAATACCCATTAAGTCTTTGGTACAATAGATTGATATTACGGATATTATACCAAATATTATTAAGGGTATTAAAATAGAGTTTTCTACTTTAAATTTAGATATGTGTTTGATATTATCACCCTTTCTTTTTGTTATTTCTTAATTATTTTAACACATATTAATTAAATTATAAAGTTATTTAAATAATTATCTTTTAAAAAATGTTTTTTTGGTATATAATTATAATAAGTGAGGTGGATTATGAGAGTCTTGGTACAGAGATGTCTGGAGGCTTCTGTAAAGGTTGATAATAAGATTGTTGGTGAGATTGGTAAAGGTTTAATGTTATTAGTTGGCTTTACTGATGGCGATACAGATAAAGAAATTGATTATATGGTTGATAAAGTTCTTAATTTAAGAATATTTGATGATGAAAATGGCGTTATGAATAAGAGCTTGCTAGATGTAGGTGGAAGTATTTTATCTGTTAGTCAATTTACTTTATATGCTGATACCAGAAAGGGAAGAAGACCTTCTTATGTTAATGCTTTATCAGGAGATAGAGCTTCACTATTGTATGATGAATTTAATGATAAAATTAAAAAGTGTAATGTTTTTATTAATACGGGTATATTTGGAGCGGATATGAAAGTATCTTTAATTAATGATGGACCTGTTACAATTTTATTAGAAAAGGAGTGTAATAATGAAAAAGAATAATAAAATTAATTATAAGCTTGTAAATATTCTACTTGTTACTTCTATAGTTGCAGTTATTTATTTAATTAGTGGATTTTGGGTTGGTTTACTTAATAAGCTATTTGCTATTTTACTTCCTTTTATTATTGGATTTGCAATAGCGTATGCTTTATTCCCTTTAAAGAAAAAGTTGATGGAAAATGGTATTAGTAGTATTTTATCAGTTGTAATAATCTATTTTATATTATTTGGTTTTCTTGTTCTTATGGGAATAATAGTTATTCCAATGTTTTATGATCAATTGATATTATTCTTATCTAATATTTCAGCTGTTGTTACAGATTTATCTTCGAAGTTTGAATTAGATTTAGGATTCTTACAAGCTTCTTTAAAAGATATTTCTGCTGATGTTATTAAAGATGTTGGAGGACATATATCTAATGGTGCTATTTCTATTCTTAATTCTTCAATATCATTTCTTACTAATTTTATTGTTGTAATTATCGTTTCTGTTTATTTCTTACTTGATATGGAAAATATAAGAAGGGGAATTATACTTAGATTAAAGAAGTATAAAAATAGAAGTTATAGTTATGTTAAGACTCTTGATTGTGAAGTTACTAATTATTTTAGTGGTTTATTGAAAACTATTATTATTCAGTTTTTTGAATATACAATTGTGTTCTTATTGATAGGACATCCTAACTGGTTAGTATTGGGTATATTAGCTGCTGTTACAACTATTATTCCTTATTTTGGAGGTTTACTTACTAATATTTTAGCGCTAGTTATATCTTCAGTTATCAGTACGAAGATGTTTATATTAACACTTCTTGTTTGTTTAATTTGTCCTAATATTGATGGTTATATTATTGGTCCTAAGGTATATGGACAGACTAATAAATTACATCCTTTAGTAATTATATTTGCTGTATTTGCTGGTGGAGTTATTGGTGGTGTTTGGGGTATTGCTGTATCTTTACCAGTTGCTATAATTTTAATTGCTACAATTAAGTTCTTTAGAAAAGATATTAATTCTACAATAGGTAGCATAAAAGAGGGAAGATAATATGAAAGTTTTGTTATATACAGAAGGTCAGAAAACAATTAGAAAAAGTGGGTTAGGCAAAGCTATTAAACATCAGATGAAGGCTTTAGAGTATGCTGGTGTTCCTTATACTACTAATATAAGAGATGATTATGATATTTTACATATTAATACTTATTTACCATATTCTTATAATTTAGCTTTAAGAGCTAAAAAGAATGGTAAGAAGATTGTTTATCATGCTCATTCTACGGAAGAGGATTATAAGGATGGTTTTATTTTAGCAAAACAAACGGCTAAGGCTTTTAAGAAATGGCTTATTAAGTGTTATAGTTTAGGAGATGTTATTGTTACACCAACTCCTTATTCAAAGAAGTTATTAGAGGGATATGGTTTTTCACAAAAAATATATGCTATTAGTAATGGAATTGATATTAAAAATTTTAAACATAATAAAGAATTGGGTAATTTATTTAGAAAAACTTATGGTTATAAAGATAGTGATAAGGTAATTATTGGTATCGGTTTATATATTGAAAGAAAAGGCATTGTTGATTTCGTGGAACTTGCTAAGAGAATGCCGGAATATAAGTTTATTTGGTTTGGACATAGTCCATTAGCTGCAGCTACAAAACCTGTTAGAGAAGCTGTTAATACTAAACTTCCTAATTTGACTTTTGCTGGTTATGTAGAATCAGATATGATTATTGGGGCAATGAGTGGCTGTGATTTATATATATTCCCAACTTTAGAGGAAACAGAGGGTATTCCTATTATTGAAGCTTGTGCTTGTAAGTGTAATGCTTTAATTAGAGATATTCCTGTATTTGATTATTGGTTAGAAGATGGGGTTAATGTATATAAGGCTAAAGATGTTTCGGAATTTGAAGTAAAAATTAAGAAAATAATAAATGGGGAATTACCTTCTTTAGTTGAAGAAGCTTATAAGGTTGCTTTAGATAGAAGGTTAGAGGTTGTTGGTGAAAAATTAAAGAGTGTTTATGAAGAAGTTATGAAAGATTAGTTTTATTGACATGATTTTTTAGGCATTGTATAATTTAAGAGTAGTAGAATAAAAAGTGGTGATATTATGGAAACATTAGGTAATTATAAATATCCTGATATGGCATCCGCGATTGCTGTTAAGGATAATGTTGTTAGTGGTAAGAAATATCGTATTACGATATTGACTGAAAGGCTTGTTAGATTAGAGTATAGTGAGACTGGTACTTTTGTTGATAAGCCTTCACAGAGAGTTATATATAGGAAGTTTCCTAAAGTTTCATTTAGTGTTTCTAATTCTGCTACTTTATTACAAATTATTACAAAAAATTTTACTATAAATTATGTTATTGATAAATCTTTTATTGGTAGTAAAGTTACACCTGGTAATACTTTAAAAATTACTATGAATGGAAAAGAACGTTCTTGGTATTATAATCATCCAGAAGCTAAGAATTGTGGCTCAATTAATTATTCTTTGGATAATTATAAGGGTAGATTAAAGTTATCTAAGGGACTTTATTCTTTAGATGGTTTTACTTTTATTGATGATAGTAATACTATGATTTTAGATGATTCTGGTAATTATGTTAAGAGAAATGGTAATGATTTAGATTTTTATGTTTTTATTTATGATAAAGATTTAGGAATGTGTTTAAAGGATTATTATGCTTTAACTGGTTCTCCTATGTTTATTCCTAGATATGCTTTAGGTAATTGGTGGTATAAGGATTCTAAATATGATAGTGATAGTATTAGTTCTTTAATTACTAAGTTTAAAGAAGATAAGATTCCACTATCAGTTTTTGCGTTGGGTAATAAAATTCATTGTAAGGGAGATTTCTTTAGTATTGATAGTAATAGTATTGATATTAGAAGTACTGTTTCTTTATTAAATAGTTCTGGGGTTAGATTGGGAATGGTAATAGATCCATCTAAACCATTAGAAAATATTAGTCCTTATTATGCATCAATTGCTTCGATGATTAATAATGCTAATCCGTATAATTTTGTTCCTATGGATAGAAATAGAATGGATGTATATAGTGCTTTAGTATTAGGTACTGTCGTTAATAGTGGTGTTAGTGCTACTATACTTGGTTATAATAATAAAGATGATAATAATTCGCTTGCTTTACTTAATCAGTTACATTATGCTATGGATGGATTTAAGATGCATCGTAGAGGTGTTGTATTAACAAGAAATCATAATATTGCTATTCATCGAATGGGAATTGTTTTAACTGGTAAGACTAATGTTGATTGGAATACTTTAAATATACTTCCTAAATATAATTCTAGTGCTTCTAATATGGGTATTAGTTATATTGCTAATCCTATTGGTGGTTATTATAATGGGGTTGAAAATTATGAGTTATATATTAGATATATTCAATTTGGTGTATTTAGTCCAATATTGGTTTTAGCTAGTGATGATGGAAAATATTATAGACGTGAACCTTGGAGATGGAATGCTAGTGAAAATGAGATAATAAAGAAATATTTACGATTAAGAAATAAACTTATTCCTTATCTTTATTCAGAAGCTTATGTTTATTATAGTGCTGGTAGTCCTATAGTACAGCCTTTATATTATAAATATCCTAAGATATATGATGAACCTTTATATAGTAATGAATATTTCTTTGGTAGTTCGATGTTAGTATGTCCAATTACTAAAAGAAAGAATATGATGATGGATAGAGTTGTTCAAAGATTATTTATTCCTGAGGGAATATGGTATGAGTTTGAAAGCGGCAAGAAATATATTGGTAATAAATATTATATGAGCTTTTATCGTGATGAAGATTATCCAGTATTTTGTCGTGCAGGTTCAGTTATTCCTCT
>JAEEGL012465680.1_pt1 | contig 11043 bp, 11 predicted proteins | sample 9134231 | NCBI WGS metagenome assembly JAEEGL01 (sample SAMN16246548, study PRJNA631951) | gut metagenome | biome: gut microbiome; feature: rumen; material: fiber-attached | host: Bos | place: Iran: Karaj | collected 2018-10
CCGATCTCGGATACAACGATCATGAGCTCGGCAGGTGCGCAGTGCAATCACATTGCTCACGTGTCGACACAGCTTCCGTATGCTCTTACATGTGCAGCGGTATCGTTCGTCACATACCTTATTGCCGGTTTCGTAAAGAATGCGGCAATATCCCTTATCATAGGAATCATTCTTATGGTAGGTACGGTCCTCTTGCTTAAGAAGATACTTCCGACGCCTGACTCTGCTTCTTTGCAGAAAGAGTCTCAGAAACCTGCGACAGAATGATCGCGCCGAACATGATGAGGCACCCTGCCAGCTCTCTGGGCAGCATGCTCTCGTGAAGGATGATCGCAGCAGTGATAACTGCGAAGACTGACTCGAGACACATTAACAGAGAGGCAACAACGGGACTTGCTTTTTTCTGTCCCAATATCTGAAAAGTATATGCAATGCCGCAGCTCATTATTCCCGAATAAAGAAGGGAAGGGGCTGCGGTTTTTATGTCTGATAATACCGGGTTCTCGAAAATAAACATTGCGGCAATAGAAAGGACTGCGGCGACAAGGAACTGCATGAATGACAGCTGCACGCCGCTTGTCTTTCCGTCTTCAACGAACTTATCTATGAGCATTATCTGTACTGCGTAAAAGACAGCACAGATGAGAGCCAGGATATCGCCGAGATTGATATTTGTAAGTTCAGCGGGATTGATACAGAGAAGGAACAGACCGATAAGGCCGATGAAGATCGATACCCATGTAAGTACGGCGATCTTTTTCTTCAAGAACATGACCGAGAAGAGCGGCACAAAGAACATATAGAAAGCCGTGATGAATGCGATCTTTCCTGATGTCGAATAATAGAAAGCGAACTGCTGGAAGTTCTGTGCGAATGAGAAAACGATGCCAAGGATAAGACCCTTTTTGAGCATATTCCTGCTTAGGTCAAAACCTTTGTTGATCACGAGCGTGAAGGGCAGAAGGAAGAGCATTCCCAAAGCCGTTCTGATTCCCGTGAAAGTAAATGCGTCGATGCTCTGCATGCCGATCGACTGGGCAACGAAAGACGATCCCCAGATGATGGCGGTGATTAAAAGCAGTATGACTCCCTGTGGTCTGGTCTTGCGCATCTGAATTCCTTTCTTTTAAGCAAGAGAAATATATATTACCGCGGTGGGTTTTGCAAGAAAAACTTGACGTATACCCCGAGGGGGTATATAGTTATTCAAGATAAGTATACCCCCAGGGGGTATATGACCGGAGGTGACACGATGGCTGAGAAGAAGTGCCCGCATTGCAGAACCAAAGTGAGATCTGATGAGGAGATAAAGGATCTCATTACGCGTTTAAACCGTATTGAGGGACAGATCAGAGGTATCAGGAAGATGGTTGAGGAAGATGCGTACTGTGTCGATGTTTTGACTCAGGTAAGCGCTGCGAAGTGCTCGCTGAACAGCTTCTCGAAGACCCTTCTGGGAAGCCATATAAGGACCTGTGTAGCTGAAGATATCCGTAACGGTTCGGAAGAGAAGACTGAAGAGCTGGTTGAGCTCTTACAGAAACTTATGAAATAAATATCAACCTTAGAATGCGTATTCCTTATGGAAAACAATGAAGTAAGAACAGATAAGTACCTGGTAACGGGCATGAGCTGTGCCGCCTGCCAGTCACATGTCGAAAAGGCTGTGAACGGCGTTGAAGGCGTAAACTCATGCAGCGTATCGCTGCTCACGAATTCGATGAGCGTCTCAGGTTCGGCTGATCCTCAGGCTGTTATTAAGGCTGTGGAAGATGCCGGATATGGCGCTTCGCTTGAAGGCGGCAGGGAGAAAGCCAAGGGACAGATTTTCGAGAGCATGGAAGAGCAGCTCGGAAATAAGGAGATCCCGCTTCTTAAAAAGAGGCTGATCAGTTCTGTAATATTCCTGCTGGTGCTTATGTATTTCTCCATGGGAGTATCCATGTGGGGATGGCCTGCGCCTGAGTTATTGGAACACAATATGGTGGGGATAGGCATCATCGAGATGCTCTTGTCCTTCATCGTGATGGTGATCAATAACAAGTTCTTCGTGAACGGATTTAAGGCGCTCATTCATAAGAGTACAAATATGGATACGCTGGTCGCGATGGGATCAGGAGTTTCCTTCATTTATAGTTTTGTAACATTGTTACACATGACAGCGGCGGGCTCTCACGAGGCTCAGATGGCATTGATGGATGAGCTTTATTTCGAGTCCGCAGCCATGATCGTGACGCTGATAACCATCGGAAAACTATTAGAAGCCATATCAAAAGGACGCACCACGAATGCTCTTAAGGGACTCCTTAATCTCCGTCCCAAGACAGCTGTCCTGATAAGAAACGGAGAGGAAGTAACGGTTCCTGTAGATGAAATCTCAGTCGGAGATATCTATGCGGTAAGGCCTGGCGGATCTGTCCCTGTGGACGGAATGATCGTCGAAGGCGAGTGCGCAGTTGATGAATCAGCTCTCACAGGAGAATCGGTGCCTGTTGATAAGACAGCCGGAGATAAGGTATCTGCAGGAACCATTAACAGATCAGGATATATCAGATGCCGCGCCGAGAAGGTCGGAGAGGATACGACTCTCGCGCAGATAATCAAGATGGTTAGTGATTCTTCTGCAACGAAGGCGCCCATCGCAAGGATCGCAGATAAAGTATCAGGAATATTCGTTCCCGCAGTGCTCATTATCGCGGCAATAGTATTCGTTATCTGGCTCATTACGGGTGCAGGCACAGGCTATTCACTTACAAGAGCTATTTCAGTTCTTGTTGTAAGCTGCCCGTGCGCATTGGGACTTGCGACACCAGTTGCGATAATGGTCGGCAACGGCGTAGCTGCTAAGAACGGGATCCTCTTTAAGACTTCAACTTCGCTCGAGCAGACAGGCAAGGCGGAGATAATAGTTCTTGATAAGACAGGAACTATCACGGGCGGTGTTCCCGTGGTTACAGACATTATTCCCGTAACAGATGAGGCAGAGCTTCTTAAGTATGCCTATGCGCTCGAAAATAGGAGCGAGCATCCTCTCGGAAAAGCTGTTGCCGATTACTGCAGAACGCATGGAGTCGCGCTTGAAGATGCGGATAACTTCCGCGTTCATGCAGGAAACGGTCTTGAAGGAACAGTAAACGGAAAGAATGTAAGAGGCGGAAACAGCAAGTTTATAGGGTCTGTTGATGCAGTTTTCGATGACAGGGCAAAAGAACTTGCATCAAAGGGAAAGACACCACTGTTCTTTGAATCCGAAGGCAAGCTTATGGGCATTATCGCCGTTGCAGATGCGATAAGGGAAGACTCATCTGAAGCTGTAAATGAATTGAAGAAACTCGGCCTTTATACGGTCATGCTGACAGGCGATAACATAAGGACCGCAGACAGCATCGGTAAGCTCTCCGGCGTTGATATGACCGTTGCTGAAGTTCTTCCCGGAGACAAGGAAAAAATCGTCAAAAAGCTTAAGGAATACGGCAAGGTGATAATGGTCGGCGACGGCATAAATGATGCTCCTGCGCTTACCTCAGCAGAGATTGGAATAGCGATAGGAGCAGGAACAGATATCGCAATTGATGCGGCAGATGTTGTGCTCATGAAATCAAGCCTGAAAGATGCTGCGGCTGCCATAAGGATTTCCAGAAGAACGATAAGAAATATCCACGAGAACTTGTTCTGGGCATTCATCTACAATGTTGCGCTTATACCGGTTGCAGCAGGCGCGTATGCGGCTTTGGGCGTAACAATGACACCGATGTTCGGTGCGGCTGCAATGAGCCTGTCGAGCTTTACTGTATGCATGAACGCGTTAAGGTTAAATCTCGTAAAGCCATATAACAGCGGGCACGACAGGGTAAAGAGCGATATCAGGAACAGACTTAATGAGATTAAAAATGAAATTGAAAAAATAAACACAAAGGAGACTACAACTATGGTAAAGACGATCTCTATTGAAGGCATGATGTGCGGACACTGCGAGGCAACAGTTAAGAAGGCTCTCGAGGCATTAGACGGCGTTGTATCTGCCGAAGTATCTCACGATAAGGGCACAGCAGTAGTGACGCTTGAAAAAGGCGTTGATGACGGCATCCTGACCAAGGCTGTCGAAGACAAGGATTTCAAGGTCACGGGAATAGCCTGATCAGAAAAAACAGATTATTGGGAATGATCCGACGGATGCGGTTTTCAGGAGAAGGTTTTCCTGAGAAGTGTTCTGCCGCAGTTTTTGCAAATAACAGCCATAACATTCCCTCCCTTATCCCATTATTTTTCTTATATCATGGCATGCTCAAAAACAATTTAATTGAGGGATACTGATGAACGAAAACGTGCGGCATCGTGAAGAACAAAAATAATTAATACCGTAATTCCGCTCTTAAATGTATAATTGTATCTGAAGAGGTGGGGCTAATGATACACATTCTAATAGTAGAAGACGAAAAACCTATATCTAACCTGATCAGGATGAGCCTTACAAAGGCCGGTTATTCATGCACATGCGCGTATGACGGTGAAGAGGCTTTCGATCTTATCAGGAACAATCCGTACGATCTGATCTTGCTTGACGTAATGATCCCGAAGATCGACGGTTTCTCATTGATGCAATATATACGTCCGATGAAGGTTCCGGTCATATTCTTAACGGCCAAGAATATGGTCGAGGACAGGGTAAGAGGACTTGAACTCGGTGCAGAGGATTATCTTCCGAAGCCGTTTGAGATCATTGAATTGCTCGCAAGAGTAAATGTTGTTTTGCGCCGTTATAACAAGACTGATACTGAAATCAATATCGCAGGTCTCGTAATCGATACGAAGGCTATGATCGTATACAAGAACGGATACCAGATCGCGCTGACGCCGAAGGAGTATGAACTGCTTCTTCTTTTCGCGAGGAATCCGGGAATTGCGATGTACAGAGAGACTATCTATGAGCGTGTCTGGAATGAGCCTTTCCCTTACGGAAGCAAGACAGTTGATCTTCACGTTCAGAGACTGCGTAAAAAACTCGGATGGGATGATGTCATCCACTCCGTGCCTAAGGTCGGTTACAGACTGGAGGCATAATAATGCGGTTCAGGCAGAAGATGCTCCTCGTTATGGTATGGCTTCTCACGTTGAGTTATGGCGTGGGAGGAGTTCTTCTTATCAGGCAGAATTTTACGAGCAGTTTATATCAGGTTGAGAACAGTGCACGGGAATCTTATGAGATGATCCTTCAGACTGTTCAGCTCGTTAACGCTGTCGACATCCAGCAGGATTTCTCGAGCATAAGTAATGCTCTTAACAGACTTAATGTTGTTGACAGTCTTATCGGCATGAAGCTTTCAAGAGGCGATAAGGTCCTTTATGCAAACGGTGAGACGGTTGCTGACATTGACAGCAATGTTGAATTTGAATCGGTTCTTTTTTCGAGAGACACAAGGCATCTTTATCAGATAAAGGGCCTGGTTACTACTAACGGCAAGCCTTTGGAACTTGTGGTGCTGTACGATATTTCGCCGATCTATCAGGCAAGAGATGCGCAGGTCAACACTTACCACCGGGTTTTTATCGTTCTGATCATTGCGGGAGGATTTGCTGCGTGGATCACCACCTATCTCATGACCAAGCCGCTTGCAAAGGTCTCAAGGACCGCGAGAGCTTTGGCGTTGGGGCAGCTCGATGCAAGGGTCAACTCCAAGACAAGTGATGAGATCGGTCAGCTCGGATCGGACTTCGATAACATGGCCGACAGACTTTCAGAGAACATAAACGAGTTGAGGATGTCCATGGTTCATCAGGAACAGTTTATGGGAAGCTTTGCGCATGAGCTCAAGACACCTATGACTTCCATTATCGGATATGCCGACCTTTTGAGAAGCCAGTCCCTGTCGGGTGAGGAAGCGCAGGAAGCTGCAAACTACATCTTCTCCGAAGGCAAGCGACTTGAATCTTTGTCCTTTAAACTTCTGGATCTCCTTATGATGAAAAAGGAAGATATCAATCTTGTGCCTACTGACATGAAGAGCATCATCGAAAATCTTACGATGCATCTTCAGCCGGTATACAGGAAGAATAATATTTCGCTTCAGTGCCGCTGCGCGCCCGGATATTGTTTGACAGAACCGGATCTCTTCCGTTCGGTGCTCAACAACCTTTTGGATAATGCGAGAAAGGCTCTTGATAACGGAGGCAACATACTGATCCTTGGTGAGCGCGTTAAGGGCTATTACAGGATCCGTGTTTTCGATAACGGAAGAGGCATGCCGGAAGAGGCGATCAAGCACATTACCGAAGCCTTCTACCGTGTTGACAAATCGCGTTCGAGAGCTCAGGGCGGCGTAGGTCTCGGACTTGCTCTTTGTAAGGAGATCATCGATATTCATAAAGGAACGATATCGTTTGCTTCGAGAGAAGGAAACGGAACCTGTGTCACTGTCGTTCTTAAGGAGACCGAAGCATGAAAAAGTTCAGAATGGTAATTGTTGCGGTCTTTTTCCTTATGGCGGTTGCGCTCGGCTGGTTCCTGCCTTTGGCTTCGTTTAATTTCTATGACAGTATCAATGAAGGAAAGACTGAGGAATTGGAGATCCAGAAGATCAATCTCAATTACAGGGATGACCTGCTTATCAATCAAAAGATAAGTATCGTTAATTATGATTTTTATATAGATGAAAATATCAGAATCGATAAGGGAATATATATCCAGGAAAAAGATGTAAAAAGGATCGTCAGCGATTTCCTGGCTGATTTCACCGGATTAAGATACGATCTCGAAAATGATTTTTTCGCGGAACCGTGGCTTATCAATCTGTCAAACAACAGAGGAACCATCGTTATCTGGGTGGTGGAGTGTATGCTGCCCAGCGGTTGGAGCTTCCAGTGTTTTGTGGACGATAAGAGCGGTGCAATACTTAAATGCGGATTCTACGGCGGCCTGTGTGACTGGGCTGATCTGGTCACCGGATTCTATGATTTCGAAGCGCCCGAAAAAGGTGTAACAGAGAAATTCTGTAATGCGCTCTACAAACATTATTCCGGTCAGATCAGTGCGAAGCTGGTTAACCATTTTGCGGTTGATGACTGGGAAGGTTATGACAGCAAATACAGGCTGGTCTTCAGAGATGAAAAGAATTATACATTTGAAGTTACTGTAACTGTGTCTCTTGACGGAACTACCATTGCAACTACTTAAAATTTTTCAATTGATGCCGTTTTGATGCCGATTTAGTACTTTTTTGATTTTTCCCTTTGCAATAATACACTCAGAAAGTTAAGCAAAGGAGGAAAAAACATGTTTCCGGATTTAGCTATGAAAGTAAAAGGATATGCCGCAAATATGGGGAGCGGATTCGTAGTGATTGCGGGCTTCCTGCTCGCAATCGCGATGGTTTTCATAATCGTGTTCGCACGTTGGAATCAGGTAGAGAATAGTTCTTCCGTGTATAGCATGAATTCCGATAAACCAAAGATAGAATCTTCAGTTGATGAATCAGGATATGTGGCGGTAGTACTGCCTGACAGAATCGACTAAAGGTCAAGTTCAATCTTCACCGACGAAAATATTCCAAGATGCAATCTCCGTATCACTTATGGTCTTCATAACGAGTTTTGCATTGTCGAGAAGATAGTCGCTGTAGCCCGAAGACCAACCGCGATTAACCAGTTCCTTGATAATCAGACCGCTTATATCTTCTATAAGACCGATCTTATTTGCACTCTCTCCTTCGCTCATTTGAGATAGCTCAATAAGCGGTTCTACGACACAGTTCAAGGTGGTAAGCTCCTTCATCGCTCTGAAACGCCATTTGTAATATGGCATATATCGACCGTTAATAAGGAACAAAAGTGCAGAGACCTTATATATGAATTCTGTTGCACAATAATATGCGGCTCCGATATCACCGCGCTTAATAGAGCGAACATAATTAAATTGCCCGGTTTTACCCGCCATGGCAAGGTCTGCAGCGACTTTCTTCTTTTTTATATCTTCAGGATAATATCCTTCCCAAACACTGCGAATAGCAGAAAACTCACCCGAAGGGTCATGGAAAACCTTTCCGTTGACCGCTTCGGCTAAATGCATTTGCGGTGTTGCAAGCCAGTCTTGCGTTGTTACCGGAGCATGAGTCATTCCGGTATGTTCATAATAGAATTCCTCGATGCTGTGCACGCCTACTCTGTGGCGTCTTGCGCCGGTCATTACGGGTGACGGCTCAGCCATTCCGACATCGCTTCTGTGATTTAATATGAATTCCTGAACAGGAAGATTTTCATAAGCTTTCTGGAGATCATCGCCGATCTTTTTCTTTAGTTCTTCGGGAAGCCACAGACAAAACCCCGGCGCGTAGTCGTGATCTCTTGAGATGTAGTCATCGTAGCCGAAACACTCTGATGTCTGGCCGGCAAGGCCCGCTGCGATCTGATCCTTGTATCCGGGAAATTCTCTCTCAAGCATCGGAAGACCATACTCTTCGAAAAACACTTCAGATATCTTAAGTCCGTTCCACATAATCCGCTCCTTTGATGGGGTCTGACCCCATCAAAAATATTATACAAAATTACGCGGGAAGCCCAAAGCAATCTTCATTAATATCGTTTTGAATCGCCGTTTCCTCTTCGGTATGCGATAGTTTGTCCAGCACAAAAGCTGTGTATTGATCAGGATCATTCTCAAATGAACCGAGTATTCTGTCAGTGCATATCATAGTTCTCATTATGTGATCGATCGTCATTTCAGTTTTATCAAATCTGTTAGGCTTCTTATCAAACAGCCTGTAACTGCTGTATAAATAATCCTCCGGTGACCGAACCAGATTTGCCTTGACCGGATTTAGATGAATGTATCTGCTGACTTCAAGAAAATACCGCTCGTCATTGATCAGACAGGCAGTATATCTTCCTTGAAACAGATGTCCTGTAAGATTATGTCTGTGATTATAATATCCGGCATACACACCCGAAATGCTCTGAATGATCTTTCCTAGGTCATCGGAGATGGTTTCGATCGACATATGATAGTGGTTGTTCATAAGACATATGCTGTGAATCTTAAACGGGTACTTTTTCTGAACTGCCTGTATGTATTTGAGAAATGCAAGATAGTCTTCATGATCAGCGAAAATAGGTGTTCGTCTGTTTCCTCTGTTCATTACATGGTAAGTGGCTCCCGGATACCAGATTCTTTTCTTTCTTGCCATAAGAATACCTCTCTAAAAATCCGTAAATACGGATTAATTGTGCAAATTAAATTATTGCTTATCGGCAATTTGTTTTATCGCCTCAGCATAACCCAGCAGCCTTTCTTGCATGCTTGAGTCTAAAGAATTAAATGTGCTTACTAATCTTCCGGCATCACTATCAGAATCAACTGCATACCAACTCTGAAGATCCTCTTTTTTTCCTGTCTGTTCTACACCGGAAAGTAACCACTCAAGTGAGACGTTCAGGATCTTGCATATAATCAGTATTTTTTCTGCAGTAGGATTCGTCCGTTTCTTTCTCCAATCACTGATAGTCGATTGCGGTATTCCGGTTCTTTCTGAGAATTCTTTTTGAGACATGTTGTATTCCTGAAGCTTCGCGAAAATCCTGTCGCTGATCATCATGTGTGTCATCCTCCCGGAATATGCAAAATATCGAAATGTTTTGAATCAATCCGTATATACGAATTTTATTAACTTGTTATTCTACTGTCAAGCATATCTTGATAGAATAATTGACAAATAATTGAGTCTCTTTAAGTTTCTTTGATGGGGTCTGACCCCATCAAAAGGAGAAAAAATGAAAAAATACATTTTAAAAATAAATCCAATAAAATTAGAAATAAAATTTACATCAGTAATGACTGCTGCCTTAATGGCTACAACACTTGCATCTTGCACAAAAGAAATTGATCAAACTAGTACATTGACAGATAAACCAAATGTGGTTTCAGATTTAACAGATACATCTGAAGTTGTAATTAGTACAGATTTCTCAAGCCTACCAAGCACCGAAAGTACTGAATCTTACGATTTTACTTGGGAATACGATGAAACTGAAGATTTCGAAAAAGTTGTCAACAGTAAGTTTAATATGTCTATAGCCTCGTATATTTGCTGTTATGGCTTTACTCAAGATTTAAACGATGTGTATACTAATTTTATAAATAAAAGATTTGGTACCGATTATAAATGTGTTCCATTTAAAAAAGCTAATTATTTTTTTGATTATATAAATAGGGATTATAGCGTAAGGCAACGCTTCAATGATTATGAAGAATTTAGACATGTTTGTTTTAACAAAGATGATGCCATATTATCAGTATTTAACAATAAACTAATTTTAAGTTATCTTGTTCAAAATAAAATCCCGTTAGGTAAGCCGATACCAATTGAAAACTTTAAAACTTTAATGGGGGATGAGTTATATACATATGATTGTCATTTAAAATTATTATGTAAGAATCCTGAAACTGGAAATAATGATATCTCCTATAGATATAGTAAAGAAGAATTACTTGAATTAATGCAAGTATATAACCGTACAATATATAGATTATGTGTGGATAATTCGATAAAAACATGTGATCTTTTTGAAAAAACAGAAGTTATAGAATTATATAATCAATTTTTTAAAGAATTCTATGGATTTGACATAAAGTTGGGAGACGTGTTGTCAGTTGAGGATTACATTAAGATGATGAAAGAAAATCCGTTAGATATCTCTTATATAGATGGAGCTATAGTAATATAACCTCTAGAGATGATGGCTAGTCCTGTTTGATAGGGTCAGACCCTATCAAACATTCTTAATGGGGTCTGACCCCATCAAGCCATCCCATCAAGCCATCTGCTGGGCCTGTACGGCCGTGATGCAGATAACGCCTGCTAGCTCGTCTACGCTGCATCCTCTCGAAAGGTCATTAACGGGTGCTGCGAGGCCCTGGAGGAAGCTGTATGCTTCAGCCTTGCCGATTCTCTGGATGAGCTTATATCCGATGTTTCCGGCTTCAAGGTTAGGGAAGATGAGGACGTTTGCCTGACCTGCAACGGGAGATCCGGGTGCCTTTGAAGCGCCGATCTC
>JAEEGL012976422.1_pt1 | contig 11043 bp, 10 predicted proteins | sample 9134231 | NCBI WGS metagenome assembly JAEEGL01 (sample SAMN16246548, study PRJNA631951) | gut metagenome | biome: gut microbiome; feature: rumen; material: fiber-attached | host: Bos | place: Iran: Karaj | collected 2018-10
ATAAGAAAACATTAGGAAGGGAGAGTTTGACGCCCCGACAGTTGCAAAGCATAAACAAACTCGAGTCTTCATATAACAACGATGGTTCGGTTTATGTTACTTTGACAAGAATAAAGACAGCGTTCAAAAGCGTTATCGATGATCATCTGGCTAAGTATTACTACATCGCAGGAAATCCAGGCGAGCCATATAATATATCACTGAGTGAGGATTTAGTCGTTTGGGAGGACGAAGATGAGTGAGGTCAATCAACTGGATTTATTTGATGTAAAAGAGCGAGAGAAAGAAATAGCGTCAATAGACCGGCTCTTTCAAGACATCAAACAGTATCGGAAATGTTCTGAGTTTAAAAAGAAACTTGATTTCTATTCAGCATTTCCATATATAGGCGTTTACAATGCCGAGCTTGTTGCACAACAGCGTCCAGGAGCCAGATTTGTGCTTACAGCAAAAAAGTGGGCTGAGAAATATCAACGCAAGATTAAACCGAATGCCCGTCCCCTCATCATCTTGGTTCCTTTCTATCCTGTGGAGTTCTTGTTTGACATTTCTGATACCAAACCAATGGGCAAATATCAGAAGAGTCAGGATGATCAGGTTATTGAAGATATCATTGAACGTTATAAAATTGAAAGTTCTCGTAATGCTTGGTATTATTTGGATAGGATTAGAGAGAATCTGACAAAGAATGGAATTCACTTCACTGGGCATTATGTCGTAGGATCGGAAAAACATGCAGAGATTAGAGCCGACAGATCCGAGAAGCTATACGTTCCTGTTTATAAGGACTTTATTGTGGATAGCAATAATTATTTCACAATAAGCGTAAATGCCGAAAGTGATGCTGAAGCTTTTGCTGCCATCTGTCATGAGTTGGGGCACTTGTTCTGCCATCATCTATTACACACATGGTGTAAGGAGCGGTTCTTTAATAATGAAGAGGAAGAAAAAGTGGTTAAGGAGTTTGAAGCTGAGGTGGTTTCATATCTTGTTTGTAGTCGTCTGGGAATCCATACGAATTCCATGAAATACCTCGCTGAATATCTTCACGATAAGGATGAAATTCCGGAAATATCTGTTGAACGAGTATTCCATGCTGTTGATGTTATACAAAGAATGGCATCAGACTATATGGACATCACAGAATGTATGTTATACAAGCATGATGTGGTATTTAAAGCAGCTGTAGATAAGGAAAAGAAGAGAAGGAAAGAAGAACGGGAGAAAGCGAAAGCCGCACAGCCTTCCCGTTAAATATTCCGCAATCATCAACTAAAATGGAAGTGCAAAGGTATTGCAAGCCTTGCATTTTCATTTTTCTTGTTTTGATGTGTTTTTACTCCTAACTTTGCATCGTTGAACCAATTAAACAGTAAAGTTATGGAAGTAAAAAACATTATCAATCTCATGATCCTTGATGCCTCAGGCTCAATGGAAAGTATTTACAATCAGGCTCTCAGCGGTGTGAATGAAACCATTCAAACCATACGAATGGGACAGAAGGAACATCCAGAATTTGAACAGTCACTGACGCTTGCCTCTTTTAACTCCGGCAAGAACTATCTGAACGTGAAGTATTCTGCTACTCCAATTGACGAGGTCAAGGAAATCACTAAAGAGGATTATATCGCATGTGGTTGCACTGCTCTCTATGACGCTATGGGCGAAATGATTTCAGAACTGAAGAGAAAAGTCACACTCGAAGATCGCGTATTGGTGACAGTGATTACTGATGGCTACGAGAATGCCTCAATCCATTGGAATGGCCCCCAAATCAAATCTCTGGTAGAGGAACTTCGCCACCAAGGCTGGACATTCACTTATATTGGAGCTAATCAGGATGTAGAGGCTGTCGCTGGCAGCATGGGCATCAGAAATACTTTAGCTTTTGAAGAAACGGATAATGGTTCCAAGGAGATGTTCGAGATAGATAGATTATCGCGAACTAAACTCTACAAGAAATTACACCTTAAGGGCTTTGCAAAAAGTCTTGTTGAAGATGAGGATTATTTCGTCAAGGATAAAAATGAAAGCAAGTAGGCTATGGGGAAGTTAAGTTTAAACCAGTTATTCCAGATTCCGGCTGAAGCTGTTGAAAATCAGAAAGGGAAGACATTTGTTGGCATTGACTTTGGAACCAGCACAACGGTGGTTTCCATTGCCAAGTACGATGTCAGGAGCAAACAGGTGGAGTGCGCAACGCTCCATCTCGTACAGAAGGAAGCAGACGGCAACATCGTGGAAGCGGAGCTGATGCCTACGGTTATTGCCATCAACAATGATGGGAACCCACTCGTTGGCGAAGGGGCTTACAAGCTGAAGGGCAATCCAAACTACACCTTTGGTGAGAACATTTTTCACTCCTTCAAGATGGAACTGGGTAAAGACCTTGGGCCTGTATGGTATAACAGTCAGCAGCCAGCCGTCAAATCGCCCCAGGATGCTACAAGATTCTTCTTCAAATATCTGAAGCGGTGCATAGAGAAAGCCTGTCCAGATAGCGAGATTCACTATGCCGTCAGTATCCCTGCCTCATTTGAGAGCAATCAGCGTAAAGACCTGTTGGAAGCATTGGCTGCTAATGAGATTCCCATGACAGGACGAAACCTCATAGACGAGCCGAATGCCGCTTTCATGGGTTACATCAATCCTGACGAGACCTACAAAGAACCGATAGAACTGAAAGATGGCTATAATCCAAAGGTTCTGGTGTTCGACTTCGGAGCAGGCACCTGTGATATCTCCATCCTTGAAATCAGTGCCGATTATCAGGGATGTCACTCTCGCAATCTGTCTATCTCTCAGTTTACCGAATTAGGCGGTAACGATATCGACCGTTACATAGCCAACAACTATCTCCTTCCGTTGCTGCTGAAGAACAACGACATGGAAGAGGATGACTACAGCGAGAGTCAGAAAGAGGTGATAGCAGCACAGTTGATGGGAATAGCAGAACTGCTGAAAATCAAGATTTGTAAAGACTGCGAATTCCTGTTGGACGACAAGGGGATGCTAGACGATGTAATTGCCAAGAACGGTGGTCGCACTATCGAAATACCTGTTAGTATCTATACGGACTACAAACAACTGCAACAGGAAGCATTCACGCTGACCTATAGCGACTTTATCCACACGATGGAGGTGTTCTTCAAAAAAAGCATATGGCCAACCCCTACTATGGTGAAGCGACAGAAACGGTATAACAGCGTCTATGCCACCATCAATTCAGCCATCAAAAAAGCCCATGTGTCAAAGGAAGAAATTGACTATGTGATGATGATTGGCGGTTCTAGCAAGAATCCGTTTGTCCAGCGTAGCATTCGAGAGTACTTTGGCGAGAAAACTACCCTGCTTCTGCCTCCAGACATGCAGAATCTGGTGTCACAAGGTGCTGCCATCCATTCGCTGATGGTCAATGCCTTCGACATTGCAATGGTTCGTCCTATTACCAGTGAGCCTATTGTCATCATAACAAAGGATGAAAAGAGTGTACCTGTTATACCTGCTGGAACCGAGATTCCTTTCCCTGCCATCAGAGTAGACCGTTTTAGTACAGGCGACAACGAGATGCGTTGTATAGAGATTCCCGTCTGTGTCAGCAGTGAGAAGAAGATGCTCACCAACTTGAAGATCGAGGCACCTGACGAGGAAGTGTTCCCTGCTAACACGCCCATTGAGGTCTATTTAGAGATGAATGCTGACAAGGTACTTTCTGTACGAGCCACCTGTTTGGGTAAGGAATGTACGGTAGCATCTGAGAATCCCTTTGCAAACACTTATCAGACAGACGAGGAAAAGCGGATTATGCAAGCTGAACGCGACACCTATATTGCTGCCAATAGAAATGGCGGTGTACCCACTAAGGATTCGCTTATTCGTCTGAGAAATGCATATTCGGATGCAGAAAAAGAATACCGTGAGGCAGAAGTGCTGGAGATGCAGTTGAAGTACTATCCGCAGGACAATCTTTACAACAGATTGGGTGTGCTGTTCCATAATAGTGGTAACATTACGAAAGCAATGGGCTGCTACAGGAAAGCTATTTCCATTAACGATGAAGATCCCTGGCCGCACAGCAACCTTGGGCATGACCTGTTTAGAATTGGCAAATACCGTGATGCAAAGCAGGAGTTGGAACGAGCCATTGAGTTGAAGGCTGACTCACATGCTGCCATGATAATCTTAGGTGAAATCTACGCAGAAGAAGATGACAAAGAAACTGCCAATGAGTATTTTGAACAGGCTTACAACATCTTGATGCGATATTTTCATCAGGGGCTGTTAGGAGAATATGAATATAGCTGGTTACAATCTGTGGCTCGCGACCTTGGACGAGAACTACCAGAAGGCGTGAAGGCACCCGTTAGCGGAAAGAAAAATAGCAATGGCTTTAATGCAGAAAACTTGGTAACAATAACAAAAAAGATGGAGGTAGAAATATGAATTGGCTAATACCGCAGAACGAGCTTGACAAGGAACAGCGCAGCTTCCTTGACGAATTCATTAACAGAAGTGACAATGAGCTGGTTGTCGGATTCCCTGGTTCAGGCAAGACGATGCTGCTGTACTATGCTGCATTGAAAATCAGGGAAAGAAATCCTAGTGCCAAAATCATCTTTGTTGAGTTTACCCATACCCTCATCAATATGATTGAGGCAGCTCTCCAACAGATGCATATCAACGACATCAAGGTAGTTACTCAATATGAGTTTGAGAAAGCTCACAAATCAAAGCAATACGATTGTGTCATATGCGACGAGGTACAGGACTTGATACCAAAAGTGTTGAGGAATATTGCTGATAGTGCTAGGCGTGTAATTATCGGCGGGGACCCCAATCAGCAGATATATGAGAAAGATCCAAAATGGAAGAAGCCAACCTGTTCAGAAGCAGATATTCAGGCAATCTTGAATCCTGTCATCACTCGTTTAAATATCGTTCATCGTCTTAGCCGCTTTGTGATGGAAGCTGCCAATGATGTGATGCCTGAAATGAACATCATACGGGAAGGCCGGGTTTCCATGACAAAGAAGAACATAATGATACGTTTATGGAAGGCTAAGAATCAGCAGCAAGAAGTCGCCGCCATCATGAAAGATTCCAAGGATACATTGCGTCTTACAGACAGCGTGGCCATCCTGTTGCCATCTCATAGCAAGATTCTTAGTTTTGTAGAAAAAGTTCTTATTGATGCAGGCAAGGCGAATTGGAAGAGAACATACGATGAACATGGTAAAGAAGACATGAACAGTTTAAACGATTATTTGGAATCCTGTAGTATCCCAATACGCTACGTAGGTAACGGCTTTGGCAATTTTCTTGATGACAAGCCCATGATAACCCTGATGACTTATCATAGCTCAAAAGGATTGGACTTCGATAAAGTATTTCTACCATTCTGTAATCACAACGATAAAGACACGAAGTTAGTAGATAATGACAAGAAAGTTTTCCTGGTCGGAATGACTCGTAGTCGTGGAGATCTCATAATCTCCTTCTCCAAGAAGCTGAACCGATTTGTGTCCAAGTTTGCAGAGAACTGTACTCACAAGGATCTCGCAACAGACGGCACACCTATGCTTTTCGATGCTCCGACTAAACCTTTACCAAAAGGCCGGAAAGTCACTACAGTCGAACTGTTTGGATGGTAACACATATTCTACCGTAATGGAAAAAACATCAAAGAGTTTAGATGATCTCTATCCTTGGTTGCCTAAGTGTCTGTCATCAGAAGAACAAAAAGTTCTATATCTATTGTTACTAGAGTCTGGCGTCCAAGGCGATGCATTGATTGGGAACATGCTTCTATTGAAAGATACGATAGAAGATATGGATGAAATGATATTGTATATATGGGACAACAGACCTACACCAGAAGAGATTGATAAAAAATTGGTAGACATAGTTTCACGTCGCCCGCTGAGTCAGCGGGCAGGAAAATATAACAAATCCCCAAACTCATCAAATAAAAGGAAATGACTTTAGATACAGCAAAACGAATAGTACGAGAACAAGGCGAGGAGGCCTGCAAAGAGGCACTCGCCATTGTCAGGGGTGGAATGACTATCTGCGAAAAGAATGTAGATGGGAGCAGAAAATATGTTTGGGTTAAAGTGAAACCAACTATGACTGATGATGAATCAAGTATTGACGTGGCTTTGGAGATTCTGAGAATGAGAAAAACCAGACTGTTGTCACCCACTCCTATAGGACAGGCTCAGACAGAGCCTGTCATACCTAATGTGACAATGCCTTCAATTCTCTCAAATGAGACTGAAACGCAAATAGCAAGGCAATCCTTCTTCGAACGTCTGAAGAGCAAGGCCGTGGAAATATGGCATGAAATAGACAGTATTGTTGTAGAGTAAGCAAAGATGGATATACTGAATAATCGATATTTAGAAGCCCTTAGGCGAAATAGGTATGAGGAAGCAGGGGAAGTCCAGCGTTACCTCTTTCTTGATATAGATGGTGTATTGAATACTATTCGCTACAGTAACTTCCTTGTAGATCACGATGAGGATGAAGTCGATGAAGACGGTGCTTTGTTTGACCCTGAAGCAGTCAACAATTTGGCAAGTATCGTCGAGAATATACCAGATTTGAGGATTATCATCTCCTCTACTTGGCGACTTAAGGGATGGGAGTGGATGCAACGCTTATGGAAAAAACGTAAACTTCCCAGGGCGATTTATAGTTTCACTCCCGTATTAGAGGTGGTATGCTTTGTGGATAAGATAAACCGTAAAGATTCAACTTCTGTTTATCCATATGGTACAAGAGCATTGGAGGTTAACGAATGGTTAAGGCTATATGCGGGCCAGAACTCTTTAACCTACAAGTATGTAATCCTTGATGATGTCAATGATTTCTTGGTCATGCAGCAAGAGCATGTGATTATCACAGATCCTAACTTTGGAATTACAAAAGAGAATGTCCTTAAAGCATTGGAGATTCTACTGTAAAGAATTATTTTTCAAACACATGCCTTCTTGCTCTTCTAAACCCCTTATCTACAGCTTCTTTCACTGTTGTTACATAGCATTCGCCAGGTAATTTGATTTGAGTTCTATAATACTGCTGGTCAAATGGGAGATGGTAAATTTTGTTACCATTGTTAATGTTGCACTTGATCATTGGAAAGTCTTTAAGTGGCCTTACACTTACAAGTACTCCCAATTTACTGGCAAACTTTTTGGCCATATCAGATAATTCGTTAGTAATCACAAGCCAAGGAACTATTTTAGTTTCCTGGAAGAACAGATCCTTGTTTGCAAGTTCATACTGCATAGCAGTTCCATATAGTTGGCAAACTACATTCTCATGCACAGGTCTGCCCTTTGCCCAGTTCTTGCATTGGATAATATATATACAGCGAACTCCATCCTCAACTCTTGAGGCAATAATATCACGTCCTAGATCATTAAGTCCATTCTCGATTCCATATTGAATAACACTGAATTTATTTTCCCGAAGGAGATGACCAACGTACATTTCATACTCCATACCAATCTGCCAATCAGACTTCTTTCCTTTTTTATATCTATCTAAAGCCAATTGGTTACGTGTGATTTCATCCATCTTCTTGTATTCGTCTGGGGTCACCCAATCAAATACTTCGTCGCGTTCTGCTTTGAAATCCTCATAATCTTTATAATCTGAAAGATGTGCCAAAGCTTCTTCATCGTCCACGTATTGTTTAAGTTCCGGAAAAGCATCCAATAGGAAAAGATACTTGTATTTCATTTCCTTGTAATTTCGGATAGCTTCTTTTGTTTTCTCTTTCAAATTTTTTACGTCTTCTGAACGCTTAACAGCAGGATGTTTTTTTGTTCTAAGAAAAGTTATGGTATCATCGTATACAGCAGTATTCCAATCACAAAACAACTCTGCAACTCTGCTAAATGGCCTCTTACTCTTCATAATATCATTATGCAAAGAAACATATTTCTCGGATTCCTTTTGCATATCATCTACGAGCCTGTTTAGTTCGTATTTCTCATGTAAGAATTTACTTCTTAAATTAGAAGTATCTTTTTCAAACTTTTTCTCTTTGATTTTGAGCAAGCCTTTGTATGTTTGTTTTTGAATGTAACAAACGATTATAAATACTGCAATAGCAATAAAGAAAGCGCCTCCGTCCATAGTAAAAAAAATAAGTTGAAAACTATTGATTCTTAACAACAGAAAATCCATACCACTTGCTCATGTCCTCTCCTTTATACGTATACATCCTATTATAATAGTCACCGATTGGGTATGGCTTCCAACTCGAATCTCTTTTAATCCTTATTGGCTTTAATAATCCATCTTCTATCATCTCAAATAATAGGCAATCTAAATACATCGGATCAAATAGGTACTCTTTGGGGAATTCGCTAATTGTTTCACCAACAATTCGAGCATACGGTTTTGGCGTTTTTGTCAGATGCTTCAACAGAAGAGACTTAACGAACTCTTTTGATTTACATATAATCTGATTACCTTCAGCGATTTTAGGAAAGCCTTCTGTTCCAAGAAGAGACGAATATATCCCATTGAACAATGATCTTTCTTCATCCGTAAGCAATGTGATTCGTCCTACTCCACCTTCTATATTTTGGGGAGTGGCACCGCCCGTCCATTTCATGGCATCATCGCCTTCTATGAGGCAATGGTAAAGATCGCCTTCGACAATTGAACTAAAAAAATATAGCAGAAGCAGCGAGTTGGAATCATAAGTATGCCATATAACTATCTTATCATATGCTTTCAGGTCAATATCTGCAAATCTCATGACGTAATTATTGTATAAAGTGGTTTGAGTCCCTTTAAGGCAACGTTCCAATTCTTGTTTAGATAGCACCTTTGGTAGACATGCCGTACAAAACGAATAATCAAAAGCCATAATATCAAAACTATCCTTAGGCGCAAGTTTATACATGGATAACTTCATGCATCCTTCCCATGAGTTACTATCACCAATATGCAATGTTTTCTTCATATCTGCTTATTCCTTTTATTGTTGGTACAAAGATAGATATTTATTTTGAAATGAAACATTTATATTCTATTTTTTCAGATTTGTCTACAGTTTTACCTAAATAATTGAAGATTCCATATTCAAATTCCTTTGGGTTATATAAATACACGCCTGTGAAGACTGTGTAGCATATGTCACAATACAACAGAAAATAAAGAATCCAATTCATAAGCATCTTGTTTTAATCGTTTGACAGTGCAAAGATAGTAATAATCGTCATTGTTATTAGGCTGTTTTGATTTGCAAGGCTTGCAAGCACAAAAAGTTTGGAACCAATAATAACTAATGCTAACTTTGCAACTATGAATCAGACAGAACAATTACTCAAAGTTGGCAGGGCATATATTGATGCTCTCAATAAATTAGACAGGAACCAACCTGAAAAAGTGGCCCATATTCTTGACATTCTAGACTGTGTTCATCCGGAACCAGGTTGTCATTTAGGGATATACATAGAAAAACCTTCGCCAAATGAAGCTCCGTCTCACATGTGTGACCAGGCCTGGTTTATCTGTTGTAGAGACAAACATTCTCCAATCAAGCGAATACCATATAGAAGAAAAAACGGAGGCGTGTATAATTATGGGGATATGTGCTATTTACGTTTCACTTTTGATTTCTTTAATCATCTATCCATTGAGCCAACAGCTATGGGAGCTTGGCAGGCCTATTTGCTCAGTATCGCCAAGACACTTCTACCATTCTCTGGAGGCCTTTATTATACGAAACGTGAACTCATCTTTTCTCATGAACAACTTAAGGACATTTCCCTATTATTCCATTGGGAGAGAATACCCGAGTTGGTTAATCTCAAAGCTGACGTGTCACCGTCTATTCAAATAAGGGACAAACAGGCAATTGTATCATGTTGCCATTGGAATGACTGGGGAGGCTTGATTCGAGAGTCGGCGAAAATCACATTCTTCAATGGCAAAGTATATTTTTTGGAAGATTTTACCGAACAGGTTTTGTTCAAGTATGATTGTGGTATCCGATTTTAAGTAATGAGACTATGAGATTAATGGATTTATTCAGATTTGAGGAAGGCAACTTGTCTATCCTTGGAGTAATGATAGGTGACGACTTTAACGAGCAACGAGAAAGACTCATAAAGGAGGGAATGACTTCTGAAACGTGGGTATTAAACAAAGGATCAGTCTTAGTAAACCCCGAAACAGGCGTTTATACACGTTACCTTAAAGAGGCAACGATAGAATTTGAAGGAATAAACATAGATAGGATAATATTTCACGCATATTTTTCTTCTTATCCAAATGATGTGGCTGATTCATTCCTAGGGATTGCTTTGAAAATGGAGAAATTTGGAGTACCAGCGATAAAGCCAAACTGGCAAGTACTTGATGATCGGATAGTGAACCAATACCGAACCCACAATGCCTTATGTGATATGGAGGTAAACGTAACGATATTGGGACAGGGAGAAACAAGTATTTCTTTGGAATTATCAGCAAACATAACTGATAACAACTCTCAGATAGCAGAGGATGCAGTCGGCATCTATAAAAGCCAAAGCAAACTATCCAGAAGGATATGGCAACTTGAAGATTATCGTCACAAAAGTGGAATAATTGTCTTTTCAATATAAAGGGAGTAGCATTCCAAGTGATAGTTGCAGCTTCTTTTCTTATGTTTATCCTGGATGTCAGAATACACATCTGAATGTCGTGTCTTTGCAATTTGCGTTTCCATTTTTGGATGTGAGATTCATTCTTGGAAATAAGAAAGGCGTAAAAAGGGCGCAGAAGTGGACATAAATGGGGGAGTGACTTTTTGCGGCGATTTTGCGGCGATTTTGCGGCGATTTTGCGCCAAAAGCACACAATTTAACGGTAATTTAGCAGAAATTGAGTTAAATTTAACTTAAAATGATGATTTGAAAAAGTAAACAAAAACGCTTGTCAGTGTTTGACCTACAAGCCTTTATCTTGGGGTGCCCGCACGGACTCGAACCGTCGACATTCAGAACCACAATCTGACGCTCTAACCAACTGAACTACGGG
>JAEEGL013278319.1_pt1 | contig 11043 bp, 8 predicted proteins | sample 9134231 | NCBI WGS metagenome assembly JAEEGL01 (sample SAMN16246548, study PRJNA631951) | gut metagenome | biome: gut microbiome; feature: rumen; material: fiber-attached | host: Bos | place: Iran: Karaj | collected 2018-10
AATTCAGATAATTCGGCTCCTCCACAGTCAAAAGCGTCTGTGCGTTGTTCAGCTGCTGAAGGAGATCCGGCCTTTTGATATTGACCGTAAGATAATAGTCTGATGCCCCGAAGGAATAGAGGATCACGGCATTTTCCGCGCTGAAGCCGCCGTCGCCCTCACCCGCAAGAACATCCACTTCTCCTGCATTAAAAGAATCAAACAGACTGTCATAGTCCGGGAATGTTATGACCTCCGCCTTCACACCGTGCGAGTCCAGAAAGTCACGCAGCGTGTCCACGATGGCGCTTTCCATGACGCCGATCCTTTTCCCTGTAAGCGTCGCCGGATCCGCATTGATTTCCGTATCATTCTCATGCTTTACCAGGTTGTAGGACTCATGACCCATAGCAGCATCCGGATAACCGATCAGACCGATCCTGTCTTCTTTTAAGGCAAGCCCCGCCAGAAGGTCGATCTCGCCGTCCAGCAGCATCTGGTACAGATCAGAAAAGGAGCCGTATACATACTCATATTTCCAGCCGGTATACTCTGCCAGCTTCCGGTAATACTCATACGCAAAGCCTGACTTTACAGCACCTTCCTGAGCGCCCTCCTGAAAGTTCTCATTCTCATAATAGCCGACCCGAACTGTCTTCGTGCCCTCTGCATGGGCAGGAATCGGAGCCGTCATGGATAAAATCAGACAGACAGCGATGAGCAGGCTTGTCATAAATCGGATTGTAATTGCCTTTTGTTTCATTCTGATTCCACCCTTCTTATCTGGAAGTCCGAATCCGTTCCACAGAGTTCCCCTGTTATGACTGCTTTGCCCGTGTCAGCGCATAATCTGCTTCATGATACAGATCCGGGTTCGAGTTCTCACTATCGCCGAATGCAAGCCCAACATACAGATTTACAGGATATCTATACTCTCCGCTGTGGAAACCTTCACATGCTTTCTGTACCTTTTCGAGAATAATTTCCCGCTGGTCACTGTGAACGCGCGGCAGAATTACAGCGAACTCCTTTTCACGGATCCTGCATATAAAGTCTGAAGACCGGAAGCTCTCTTTTAAGGCGGACGCCGCGTTCCGCAGCATATGGTCTGCAGTGCTGATTCCCTGGGATTCCTTCAGTTCATCATAGCCGTCCATTTCTGCGAGCAGCAAAGCTGTATGCTTTATGTCCGCATCGTGGAGGAGCATATCGAACGCGCTGTAGTTGTAGAGCCCGGTCAGCGGGTCATGCATGGCGTCATAGGTATGCTTGTCGTGGGACAGGTGCCGCTGGTTCCCTTGTCTGGCAGGAGCTGCCTGCGGCTCATCAGGGTTCTTTTCCAGCAGGAACGTCTCAAACTGGTCCGCGGGGACCGGCTTCGAAAAGTAATACCCCTGCGCCATATCGCAGCCCATGGATTTCAGCGTAAACATTTGTTCCGCTGTCTCGATGCCCTCCGCAATGACGGGTACAGAGATCGAATCTGCGATTTCGATGACGATTTCCAGCATACGGATGTTTTTGCCGTTTTTGAAGGCGCTGCGTATAAACTGCATGTCCAGCTTCAGCGCGTCAACAGGCAGGTCTGTCAGCATATTCAAAGAGGAGTATCCCGAGCCAAAATCGTCCATCTCGATGAAGAATCCTGCGCTACGAAGGTTCTCCACCGTTCGGATAATATACTCAGAATCCCCTGTGTAGGCGGATTCTGTAACCTCAAGGAGCAAATCGCTCCTCTTGATCCCGCTTTCTGCGACCAGCGAGACAAAACCATCCACAATATTCGGATCATACATATCCACTCTGGAGACATTCACAGAAATCGGGATGGATATACCCAGCCGGTCATTCCAGTCTTTGATTTGACCGGCGGCTTCTTGCCAGACATACTGGTCAAGCTGCTGAATCAGTCCATTCCGTTCAAGCAGCGGGATGAACACGCCGGGACTGATCATGCCAAACTCCGGATGACTCCATCTGACCAGCGCCTCGGCGCTGCTTAACACCGGCGTTTCGCCCTGAATGCTGTATTTAGGCTGATAATGCACCAGAAACTGATGTCCTTCGATCGCTTTGGGGAAATCAATCAACAGCTGCTCTGCAAAGATGGAGGACTCATGAAGGGCACTGTCATAGATGGCAACTGCCTTTGTGAAAGTGCTGCGCACTGTATCAGCAGCCAGCTTCGCCCGGTCGATCCTTCTTTCAATGTCGATTGTTTTATCCACACGCGGGTATACACCCATCCGCAGACGGACAATGTTCTCATCTTTCCCTTCGCCCGCAGCGTTCTCCGATATCATTTCCAGGAGCCCCGTATAATCGCCGCGGTGCGGACAATAAATCAGGAATGTATCTGCGTCCCTCCGGCAGGCTATACCGATCCCACCGGAAACGGCGGTTTGCAGCTTTTCTCCGATCCTTCTTAGGACTTCGTCTCCGTATTGCCGTCCGTAACGCTCATTGATCATATGAAAATGGTTGATGTTGATCACAATGGCGTCCATCAGGGCGTCGCTGTGACGGGCGTCGAGCTGCTCTGTATACAGATAAAAATATTCCCTGTTATACAGCCCTGTCAGCGAGTCACGCTCTGTCTGTCCGATAATGACCCGTCCTTCGGACAGTTCTATTGTCCGGCGCACCCGTGCCTGTATGACCTCCGGCAGCGGGTATGGCTTTGGAATGAAATCCATAGCTCCCATCGTCAGGCTCTCGACCTCCGCATCTTTATCCGCCGTCAGGACAATGACCGGAAGCCGGTCAAGAAGGCCTTCCTGCTTCATCTTCAGCAAAATGTCTTTTCCGTTGACATCCGGCAGGTTCAGATCCAGGAGTACAAGGCTCAGAGATCTGGCATTTTCAAATATCTCCTTCAGGGTCTCCTCCCCGGTCGCTGCATATCTCAGAGTATAGCTCTCCTGCAGTACCAGCGTCAGCAATTCACGGTTGATCGCTTCGTCTTCCACGATCAGGATCTGTTTTCTATCTCTTGCTTGCATATTGTCCGATCCGATAGGCATATCCGTTCCTCCCTGTAACGATGGTCCTCGGTTCATCTTCCCGCTCCTATTTCCTTGAGTTGCTGTTTCCGGCTGTACATCAGCCTGTCGGCTCTTTGGAATACAGAATGTGCATCTGCATCCCCGCCCGGCAGGTAATCCGCAATACCGGCGGCCACAACAACCTTGCCGTTCCCGATATTTGCTTCGGACTCCTGATTCAGCTTTTCGAGCAGTAATTCACGTTCTTTATAGTCATGGCCTGTCAGGAGCACGACAAACTCATCACCACCTATGCGGAAAACAGGACTATGTTGAAATATTTCACAGATCATTTTACTTGCAGCGCGGATATAGTCGTCTCCGGCTTTGTGACCATAGGTGTCGTTGATCTGTTTTAACCCGTTCACATCGCAGACAACGACAGAAAACTCCTTCGTTCTTTCCTGCCGGATCGCATCGTCCAGATCCTTCTCCTGCCTCATGTAGGCATATTTGCTCCTGACACCGGTCATCGGATCAGTGTTCGCAATGCGCTCGCTTTCGTGGTTCCGCCTGTTCATGTAGGAATAGTTCGTCATCATGATCATCAGAGAAAACACGAACATTCCTGTCGTCATAAGCACGGTTCTGGCGTCCGCACGATCCAGGATCACCATTTGTTCCTCGATAAACTTCTCGTCAGCAAGCCGAAGGGCAGAGCCGTCGCCTGTCTGTTCATAATAAGTCTGGATATTGGAAAGCATCTGCTGATTGGCGGAGATCATGGACTGGCGCATCCAGACCAAAGCTACAAACAGGACCAGCGACAGAAGGGCCACCCAGACGACAATCGACTTGCCGAATCGCTGCTCCCTGTCTCTTTGCAGGATCGTTCTGAAGAAGATGAAGCCCAGCACGCTCCATACGATGAACAGAAGATATGTTTCCTTCTCCATGGAGTCGGTCGAGACCAGGTTTGGAAGGAATATATAGAGTCCGAAGCCAATCATCACGGCCAATCCGATCGCACCTGTAATATGTTCAGTCCGGTCGGACCTCTGCCTCGCCAGCTTCATGGCCGCGGCGGACACAAAGCCATAGATCATCGCAGCACCGATGGTCGTGACGTCTACAATCCAGCCGATGGCCGTCCTGCCGATGAACGGGATCAGCACAGAAAAACCTGCGGCCAGCCAGATACTCTTTTCCGGCACAAAGCTGTGGTTCAGGTCGGCAAACATGCCGGGCAGTACCTTGTCCCTTCCCAGAGCGCAGAACAACCGGCTGATTGCCGTCAGGTTGCCGATCAGGCTGGTAATGATAAGTGCCAGAAGGGACGCCATCAGCACGGCGACGCCGAAGCTGCCCATATAATGATCTGCCGCGTAGAAAGCGGGCAGCGCTTCCAGCCCGGAGAGGCTGCCGCGGTCATGGATGTATTCCAGCCATGAATTGTACTGCGGCGGGTAAGCGGTCACGGAGAGCAGCGTTACGAACACATACAGGGCTGTGGTGGCAAGAACCGCGATCAAAAGCACGCGGAATGTCTGGCTTTTTTTGAACGCAAACTCCTCCGCACTGTGGGATATGCTTTCGAATCCGATAAACGCCCAGGGCGAAATGACTGTGATCTTGACGATCTGCGACAAGGCACTTGCGTCCGGCACAAAAGCCGGAGAAAAAGAACCGGACAGCCCGCCGAGAGAGCCTGCAAAAACCACCGTGATTCCCACGGCAAACAGGCAGACCAATGCGATCATGATCCGGTAGGCGATCCTGTGCGCCTTCGAACATAGCAGCGCCGTCAAAAGGAGCGCCGCAATGGACAAAAGCGCTTCTCCAAAATACACATCATACCCGAACAGACTATACAGATACCCTTTCTGGAATACATCACCCATAAAGCAGCGTGCGAACAAAGGAATGGATGTCATGTTTGCCCACAGCACCGCAAAATAGGTCAGTGCCAGAAACCAGCCCGTCAGGAAACCGTGATCATAGCCGAACACATCGCGGCTGTACGCATAAGCTCCGCCCGGTTCGGGGAAGCTGTGAATCAGATAGGCGTAGTTTTTGCTGATGACCACCATGATCACGGTGCCGAGGATAAGTCCCAGTACGCTGCCCCAGGGTCCGGCCTGTGCCAGATAAGTATTGCTGGTAACAACGAGGGAACCCCAGCCAACACTGGTGCCGAGCGCGAATGCCCATGCGCCGAGCAGAGAGACCCCGGAGGCCATTTTTATTTCCGTGTTACTCTTCATCCTCTTCGCTCTCCAGTTCCGCACAGTTCTTTTCCTTGCGGTATTCATTCATCAGTCCTTGATGAAGGTCTCCAGTGTCTCAAACAGAGCCTCCGGCTGGACAGGCTTGCTCAGATGTGCGTTCAGTCCTGCCTGAAGGCTGCTCTGCACGTCCTCATCGAAGGCGTTCGCGGTCAGTGCGATAATGGGAATCTCCCTGGCGTCCTCGCGTTCCATTGCCCGAATCACCCTTGTGGCCTCCAGCCCATCCATCTCCGGCATACGCATATCCATCAGGATGGCATCATAATAACCTTCCGCATGGCTGCCAAACAGCTCGACGGCGATCCTGCCGTTTTCAGCAAGATCCACTTCCATCTCGCGCATTCCCAGTACCATCACCATAATCTCGGCATTCACTGCCATGTCTTCAGCCAGCAGGATATGCCGGCCCTTAAGGTCTGCCCTGTGATTTACCAGTGCCTCGTTTTTTCGTCTGAAAGCTTCCCGGAATTCGTCCATGACGCTCCCGGCAAACAACGGCTTGGGCACGAAGGTATCCACGCCTGCTTCTCTCGCTTCGTCGGCAATGCCGTCCCAGTTAAATGACGTAAGAATAATGATAGGGGTATCATGCCCTGCTATAGAACGGATTTTGCGGGTGGTCTCGACACCGTCCATTTCCGGCATCCGCCAGTCGATCAGGATCAGATCATAGTCCGCCCTGCGGGCGTGGCGGAGCTTTACCATCTCGAACCCCTCGAAGCCGGACTCGGCTACATCGCAGGTAATTCCGATCTGATTAAACACGATCTGCGCGTGCTCCAGCGCGATCGGATCGTCGTCGATTACCAGCACATCCATCTCATGCGGGTTGATTTCCCCATCATCGGTACTTCCGCTCATGCGGTCGGACTCGCCCAGCGTGACCGTCACGCTGAAGGTGGTGCCGGCGCCCTTTTCACTTTCCACCTCGATATGGCCGTTCATGAGTTCCACGATGCTCTTCGTGATCGGCATACCGAGGCCTGTGCTGCCATATTTGTTAGTAGACGACGAATCCTCCTGGCTGAAAGTTTCAAATAGATGCGGAAGATATTCTTTGCTCATACCGATACCGGTATCTGAGATAATGAACCGGATTGTGGCCTGCCCGTCATACCTGGGCCCTTCCTCAATCACAAATCGTATTTTGCCGCCCTCCGGCGTGAACTTGACGGCATTGCTGAGGATGTTGATCATGACCTGCTTCAGTTTCATGGCGTCGCCGATGTAATAATCGTCGATCCTGCCATGTGTGACGCACTCGTAAGCAAGCCCTTTATCCCTGCACTGGCCACCCACGATGGTATTGACCTGCTCCAGACTCTTTGCAAAGGAGAACTCTTCGCTCTTGATTACCATACGTCCCGATTCGATGCGGGACATATCCAGGATGTCATTGATGATTCCGAGCAAGTGCTGTGCGGACGCGCCGATCTTGGTCAGGTATTCCTTGACCTTGTCGGAAGCGGACGGCTCATTCAAAGCAATGTTATTGAGCCCGATGATCGCATTCATGGGTGTGCGGATCTCATGGCTCATGTTGGAGAGGAACGCGGTCTTGGCCTTGTTTGCCTGCTCTGCCGCTGCCAGTGCCTCGCTGAGAGCGCGGTTCTTTTCCAGGGAATCGCGCACCTCCTTATCGATATTGGAGAAGCCCATGCCAATTGCGTGGACAATATGATCCGGGCGGTCGCCGGGGTGCCGCACACCTGCCATACGAAGCATCTCGAAATACTCATTCCCGTTTCGTCTGGTGAGATAGCGATGGGCGATAATGTCCTGTTCCGCCAGTGCCGCACGGACATTGTCCGGATCAATGAACTTCAGGAAGTCCTCCAGATATTCACTGTCAACATAAAGGCGGCCGTATTCGGCCATTCTGTCATGGTATGAGAAATGGACACCTACTGGTGTCTGGTCCGGATCTTTTGGGTCGGCCCGGTAGCAAACGGCGTCATCCGTGTCAATGTCCACGTGGTACACGCTGCGGTAGTCCGAGGCCATGGCGGTGATCATGCTGTCCAGTTCCTTCTGCTGCTTTTCCTTTCGCAGCAGCTCCTCCTGCAGCGCGACCTGCTTTTCCAGTTCTCCCTGCCTGGCTCTGGCTTCGGCCTCCACCGTTTTCATGCGTGTCATTTCGGTCACGTCCAAGCACATGCCCAGCAGGCATGTTCTTCCCGTAGAATCTTTGAATTTCAGCTTTGTCGTCTGGAGGTTTCGGAAGGTCGTCCCGGCAGCGTCCGGTACGTCTTCAAAGAAAACATACGCGCCGTCCATCTCCAGCGCTTTTGAATCGTCCTCCAAAAAATGATCCGCTGTCTTTTTGTCGAAGATCTCATGGTCAGTCAGGCCCACAACATCTTCCGGAGAGGATTTCCCGGCATACTCAGCAAACGCCTGATTGCAGGCAAGATAAACACGGGTCTTAGCATCCTTCGAGAAGCTCATGGCGGGCATGTTAGTGAGGAGTGAGGATACGGAACCCATCAGTTCTGCCAGCTGCGCGGCAGACTGTACCTCTTCCATGAGCCGGCGGTTTTCTTCCTCGGCCTTTTTCCTTTCTGCCAGTGACTGTTCTAACGCATGCTCCCGCCGGACTTCATCGTCCACATCGATAAATCCCATGGTGACGCCAATCCTGCCGCCGGGCATAAACACTTTGCCGAAGTGTATCCGATAGTATCTGGGACCGGTTTCCAGATCGCGGAGGAAGGTGACGGAAAAACGGTTCTTTGTCTTGAATTGTTCCAGAATATACGGCAGGCCGATCTCGATCTGCATACGCTCCTGGTCTTCCTTAGCGACCATGGTGGCGACGTATTCCTTCTTGGTGTCTGTGTATTTGGCGTGACTTAAGGCATTATGGATCGCTTCCGCATGCGCGTCATCCATATCCGTATGGAACAGGGAGCACTCCTCCGTCACGACGTCGTTGATCAGCCAGACAGTGTTATAGTTATTCGTCAGCGCAGCAATTACCGCATCACGGGAAGACGTGCCTTCTTCTCGCATCTCCTTCTTTTCCGTTATGTCTGAGATGAAGACAACGTAGATCCCGCCATATGCTTTCGTTTCTGAGTAATGACCGTAATCGTCCACCCATCGGACCGCACCATTCTTTCGAATAATGCGGTATTCCGCATAATCCATCTTGTCGTCATTTTCATCTATCTGCTGGTCAATGGACGATTTGACCCTGTCATAATCATCCGGATGAACCATCCCCCTGAAAGTAAAGCCGGTCAGCACTTTGAACTCCTCCAGGCTCTTGCATCCGTAGATATCCAGAACCGCCTGGTTAACGTAGATCAGCTCCTCCGGCTCCTCTGCCTTGTAAACAAAGAATCCTCCGGGCATATGTCCGCCGATTTCCTCGATTACATGCATCGTCGCTTCGTTCAGTTCAGACCTGCTGCCTGACATATACATTAGCCTCCTCTGGGCAAGGTGCCTAATACGCTGCGTTTAACATAGGTTTCGTCCATCATGTCTTTATTATCAGAATGATATCACAATGAGGACTTTGACTCTATACCGGTATGATAATTGACGCCGGAACGTCACACTTATTGTGCGGAAAGTTCCGCCGTCGTAACTACACCATATGATGATTGACGAATCCATGCAGGGACTTGGCTATGGCAGCGCTGCCTTGGATCTGGTGATCGATTATATCAAAGAGAAACCGTTCGGTGTGTCCGACAGAGTAGCCTTGACCTGTAATAAAGACAATCCTGTTGCGCGGAAACTATATGAGAGCAAGGGATTTGTTGCCACGGGTATCGAAGATGAAGATGAGATCGAGATGATCTTTACGCTGGAATAATAAATTCAAGTTTACCTCTCTGAGAGAAAGCAGGCAGCCCCGATATCAACGAAGTCTGCCTGCTCCTTATTTGCTAAACGTTTAGGTGACCTGTTCTCTTTTTCGGGTCTGTCGCAGATAATCATCCAAAATATCCCTCCGGATCCTGACCATCTTTCCAATCTTATAAACGGCTCCAGCCTCCCTTGCAATCCGGGTAAAGGGCTTCATTCCGAGACCATAGTATTCCGCCCCTTCGTTTAGAGTTATAAAGTCTTTTTGAATCATGATCCGGTCTGCATCGTCAAGCTGATCAGAGAATTTCCATAAGGATCCGCTCATTTTTCCTCCTTCCCGGAAAGCGTGCTCTTTTCATGGAACTGTTCGAGATATTCTTCGAAGATGTCCCTGTTGATCAGGACTGTTCCATCGATGCGGTAGATTGCTCCTGCCTTGCCGGCAAGTTCAAGAAGCTTTTTATGCTGGATGCTGTAGACGATCTCCGCCTCCTTATATCGAAGGAACAACCGGCGGAGCTTCCTGCTCTCCTCCTTTATCTCGCTTCTTCTGACAATGTCGTAATATGCGTTTTCCCGTGCCACTATCTTCACCTCCGTATCTCAAATTCGTATACGTATATTAAAGCCGAAATGCACCAACGATGTACAGTTTGTCTACGAACACAAATCCCTGACATGCAGAAAAGCCAGAATACATCTGGCTTTCCGGGGCATTTTGATGTATACAAAAGAATCCCATCCTGAAGAAAATATCCGTATACATGTATGAATTAATGAAAAGGGTGTTTCTATAGGTCTAAAGCATCGCTAAATCAACCACTCGCATGATCTGGTCCAAAGATGCCGACAAGTCCCCAGGAATGTGATAAATACGGCATTGTCAGCAAGTCGATACAAAGCAAAATGCACTGCATTAATTCAGTTTAAATCAACGCAGTGCACTATAAGTTGCCATTTGTCAATGATGTGAATCGACTTATATCAACTTGCCTAAAATTGCCAAATTGATGTAGTAATGATGTAGTTAGCTTATACTAATATCTCTGAATCCCGCATAAAATGGGCATTTTAGTCCTTGATGCTTTTCATTGTCGGGACGAATCGACGTAAACTTACATATTACGCTGTATCACTATGTATTAGAACGCGCCCGGGTGTCAATAACATCTACAGCCTATACATATTTCGCCGCATTTCTACATAGAAATGTTGTAGTTTTGTTGCAGTAGACATTTTTGTTGCAGTTAGGCCTACGCCGCTATGCTTTCCTAACAATGCCTTAACAAGATGCTAAAATGCTGATTACTACAACATTTTTACAACATTTTCGATTCAGTTTTCTGTCAGTTATTTCTTCTTAATAAGTCGCAATAAGTCGTATTTGTAAGATTCTATAAGTCCTTCTGTTTCAGCGATGTGAAATTATGCTTGACGTCATATTTCCCCGTTTTCTGGTTTTTATAGACTCCGGGCTGGTTTGTGGCAACTCTTACTGTTTTCTTCTGCATAAAAAATCCTCCTTTGCTAATTCCGATGTATATACGAATAATTCGCAGATCGCATACGAAAAGTATACGAATACTCCCCGGAAAGGTCGCAAAGAAGGATATTCTGTTATATTTTACACAGAAGTACTTCGTACTTCATATTGATCCGTATTTCTTCATATTCATGCGCATTTCGCTTGATTTTACAGCGTTCTGCAGCATTTTGACATCAGGATCTGCTGTCCTGTCCGAAGAAATACGTAGCTCTGCGGAGCAATACGGAGGATTATGACTCCTTACTTTTCAGCGCTTTCATACAGTGAATATTTATAGAGCATCTCACCATCGCCATTTGCCCGGACACAGGCTCCCAGTGTCTTTTTCATCATTTCATCCTGGGCCGCCACTTCAGAAGGAGTACCACAGACAACAATCTCTCCGCCATCCAGCACGCATATCCTATCGCTTATGGAAAAACTC
>JAEEGL014704943.1_pt1 | contig 11043 bp, 10 predicted proteins | sample 9134231 | NCBI WGS metagenome assembly JAEEGL01 (sample SAMN16246548, study PRJNA631951) | gut metagenome | biome: gut microbiome; feature: rumen; material: fiber-attached | host: Bos | place: Iran: Karaj | collected 2018-10
CTTTGAGGCGGCGCAGGTGGAGGGCCTGAACGGATGGGAGATGTTCTGGAAGATCACGCTTCCGCTGATCTCACCGATGATCCTCGTCAACATGGTCTACACCGCGGTCGACTCCTTCGGCGGAAACAAAAAACTGCTGGATGTCATCGAGGTGACCATGTACACGAAGGAAATGCCCGCCATCGGCGCGGCCATGACGGTGTTCTACTTCACCTGCACCACGCTGATCGTCGGCCTCATCGTCCTGATCGTGTCCCGCCTCGTGTTCTACGAAGAATGAGAAAGGGAGGAGAAAGAATATGGAAAACGTAAACGGTGCTCCGACCCTTTCGCGCGGCCAGCGTCTGAAGATCAAGCTGACCACCCGCAACTTCTGGAAAAAGATCATCATCAACATCCTTCTGTACATGCTGATGATCGGTCTTGCCTACGTGGTGGTCTACCCGGTCATCATGCGCATCGCCAACGCCTTCAAGTCCTACGAGGACATCTACAACCAGAACGTGTACATCTTCCCGCAGAACCCCACCACGGAACATGTGGTCGCGGCCTTCCGCCGCACCGGCCTGTGGGGAAAGACCGGCCGGTTCTGCCTGTGGTATTCCGCGCTGATCTCCTTCCTGCAGGTGTGCAGCGCCACGCTGGTCGGCTACGGCTTCGCCCGGTTCAAGTTCCCCGGCGCGAAGATCCTCTTCGGCTGCGTGCTGCTGGTGCTCATCGTTCCGCCGACGGCCATCACCGCCACGCTGTATGAGTATTTCATGGACTTCAACCCCTTCGGCCTCGCCACGGCGGCCGGGCGCGCCAACGGCTGGAACCTCTGCGCGACCATCATCCCGCAGTGTCTCCTGGCCATCGGCTGCGTCGGCTACAAGAACGGCCTGTACGTCTATCTGATGCGGCAGTTCTTCAAGGGGATGCCCGGCGTGCTGGAGGAAGCGGCCTACATCGACGGCGCGAAGCCCTTCACCGCGTTCTTCCGCGTCATGCTTCCCTCGGCCCTCACGATGATGGTCACGATCTTCCTGTTCGGCTTCTGCTGGCAGTGGACGGACAACATCTACAGCCGCACCATCGCGGTGGACCTGCCCAACGTTATGATCAACGCGACGACCTACAGCATCGGCTCCACCAACGAGTTGTGGGACAACATCCAGCAGGAGACCGGCGTGTTCATCGCCATCCTGCCGCTGATCCTCCTCTTCATCGTTGCGCAGAAGTTCTTTGTCGAAGGCATCGAGCGTTCCGGCATCACCGGCATGTGATCGGCGGGGCATCAGCCCGAAAAACGAACCAAACGGCGCGCATCCCATCGGATGCGCGCCGTTCTTTTTTTGCAAGCGATTATTTCTTGAACAGGTTCTTGACCGCGTCGGCCGCGCCGGCGAGCTTGTTTCCGGCGAGCTTGGCCTTGACGCCGGCGATGATCTTGTCGATGATCTCGGTGGAAACGGCGTCGCCGACCACCTTTTTGACCGCGGCGACGGGGTCCTTCTTGAACGCGGCGATCTTCGAGGAATCGCCGGTGATGCTGGCAATGGCTTTTTCGATCTGGGTCTTGACGTCCATGGGGAAATACCGCCTTTCTTTTTTCTTTTATTGTAGCGCAAAACGGCGCGGCTGTCAAACCGAAAAGCCGCCCCGCGAAAGATGCGCGCCGCGGGGCAGCCGGGACGAACGGAAAAGCGGGGCGTTAATAGAAGGTGGCGACGGGCTGCTTGGGCTCGGTCCCGGGGAGCACGGAGACCGCGAAGAGCACGGGCCCCTTCTTGGTGTAGATCCGGTGGCGCTCCAGGCGGATCTTCGCAGTGACCGAGACCCAGTCGCGCGTGCGGATCGAGGCGGCCTCCGGCCATTTGCAGACCAGCGCGGAGTAGGTGATGTCCGCCTCGCAGCAGGTCATGATGTGGCGGCCCACGACGAACTCGTCGTCCGCCATGCGGCGGTCGCGGGCGGCGGCGCCGGTGAAGCGGACGGTCTTGCCGTCGTAGGAGGCCATATCGTCCATCAGATCGCGGTACCACAGGGCGTAGTCCGCGTCCGCGATCTCGATGACCGCCGCGTTCTTGTCGAAGGGCAGCGGGTCCTCGATGTCGTCGTACGAAACGGAGCCGTCCTCATACTCGTAGGCGATGTCGGAGCGGCGGGAGACGCCGCGGACGATCTTGTGAAAGTCCAGCACGTCCCGCTCCTTCGGCACGCGGTTGAAAACGGTCATGTCGGCGCCCTTGAGCTTGTCGACCACGAGGGAGCGCAGGTTCGCATTGTAGGCGTCGAAGGTGGAGCCGTCGAAGAAGAGCATCTGCTGGTACACCAGCCAGCTCTCCGGCAGGCGGGCGTAGAGGTCGTCGAGCATCCACATGCCGTTGTACTCCACGATGATCTTCTCCGGCGCGTAGTCCTTCTCGATGGCGAGCAGGCGCTCCGCGGTCAGATCGTCTTTGCTTTCGATCGTCTCGATGCGCCAGTCTTTCACGGCGAAGCGGGAGGTGTCGTACTCCTCGACCCCCTCCTCGCACACCAGCAGCAGGGTGCGCGAGCCGTCCTCGAAGCGGGGATCCTCGAAGGTCTCCTGAATGAATTTCGTCTTGCCGGATTCGAGGAATCCGGTGAACAGATACAGCGGCGTCGACATGGGCTCACCCGATCTTGAACAGCTCGCGGATCGCGTCCTCGTTCAGCTGCGAGCCGATGACGCACAGACGGCCGATGGTCATGGCGGGGCCGGTGCGCACGTCCGGCTCGCCGGGCACGTAGTCGAAATGGATCCATCTGCCGGAGGCGGTGGCCACGTAGCCCTTGGCGCGCAGCACGAGGCCGAAGGCCGCCTCGTCCGAAAGCTCGCCGAGCGCCTCGCGGATCTCCGCCTCGGAGAAGCGGCGGGCGGTCTCCGCGCCGACGCTCACGAACACCTCGTCGGCGTGGTGGTGGCCCTCCCCGTGGTGATGGTGGTGGCACTCGCACTCGGGGTCGTCGCACTCCTCGCCGTCGGCGTGATGATGATGGTGATGATGCTCGTGTTCGTCCTCATCGTCGTCATCGTCGTCATCGTGGTGATGATGCTCGTGTTCGTCCTCATCGTCTTCATCGTCGTCGTGATGATGGTGATGCGCATGTTCGTCCTCGTCGTGCGAGCGGCGCGCCTCCTCCGCGAGCCGGTCGAGCTCGGCGGCGAGGGTGTCGCGGCGCTCCATGGCGGCCAGGATGGTCTCGCCGGTGAGTTCGCCCCACGGGGTGGTGATGATCTCCGCCTCCGCGTTGTGCGCCCGCAGCTCGGCGATGACCTCGGCGAGCTTTGCCTCGTCCATGCCGTCGGTGTGGCTGAGCACGATGCAGGCGGCGTGTTCGATCTGGTTGTTGAAAAACTCGCCGAAGTTCTTCATGTGCATGCGGCATTTCTTCGCGTCCACCACGGTGACGGCGGCGTTCAGGACCAGATCGGCGCGATCGACGCGCTCCACGGCGCGGATCACGTCGCTGAGCTTGCCCACGCCGGAGGGCTCGATGAGGATGCGGTCGGGCGCGTACTCCGCGACCACCTTGGAGAGGGCCTTCCCGAAGTCGCCCACGAGGCTGCAGCAGATGCAGCCGGAGTTCATCTCGGTGACGGCGATGCCGGCCTCCTGCAGGAAGCCGCCGTCGATGCCGATCTCGCCGAATTCGTTCTCGATGAGCACGACCTTCTGGCCCTTGTAGGCGTGCGCCAGCAGTTTTTTGATGAGCGTGGTCTTCCCGGCGCCGAGGAACCCGGAGAAGATATCAACTTTGGTCATGAAACGATCCTTCCTTTCCTATACGACCTGAAACAGGTAGAACTTCAGATAATCGGTCTCCGGCACGTTCCAGAGAATGGGGTGGTCGGGGCTCTGGGCGCGCGCCTCGATCTGCCGGAGGGAGACGGCGGCGTCGGCCGCCGCGGAGGCGAGCATTTGCCGGAAGCGCGCGTCGGTCATGAAATGCGAGCAGGAGCAGGTCGCGAGGTATCCGCCCCGGGGCAGCAGCTTCATCGCCCGCAGGTTGATCTCTTTATAGCCCCGCTCGGCGCTGCGCACCGTAGCGCTGCTCTTGGTGAAAGCGGGCGGGTCGAGGATCACGAAGTCGTAGGGCGCGCCGCCCTCGGCGGCGAGCCGGGTCAGCAGTTCAAAAACGTCCGCGCAGAGGAAGTCGACCGAGAGGCCGTTGAGGGCGGCGTTTTGACGCGCGGCGTCCAGCGCGTCGGCGGAAACGTCGACGGCGCACACCCGCTCCGCCCCCGCGGCGGCGGCGTTGAGCGCGAACGCGCCGGTGTGGGTGAAGCAGTCGAGCACGCGGCGGCCCTTCGCAAGCTTCGCGGCCGCGGCGCGGTTGTATTTCTGGTCGAGAAAGAACCCGGTCTTCTGCCCGTTTGCATAATCGACGAGATAGCGGATGCCGTTCTCGCGGATCTCGGTGCGGCCGGAGCCCGCGGTGAGCCCGCCGCCGAGCCAGAAGCCTTTGCTCCGGGGAAGCCCCTCCTTCTCGCGCAGGGGGAGGTCGTTGCGCTCCATCAGATGGGCGCTGCGCACGGCCCGGCGGCGAAGCTCGCCCAGCAGGGCCGTGTAGAGGATCTCCTTGCGCTGCTCCATGCCGAGGCTCGTGATCTGCACGCAGAGCACGTCCTCAAAGCGGTCGACCGTCAGGCCGGGCAGGCCGTCGGCCTCCCCGAAGACGAGGCGGCAGCAGGCGAAATCGTCGCCCATCACCGTGCGCCGGTAGTCGACGGCGTAGCCGATGCGGCGGGCGAAAAAGGCCGCGTCGAAGACGTCGTTTGCGTTGCGGGAGAGGATGCGCACCGCAATGCGGGAGCGGCCGTTGTACAGCCCGGCGCCGAGCCAGGCGCCCTTGCGGCTGCGCACGTCGCAGAGCGCCCCGTCCGCCGGGGGCGGGCCGGACAGTTCGGCCCCGTAGACCCAGGGGTGCCCCGCGCGCAGGGCGCGCTCGCCCTTTTCCGTCACGGTCAGGGCGGGAAAATCACGTTCCATCGCTGCATACTCCTCCCGATTCCGTACCCTTTATTATAGCACAACGGAGAGAAAATGGGAATGCGTTTCGAATCATTTTCCCGTCCCGCCTCCGAAAAAGCGGGCGCGGCGCGGAGGTTGAATCCCGCGGCGGCGGATGATATAATAGAGGCGGCGAAGCGGCGGGCCTGCCTGCCTTTGAGATCCCCAACCGTGTGATCGGAGGATATCGCATGCTCTCAGTCAAAAATGTGACGAAGATCTATTCCGCCCCCGGCGGCGCGTCCGTGCGCGCGCTGGACGGCGTAACGCTGGACTTTCCGGAGCGGGGGATGGTGTTCCTGCTGGGCCGGTCGGGCTCGGGCAAATCCACCCTGCTGAACGTCGCCGGCGGGCTCGACGCGCCGGACTCGGGGGAGATCGTCGTCAAGGGCCGCTCCTCCGCGGACTTCTCCCGGGAGGATTTTGACAGTTACCGGAACACCTTCGTGGGCTTCGTTTTTCAGGAATACAACCTGCTGGAAGAGTTCACCGTGGCGGAGAATATCGCGCTCGCCCCGGAGCTGCAGGGCCGCACCCCGGCCCCGGAGGAGATCCGGGCGCTGCTGGAGTCGGTGGAGCTGGGGGACGTGGCGGACCGCCGCCCGAACACCCTCTCCGGCGGCCAGCGGCAGCGGGTGGCCATCGCCCGGGCGCTGGTGAAGAACCCGGAGATCATCATGGCCGATGAGCCCACCGGCGCGCTGGATTCGAACACCGGCCGCCAGGTGCTGGAAACGCTGCACGCGCTTTCCGCCGAAAAACTCGTGCTCGTCGTGTCGCACGACCGCGAATTCGCCGAGCGCTACGGCGACCGCATTGTGGAGCTCGAAGACGGGAAGGTGATCTCCGACCGGTCGCGCCACACGGTGCCGCCGCGCACGGAGGGCGAGCACGTCACCTGTCTCGGGGAGGAGACCCTCTCCGTGCAGAACGGCGTCCGCCTGTCCGAGGAGGAGCTTTCCCGCCTCGCGGACTTCATCGCCGAGGCGAAGAGCCCGGTGCTCATCTCCCGCAGCGAGACGGACGTGGCCGCCTTCCGCGCCGCCGCCCGCCTCACCGAAACGGGGGAGCGGGAGGAGTTCCGCCCCTCGGAGCCGGAGCCGCCCCGCAAATTCGCGCCGGAGGAGAGCCGGTTCATCCGCTCCCGCCTGCCCCTGCGCCACGCCGCGCGCATCGGCGCGTCCGGCCTGCGGGTCAAGCCGGTCCGCCTGCTCATGACGATCCTCCTGTCCACGATCGCCTTTTCGCTCTTCGGCCTCGCGGCGACGATGATGCAGTACCGGGAGGCAAACGCCCTTCAAAACGCGCTGAACAACGCGCAGTATCAGGGCTATAAACTCGAAAAGAAGGCCAGCACCGACGGCGTGCGGGAGGGCGAGGTGTACTTCACCTACGAGGAGCCCGCGCACCTCTCCGCCGCGGAGGGCGCGGCCGAGGCCGCGTCGCTCGGCGTGAACGGCCTGCCGGGCTGCCGCTTCGACATCGGGACCCGCATCGACATCCGGGCGAACCTCTCGGCCGATCCGGCCGAGACCGACGCGGGCGACTTCGCCTATATCTGCGGCTTCGTGCCCGCCGACGCGGCCGCGCTCCGCAACTTCGGCGTGACGCTGATCGCGGGCGAATGGCCGGCCGCGCCGGATGAGATCTGTCTTTCCTCCGTCGTGCTGGAGACCTTCCGGAACGGCGGCTGGGCGGGGAACGGCGAGGTGACCGCCGTGCGCACCGAGAAGGACCTGATCGGCCGGACGATCGTCGTCGAGGACTACCCCTTGCGCGTCTGCGGCATTTTCGACGCGGGGATCTCCATGGAGCGCTACGAGGCGATCCGCGGCCTTTCGCGCGAGGAGGTCTATTCGCGGGATCTGGGCGACGCGCTCAGCCTCTGGGAGACGGACTATGAATGCACCGCGGCCTCCATGGCCCTCGTCAGCAAAGACTTCTACGCCGAATACGCCGGCCGCTTCGGCGTCTCGACCGCCAACCGCTTCGCCGACGGCTATTCGCAGTACGCGGAGGGGACCATGCGCGCCGGCGCCGGCCGCATCACGAGCCCCCTCGCCTACCTCGAGCTGTCCGAGGCGGAGGGCGAGATCGTCGGGATCGACGGCCCGGTCTCCGCACTGTCGGAGGGGCAGGCGGTCCTGTCCGAGGAGCTGATGATGGACCTCGTGTCGGAGGCCCTCTTCAACACGAAGGACGGCGACGTAAGCGAGACGGTCTACAAGGCGTATGAGGATCTCTTCTACGCCGAGACCGCGGAGACGCACGCCGCCGCCATGGCGACGATCCGCGAGGCGATGGACGCAAGCTGCGGCGCGGGCTGGCGCACCGTGGAGATCGAAGCGGGCGCGCGCCGGGAGACGCTGACGGCCGTCGGCTTCGCCCGGACGGACGTCCGGCGCGATCACGGGCTGTATCTCGCGAAAGGACTCACGGCGGCGCTCGACGCGGACGGCGCGTCCACCCGCCTGCGCTACGTCACCCGTTACGCCGAGGGGAGCGAGTGCATCTACGACTTCCTGCTGCTGCCCGGCGATACGTCCAAGAGCGCTCTCGTGGCGCGCCACGCCGCGGAGCGGGACGAGCGGGACGTGACCTGGGCCCTGAACTGCGACGTGGTGCAGGAGGTGGAGGAGATCAGCGAGTTCGTCCGCCTCGTCCGCAACATCTTCCTGTGGATCGGCTCGGTGCTCGCGGTGTTCGCGGCGCTGCTGCTGTTCAACTTCATCTCCGCCTCCATCGCCTACAAGCGGCGGGAGATCGGGATCCTCCGGGCGGTCGGCGCCCGGGGCGCGGACGTGTTCCGCATCTTCTTCTCCGAGAGCGCGATCATCGCCGCCGCCTGCACGGTGCTGGCCTGCGTGCTGACCGCGATCGTCGCCGCGCTCATCAACGCGGAGACCGCGTCGGCGCTGGGCCTGCACTTCTCGCTGTTCCTCTTCGGGCCGCTGCAGGCGCTCTGCATCGCCCTCATCGCCGCTCTCGTGGCGGTGTGTGCCACGTGGCTGCCGGTCTCGCTGGCCGCCCGGCGCAGCCCCGTCGAGGCCATCCGCTCGCTGTAAAGCGAAAAAAAGCGCCGAAAAGAGCGGATTCCCCCTGTTTTTTCGCTTGACAATTGACAGAAATGATGTATAATAGTATTTCGGATCCTTGCTCCCGTGTCATACGGGAGCCGAAACGCGGCGCAAAGCCGCCCACAGACCATAAGGAGGTGCAAAAGTCATGGCAGATCTCACTGCGAATTTCGAGACCCTGTTCGTTGTGAACGCCACGCTGACCGAAGAGGCCATCGCCGCCGTGATCGAGAAGTTCAGAGGGCTGATCGAATCCAACGGCACGGTGGAGAGCGTGGACGAATGGGGCAAACGCCGTATGGCATATCCGATCCAGGATATGAACGAGGGCTACTACGTGCTCATCACGTTCTCCGCCCCGACGGACTTCCCCGCAGAGCTGCAGCGTCTGTTCAACATCAACGACGCCGTGATCCGTTCCATCATCATCCGCAAGTAAGAAACGTAGAGGTATTGCAATGCTCAACAAGGCCATTTTGATGGGTCGTCTGACCCGGGATCCCGAGTTGCGCCACACGCAGAACAACACTTCTGTGGTTTCCTTCACGCTGGCCGTCGACCGGGGATTCCGTTCCCGCAATCAGAACTCCGACCAGCCCACCGCTGATTTCATTGACATCGTTGCCTGGCAGTCCACCGCGGAATTCGTTTCCAAATGGTTCCGCAAGGGCATGCAGGTGGCCGTTTGCGGCCGGATCCAGACCCGCCAGTGGAAGGATCGGGACGGCAACAACCGCACCGCTTTCGAAGTGGTCGCGGAGGAGGTCACCTTCGCCGACACCAAGCGCGCCGGCGACTACCAGACCGGCGGGAACTTCCCCGCGGCGTCCCAGGAGAGCGCGGACGCGCCCTCCGAAGCGCGGGACGACGGCAACGGTTTCACCGAGATCGCAGGCGGCGCCGAGGACGAGCTTCCCTTCTGAGGCTCCCGGCGCACGCGCTTCTGAAATTTGAAAAAGGAGGAGAACGTTCATGGAAAACGCTCCCGAAAAGGCCGCCGCGCCCGCCGCTGAACCGGCGGAGCACAGCGAGCGTCCCGCCCGCACCGAAAGGCCTCAGAACGGCGCCCCCCGCAGACGCAAGAAGGTCTGCATTTTCTGCGCCGACAAGGTCGAGGCCATCGACTATAAGGACATGGCGCGTCTGCGCAAGATGATCTCCGAGCGCGGCAAGATCCTGCCCCGCCGCACCACCGGCACCTGCGCGATGCACCAGCGCCAGCTGACCACCGCGATCAAGCGCGCAAGACAGGTCGCTCTGCTGCCCTACGTCGCAGATTGAGTCTACTTGGAGGACAAGGCGGCGAGCCTCACGGCTTGCCGCCCTTTCTGTCCCCGCCGGAAAGAGGATGTAACGAGTGAAAATCAACTGGAACCGCCGGTATACCACGATCGCGGTCTACGCGTTTCTGGTGATCGCGGCCGCGCTGCTGCTGGGCCTTTTGCTCGGCGGATACTTCGAGTCGTTCTTTGCGCTGCTCGTCTCCGTCGGGAAGGCGCTGCTGCCCTTCCTCTACGGGTTCGTGCTGGCCTTCTTCACCATCCCGCTGACTGAGAAGTTCGACGCGCTGATCTTCCGGCTGTCCAAAAAGAAAAAGCCGGAGAGCCGCGGCCGCCGCATCGTCGCCATGCTGCTTGCGTATACGGTCGTGCTGCTCATCGTGGTCGGCCTGCTGCTGCTCATCATCCCGCAGCTGGTCGACAGCATCGCCACCCTCGTCTCCAATTTCTCGACCTATACCGACCGCATCCGCGAGATCGTCGACAACCTCTCGCGCGGTATGTCCGCCTCGACGGCCGAGTTCTGGGAGAACATGGTGACCAAGAGCTACGCCATGATCAACGACTACCTGTCGGACGTCGTGACGAAGATCACGAGCATCCTGCCGCAGGTCTACAACTTCACCGTTTCCGTCGTGACCGTGGTGGTCAACTTCCTCATCGGCTTCGTCATCTCCATCTACGTCACCTATGACCATGAGAAGTTCGCGCGGCAGGTCAAGCGCGTGCTCTCCTGCGTGTTCCCCGAGCGGTTCTGCGCAGGGCTCTACAGGCTCGCGCGCCGCACGGGCGAGGTGTTCAACTCCTTTTTCATCGGCAAGGCGCTGGACTCGCTCATCGTGGGCGTCATCTGCTTCATCTTCCTGATGATCATGGGCATGCCGTACCCGATCCTCATCGCGGCGATCGTCGCGGTCACCAACATGATCCCGTATTTCGGGCCGTTCATCGGCACCGTTCCCTGCGCGCTGCTCATCTTTCTCATCGACCCGCTGCAGACGCTCTGGTTCGTGATCTTCATCATCGTTCTGCAGCAGATCGACGGCAACATCATCGGCCCGCGCATCGTGGGCCAGAGCCTCGGGCTGCCCTCCTTCTGGGTGGTGTTCTCGCTGCTGCTCTTCGGAAAGCTGTTCGGCTTCGTCGGCATGTTCATCGGCTCGCCGGTGTTCGCCGTCATCTACAGCTTCCTGCGGGAGTGGGTGAACAGGCGTGAGAAAAAGAAACAGGCCGCGGCCGCCGCGGCCGCCGTTCCGGAGCCCCCGGAGGCCCCGGACGGAGATCCCACCCTCCCGGGCGAGGATACGTAACGGCGAAAAAACGGATCGACCTCTGCGGAACACCGCTTCCGCAGAGGTTTTTTCGTTCCCGATCCGCAGTACCGTTTACGGGACCTGAAAGGGGGTATACTGAACGCGGAAAACGAAAGAGGAGGAACGAAACAATGTTCGAACGCATTCTGATCGCCGCGCTGGCGGCCGACCTGATCTTCATCGCCGCCGCCCTCGTGCGGGAGCTTTGGCTGCAGCGCCGCCCCGCGAAAAGCAAGCCCCTCGCCCCGCCGGACAGCAGCCGGTACTACGAGATCCTCGCGGAGATCTACGAGGACTGGCGGGGAGAGCGCCGGTACTACCCGCCCCGCTACCATGAGTTCTTCGAGGCCAA
>JAEEGL015603233.1_pt1 | contig 11043 bp, 9 predicted proteins | sample 9134231 | NCBI WGS metagenome assembly JAEEGL01 (sample SAMN16246548, study PRJNA631951) | gut metagenome | biome: gut microbiome; feature: rumen; material: fiber-attached | host: Bos | place: Iran: Karaj | collected 2018-10
GTCGGCGGAAGAGATACCGGTGCAAGATACGGCGCCAACGGATCGCTTCGCCGCGGGAACGGATTCTGGTGGTACAAGATCGCCAGCGGAGACAACCTCTCCACCATCGCCCTGCGCTTCCAGATCCCGAGCTACTACACCATCCAGTCCTGGAACCGGGACAAAATCACGAACGTCAACCTGATCCGCGCCGGAGACGAAATCCGCCTCTACATCAACCCGTAAAACAGGACACACATCAAAAAAGCTCTCCATATGGAGAGCTTTTTTGATGTGTGTCAGAATGATCCGACGGTACAGCCTGCCGCAGTTTGCCGGTCAGGGAGACCAGCCGCAGACAGGGCACTCCGGAAGACCGGGGGAGAAGTGGTTTCCGCAGATCTGGCAGGTGACACGGTTGTGCTCGTCACCCACGGGATCATACTCCGGATTGCTGAAATAGTCCTCTTCGTTCTCGTAATAGTTGCTTCCGGCCCAGCCGCCCTGGTCCTCTTCATTCTCGTAGTAGTTGCTTCCGGCCCAGCCGCCCTGGTCCTCTTCATTCTCGTAATAGTTGCTTCCGGCCCAGCCGCCCTGATCGGGGATGATCAGGCCCTGATTTCCGTAGATGCTTACCTGATAGATGTTCTCCGCGCTGGGGTAGTCCGTGTAGTAGACAACCGCCGAGCAGCCTTCATAGAACTGCCCTTCAACCCAGCATTTCCAGGAGTCGACATAGACCTCGGTGCCGTTCTGCAGGTAGATAGCGTATCCGCCGCCGCCCTCATAGGCCGTACCGCTCATGCTGCCGTAGGTCGGCTGAGGTGCGGGTTTGGGAGGTGCTTCACTGACATACATGTAGGCGGTGCTGGTGCGGGCGGACTGGCCCTGGAAGTAGAAGGTGCAGTAGGCGCCCCAGCCGTTCATCCAGGTTTCCAGACCGCAGACGGTAATGGTTGTGCTGTTTTCACCGGTGAGATAGCCGCTGGATCCGTAAATGAAGTAAGAGGGGGAATACTCGCCGCCGTCCGGGGAGACGAAAGTCCAGCTCAGGGAATCATAGGCGTTGGCGCAGGCCACAAAGATGGCATTCTCGCCGGCTTTGCGGCTCTCGTTCGTCGGGTTCTTCGTAATGGTGAGATAGGTCGGCTGCGGAGTGGGTGTGGGTGTGGGTGTGGGTGCGGGCGTGGGTGCGGGCGTGGGAGCAGGGCTCGGAGCAGGCGTTGCTTCCGCCCCTTCCAGCGCCGCGGGTTTCGGAACCGGGAAGGTCTCGGTCGGCTCTCTGGTGCCCAGGAAGACCTCATAGCTTTCCGTCAGATTGTCCGCGGACCCGATCTTGTCGGCGGTCAGCCACTCGAAGGCAGTATTGCTTCTCTCGGCGCCGACGAAGGCGTTGGCGCCCGAAGCATTGTACTGATCAGCCGAAATGGGGATTCCGCTTACATCCGTGTGCGTGACGTTTTTGATCCCGTTCTTCAGCACCGTGTGCTCAACCGCACAGGGCTCATAACCGATGGTGCCGTCTTTCATGCTGACCGCGGTTTTGAGGGTGTAGACTTCGGTGTTCGAGAGCACAATGTTGTCATAGACCAGGTAATACCAGGTGTCGGTCTCTTTGACGTGATAGGTATCCACCATATCGGTCATGATATCGGGGAAGGACTCGTCTTCGTCCTTGTCCAGTTTGCACTCTTTCAGGGATTTTCCGTCCTTGCTGACAGACCAGATCACCAGGTTGGTCGAACGATCCTGAGGATGCAGCGAAGCGGCAAGAAACTCCAGGCACCCGTCATGATCCAGGTCCGCGACACAGTAGTACCAGGTTTTCGAGCTGTCTTTCTGCTCCAGCGTGTCAATCTTGGATGAGATCAGCTTCAGCTGCTTTTCGGCGCTGACAGGGGCATCTTCGGCAAAGGCAGGCGCCCCTGCGAAAAGCACCATGGAGATCAGCAAGGCAAAAGTCAGCAGAATGCTCAGATAGCTTTTTCTTCTCATTGTTTTCTCCTTTTCTTACAGATTTGCCTGTACCTGACTCTTTATTATACAGTTTTTTGACGAGATGGCAATCCTCATTCCTTTATTATTTTCTTAAGAGCAGAACAAAAGACCGTACCGGCCAGAACGGAGCCGGTACGGTCTCTAAAGTTTCATCCGGGGAAATCAGTACATTTTGTCACCGGTGTCCACAAAGCGCTTTCCAGCGAAAACGGCAAGAAGCACGTCAACCGGAAGCAGCGCGATGAGAAGGATCATCAGTGCGCTGGGCCGGGAAGCCTCTCCGGCGCTGCCCCGGCTTCCGCCGCTCTGCTGCGGCTGACTGCCGGAACCGCTTCCGTCTCCGGCGGAGGCAGGGCGGTAATTCATGTATCCGCAGACACTGCAGAAGCCGACGAGACGGCCCTCGTCGTCGGGTTCCTCCGACCAGGTGAAGCTGTGAAGGCCTTCGCTGTCCCGCACACCGTCATCCGGGCATTCATGCCAGTGACTGCGGGCATCGGCGCGCCAGGTATCGGAGAAGCGGTGGACGTGGGCGGCGGGTTCCGGGGTGCTCTCGGGTTCCTGGACAACAGGTTCGGGAGAAGGCTCCGGCTCCGGGCTCGGCTCCGGCTCGGCGGAAGGCACCGGGGTTGCCGCAGCCGCGGCAAGGCGTTCCTCCGCGCCCCGCACGGTGATTACGGCACCTTTGGAACGCACGACGTTCGCGTCGCCGGCGCCGATGAAGTTGCATACGACCTTCCAGCCGTTGAGCTCGGCGGGAATGTGATAAAGCATCAGCTTGGTGCTTCCGTTGCCGGTTGCACTCAGCGAGGGGAAGCTGCTCGGGGCGTCATCCACCGAAATCCGCTGCACGCCGGTGGGATCCTCCAGCACCCACTGATAGTCCCGTGCGTAGTTTGCCGAGACGACGAAGGAGGCCCAGCCGCCCTCATCCACGGTCCCGTTGCCGGGGTGCTTGTAGACCGTCGGCGCCCAGACGGCGGCGGTGTATTCCCGCGTCAGGGTGGCGGAGCGGCCGGATTCGTCAACAATCACGTTGATGCTGCTGTTGTTGAGATAGGCCGCGACATTTTTGTCGATGATATAGCCCTCGTCGGCGGAGATGTGGATCTCCAGCCGGTAGGTTTCCACGTTGAAGGCGCCCGTGACGGGATTGTTGGCTGCGTCAAACCAGCCCGCACTTCTGACCGAGCAGCCCTCGCTGCTCGTGGCGACGGTGATCAGACTGGGATCAACCAGCGCCACCGGCGTGGAGGACAGGGTGGTGAGAATCTTCGTGATCACGGTGTCTGCCGCGGATGCGGTGGCCGGGAGAGCGGAACACAGAGAGAGAAACAGGCAGAGCACCGTGAGGATTGTAATCAGTTTTTTTGAAACAGCACGCATAGGCGACTCCTTTGAAAACCGATAACGATAAGAAGGGCTTTCCGGCTCAGACGATATCTTCCAGAACCCGGCTGGGCGGAGAAACGACGATGTCGGGGTGGGCGAACATATAGCGCCATGCCTGCAGGAACTGCGCCAGATAGTGTCCGTCCACGATGCCTTCATCAATGACAAACTTGCAGTCCACGTATTTGTGGTCTTCTACCTCGCCGCGGCGGTTGAGCTCGTAGGCGTGGCGTTTGGCGCCGAAGGCGATGAAGACGGGCAGCGTGCCGAAATTGTAGATATGGTGATAGACCGGCCCGATCCGCAGAGAACCGAGGTCGGTGATAATCATCGAGCCGTGGAAGGGACTGACATTCAGCAGCGACATGGGAATCCAGCCGAAATAGTCCATCACACGCAGAAGAGCGATGGCGAAGCGGATCAGAAAACGGGGAAGACGGGCGAACGCGTCGGCGACGTCCTCCGTGCCGTTGTTTTCATCAGAGGACTTGATCTCATCGATCGCCTGGTTCATCTTGCGGTAGACGTCGAGAATGGTATCGGAGGGATCGAAAACGACCTTGATGGTGGTCTCTTCGGAGTCGATGGTGAGCGCACGCTTGACGGTCATGACGATCTCAATGTTGTTGCGGGCGTAAATCCGCCGGCCGACCACGAAGCGGTTCAGCCCCGGCATCATGGAAATCCCGCGGATATAGGCGGCAATCATGAAGTGCAGAATGCCGATGCCCTTGTAGCCTTCCACACGCAGTCTGCGAAGGCAGCGGTCCAGTTCGCTGACTTCAAAGCTCTCTTCATACTGAACAAAACGGTCATTGCGCTGAGGCATAATGAAGGGGATGAACTTCGCAAAGCCCGGGAGAGAGCGAAGGAGACGGCCTTCTTTCCGGTCTCCAAAGCGACGGCGTGCAGTTGCCATAACGGTCCTCCTGAAAAAGAGAAAATAACGGTAACAATATCTTGTAGTATTATTGACCTATTATACACAAGAGAATGCGAAATGACAAGCTATTTTTGCCGCTTGAGCTGACGAATATCCGTGCCGTAGAAAGGAAGCGCAAGAAACTCCCCGTGAATGCGGGAACAGATCTGCGGCGTGTAGCGGCGCGCGAGCTCCTCGTCGCCGCAGTTGGTGCTGATCACAAGCCGCCGCCCCTCGGTCAGGCGGGTATTGAGCAGCGTATACAGGGCGCTCAGCGACATGGGGGTGACCATCTCGGTGCCCAGATCGTCCAGAATCATCAGATCACAGGAAAGCATCCTTCTGACCCGCAGGGCGGCCTTTTCCGCCTCCGCGGCGTCGCGGGCAAACTTCTGCCGGTCAAAGGCGTCGAGAGCGGAGACCGCCGTGTCGTAACAGACAGAGAAGCCTTTCTCGGCGACGACCCGGGCAATGCAGGCGGAAAGATAGGTTTTTCCCAGACCGGTATCTCCGCGGAGCAGGAGGTTTGATGACACATTCGGGAAATTCTGCGCGAATTTCCGGCAGGCGGCAAGCACCGCCGTCATGCGCTCGCGGTGGCTCCCCCCGGTCTGCTGGTCGGGCGTGTCCGAATAATAGCTCAGGTCGAAATGCTCAAAACACTCGTCACCGTTTTGAAGCAGGGTGGAAAGCTCGCCGGTCAGCTCCTGATTATAGCGTTTCTGCATGCAGCTGCAGAGGGCGCCGTCCCGCCAGCCGCTGTCACGGCAGAGCGGGCAGCTGACAATCTCGTCCAGATAGTCGACAGGATAGCCGTGCGCCGTCAGCAGTTCCGCCCGGCGGATCTGAAGATCGAGATTCTCTTCCCGCAGGGCGTCAATCCGTTCGGCGAGATCCGGCCTTTTCGAAAGCGTGAGGCGGACAAGCTCCGCCATCTGCCCGCGCATCCGCCGGTCAATCTCTTCGATTTCGGGTACGAGGCGATAGATGAATTCCGTGCGGCGCACGGTTTCCGCCTGGTTTCGGGCGCGTTCCGCGTCCAGCGCGGTGCGGGCCCGCGCGAGTATGGCACCGTCGTAAGTCATGCCTGTGCTCCTGTCATATTTCGTCTACAATCCCCCAGAGATGTTCCGGACTGACGGGCTCCTGCCCGGAGGCAGTTCCGCCGGGGGAATTCCCGCCGAAGGGTCTGCGGGATTCGGACTGGATCTCCTGCAGCGTATGCAGGCCTTTTTCATGCCAGCTCTGAAGGATTTTGTGCATATAGCCCGGAACAAACTTCCGCTTGTAGGTGACGGTCTTGTCATAGGCGAGGGCGATGGCTTCCGGACCGAAACCCCAGTCGAGCCACTGCTCAATATAGCGTCTTTCCGTCTCCGTGAAGTCGCGGTTGACGATCTTCATGGCCTCCTTGACGCCGCCCAGGACGCTGCGGCGCTCCCGGCTGCGCTGAATATACCGCTCGGCAGCGTCAAAATCGCGGATCCCGCGTTCGGACCAGATTCTGGCCTCGCGCTCAAAGGCACCCACCGTCGGGCGCCGGCCTTCGCCGTAATTCTCCCGGTAAATCTCGGCGACGAAGTGCATCAGCTCCATCACCACTTCCGGCGGAAGCTCAAAATGCTCGTACAGGCCGAGGAGCCGGGTCAGCTCCGGCGTGCTTAGAAGACGACCGACAATCAGACGGGCCTCGGAGAGCACCGTGGAAAAGGCGGGGTCGGATTCCTTCCGGTTTCGAACGTCCTCCGTGGTGTACTCCGGCACCTCGGGCGCGGGAGGAAGGGAAGTGCCGGCCTTCGGCGGAACGTCCGTATGCTCCGCGGGAGAGGACGGGGCCGATTCCTCCCCGGACAGGGGAAGAAGCCCGCTCATTTCCAGCCTTTCCATCGCCTCGCTGAAGCGCTGCCGCGGCCAGAACAGATCCTTCGGTGCGCGGTCCCGGGCGGCAGGGCCGTTTCTGCAAAGGTAAAGATAAAGCAGGGTCATATCGCTGTCCCGCAGCGATATGAGCCGATCCGCCGCACAGGGGCTTATCAGGTTTTCCGTATTCTTTCCGTTCATAGCGCACCATAAAAAATTCACAGTTTGTTTTAGCCGGCTTTTTATTATAGCATCAAAATGTGCTTGTCGCAAGGGGGCAGTCTGTGCTATAATACCATGCTATATCATTTTTGGAAAACCATTCGGGAGTGCGTGAATGATGGAACTGCTTTCGCCTGCCGGCTCTCCGGAGTCCGTGATCGCCGCCGTACAGAACGGGGCGGACGCGGTATATCTCGGCCTGGGAGACTTTAACGCCAGACGCGGCGCCCACAACTTCACACCGGAAGAGTTCGAAAAGGCGGTGCGCTACTGTCATCTGCGCGGCTGCCGGGTCTATGTGACGCTGAATACCCTCATCAACGACCGCGAGATTCCCGCGGCGATGAAAGCCGCGGCGCTCGCCTCGGAAAAGGGAGCCGATGCGGTCCTGGTACAGGACCTCGGCATGGCGTCCCTGCTCCGCCGGTCCTTTCCCGACCTGCCGCTGCACGCCAGCACCCAGATGAGCATCCACAACCTCGCCGGTGTGGAAGCGGCTGCCCAGATGGGCATCAGCCGCGTAGTGCTCGCGCGGGAGCTGAGCCTGAAGGAAATCCGCTTTATCGCCGCCCATGCCAGCGTCGAGACTGAGGTTTTTGTTCACGGGGCGCTCTGCTTCTGCCATTCCGGACAGTGCTATCTCTCGGCCATGATCGGGCGGAGAAGCGGCAACCGCGGCATGTGCGCCCAGCCCTGCCGCATGGAGTACTCTCTCGGCGGGCGGATGGACGACTACCCGCTTTCCCTGAAGGACAACTGCCTTGCCGACCGCCTGCAGGAACTGGAGGACGCCGGCGTCGCCTGCGTGAAGATCGAAGGCCGCATGAAGCGGCCGGAATACACCGGCATTGTGACCGGCGTCTACGCGAAGCTTCTGAAGGAAAAGAGAAAGCCGACGCCCGAGGAGATGTCCCTCCTGGAGAGGACCTTCTCCCGGCAGGGCTTTACCCAGGGTTATTTCGACGGCAGCAAGGCGGACATGCACGGAATCCGTTCCGAGCAGGATGAAGATATCACGACGCTCTACAATGAAGCCCGCAAGGCATACAGCGACGGTGAGCTCCGGCGGGTGCCGATCCACTTCTACACGCTGGTGGAGAAGGGCGAGCGCGCGAAGGCCATCGCCTTCGACAACGACGGAAACCGCGCCGTGGCCTTCGGTCCGGTTCCCGAGCGCGCCCGCAGACAGGGCGTCACCGCCAACTATATCGAAGAACAGATGTACAAGACGGGAGGAACCCCCTTCTCCGTGACGGAGAACCGGGCAAAGGCCGATCCCGAACTCTTCCTCCCGGCCTCGGAGATCAACGAGCTCCGCAGAAAGCTCATTTCGGAGCTTTCCGAAAGACGGATGACGCCGCCTGAGCGAAGAAGCCTGCCACTTCCCGCGGCACCGGAAAATCTGGTCCGCGGACGGGAGCCGGTTTCCATCTTCCAGGTGACGACCGCCGACCAGCTGGCGCCGGAACTGGCGGAGCTGATGCCCGGCTATCTCTACGCACCGGCCATGCTGCTGGCGGAGTCGCCGGAAAAGCTCACGCCGTTTCTCACAAAAGGGACGGTTCCCGTGGCCGTGCTGCCCCGTGTGATTCCGGACGACGAGGCGGAAGAGGTCTTTTCCGCCCTGAAAAAACTCGCCGGATGGGGAATCGGCGAGGCGCTGGTGGGAAACATCGGCCATGTGGCGCTGGCAAAACAGGCGGGAATGGCGGTTCGGGGCGACTTCGGCCTGAACGCCTTCAATTCCCGCACGCTGGAGGTTCTGCGCAGGGCTGGCCTTCTCTCCGCCACGGCGTCCTTTGAGCTCCGCCTCTCCCAGATCCGGGATCTGAAAAAACCGCTGGACACGGAGGCGATCATCTACGGAAGACTGCCGGTGATGGTCTCGGACCAGTGCGTCATCCGGCAGAGCTCCGGAAGATGCAGCTGCCAGACACCCGGCCAGCTTTCGGACAGAACCGGCTCGGTTTTCCCCGTGATGAAGGAATACGGCTGCAGGAATGTGATTTATAACGCCCACAAGCTCTTTCTCGCCGACAAGCGGGACGAGGTGCTCTCTGCGGGGCTCTGGGGCCTGCGGCTGCTGTTTACGACGGAGAGCGCCCGGGAATCCGTCGAGGTGGCGAAAGCCTACCTCGGTCTGACGGACTACCGGCCGAACATGGTCACACGCGGCCTTTACTACCGCGGTGTGGAGTAAGGAGCGGACGTGAACACAGGAGGAAAGAAACTGATCCTCGCTTCCGGTTCTCCCCGGCGGAAGGAACTGCTGGAGATGCTGGGTTTTCACGATTTCGACATTGTGCCCGCCAGGGGAGAGGAGAGCGTGCCCGAAGGCCTCGGCCCGGAGGAAATCGTCAAAGCGCTTTCCCGCGCGAAGGCCGCGGAGGTTTCCGCTGCCTGCGGAGAAAACACGCTGGTTCTCGCGGCGGACACCATCGTCTGGATTGACGGCCGGATGCTGGGAAAGCCGCATTCGGAACGGGATGCCTTCGACATGCTGAAGCTTCTCTCCGGGCGCAGCCATGAGGTGTATACCGGGCTGACGCTGATTGACGGAGACGGAGAACTCAGCGGCTGTGAGCGCAGCCGGGTTCACTTCCGGCCGCTGACGGACACGGAGATCCTGCGCTATATTCAGGACGGCGAGCCGATGGACAAGGCGGGCGCCTACGGTGCCCAGGGAAAGGGCGCACTGTTTGTGCGCGCGATAGAGGGAGACTTTTTCAATGTGATGGGTCTTCCGATCTGCCTCCTCGGGCAGATGCTTGCCAGGAAGGGAGTTACGGTCCTTTGAAGGAGTATCTCAGAAAAAACGGAATACGCGTGGGGATTATTCTTCTGGCGGCCGTGCTGATCATCGGGCTGAGCGCCGCGGCGCGCGGCGGGCGGATCGGCGTGGTGCAGAACGCGCGCGGCGTGCTTTCCGCCCCGCTGCAGAAGGTTCTGTCCAGTGCTGCCAACTGGTTTGACAGCCTCTACGGTTATCTGTACGACTATGACTCGCTGATGGCGGAGAACGAATCCCTGCGCTCGCAGCTGGCGGATGCGCAGCAGTCGGCGCGCGACGGCATTGAGGCCTCGGAGGAAAACGTCCGCCTGCGCGAACTGCTGAATCTGCGCGACAAGCACACGGACTATGTGCTGGAGTCCAGCAAGGTCGTCCTCTGGTCCTCTTCCAACTGGTCCTCTTCCTTCACCATCAGCAAGGGTGCCCGCAGCGGCATCGAATACGGCGATCCGGTCATCACGGAGTACGGTGCGCTGGTGGGGCAGGTGACCGAACTCGGGGAGACCTGGGCGACGGTCAGCACGCTGATTGACGTGGATATGAGTGTCGGCGGCAGCATCGTCACCACCGGAAGCTCCGGCATGGTGGTCGGGGAATACTCGCTGATGAAGCAGAAGCTTGCGAAGCTGACCTTTCTTGCCGACGGCGCGCAGATTTTCGCGGGGGACGAGGTTCTGACCTCCGGTTCCGGCGGCGCTTTTCCCGCCGGGCTGGTCATCGGCACCATCACCAATGTCCAGACCGAGGCCGGCGAGCAGATCGAGTACGGGATCGTGGAGCCGCAGGCAAACCTCGATTCGCTGGTTCAGGTGTTTATCATCAAAGACTTTGACGTGGTGGAGTAAGCGTGAAAACCGTCATTCCGAAAGATTTTCTGTCCCGCATCAACGTTTCGAAGCTCGCCTGGTACGGGCTGTATTTCCTGCTGGCGCAGGTGCTGCAGAACATCCTCTTCACCCAGCTTCGGATCCTCGGCGTCTGCCCCCTGGTCCTGCCGGCGGTGGCGGTGGCGATGGGGATGTTCGAAGGGGCGACCTGGGGGGCACTGTTCAGCCTGCTGCTCGGCATCTTCGGGGATATGGCCTTTGTGGAGAACACGGTGTTCTTTACGATCCTGCTGCCGGTTCTGAGCTTCGCGGCGGGCTTTGTGGCGAACTTTTTCATCAACCGCCGTTTTGTCGCCTATATGGGCGCGGCCGTTCTGGGACTGCTGATTACCGCGGCGGCGCAGATCCTCCGGACTTCCGCCTCGGATACCTTTTCCATGATCATGCTGGTGACCGGCCTGCTGCAGACCCTCTGGTCACTGCCCTTTGCCGCCCTGGCGTATTTTCTTCCCGCCCGCGTGAGCCGGGGAGATTAGCGGGACGAGCGCACGCTTTCCCCCGCGGAACGTGCCTGCCCGAAAGGAGTACTGTTTGAAACATCTTGTAAGGCCCGGACGAGTGGCAGCGATGGTCGTGCTGGTCATCCTCATCCTTGTCCTCTACATCACCTTCCTTTACCGCCTCCAGATTATCGAAGGCGAGAAGTACTATAACCAGAGCAACGAAATCACCAATACGGAGCGTACCGTCACGGCGGCCAGGGGCAACATCCTCGACCGCTACGGCCGCGTCATGGTCAGCAACAAGGCATGCTACAACCTGAACGTTGACAGCGTCAAGCTCTTTGCCAACGAGGACCCCAACGCCGTCATCCTGGAGCTGGTGCGGATGGTGGAGGGCTTCGGCGACCATTACACCGACGACCTGCCCATCAGCCGGACGCCTCCCTTTACCTATGATGAGAACATGACGGCGATTCAGCGCACCATGCTGGAGGCCTATTTTGTCCGCCAGAAGCCCGACGGCCTGGCGGAAAACCCCACGGCGGTGGA
>JAEEGL016344964.1_pt1 | contig 11043 bp, 11 predicted proteins | sample 9134231 | NCBI WGS metagenome assembly JAEEGL01 (sample SAMN16246548, study PRJNA631951) | gut metagenome | biome: gut microbiome; feature: rumen; material: fiber-attached | host: Bos | place: Iran: Karaj | collected 2018-10
ACGGAACTGCTTTTGCTCGTCGCTGTAAACGAATCCATGTCCGTATAGGTAGTTCTTTATGTCTTTCGGCTCTGTCCCAAAGTTGTAGCACAGGGATTCCAACGTGTCAAACTCTTCATCCCTCAGAAGCATGTTGACGCTTGAAACCAGTATTGCAGGGTCTTTAGGCAGGTAGTCCATCGATAATTATCTCTTTTTATTCGTAGGCATACACCAGCCCGTACTTCTCATGCAACTTCCGAAGAGAGCCGTCGGCCTTCATCTCACGGATGACATTGTTCACTATCTGCAGGAGATCCTCCTGCCCCTTCTGCATGAGGACACCAATTTCACCATGAGTAAATGGAGCGTTCAATAGTGGGGCTGCTAGTCGTGTGTCAGTCTGCACATAATAAGGCGCCTCTGTAATTTCCGTTATCATCACGTCGGCTGCACCTTCGGCTACAAGTGTCGGTATTTCCTCGTTCTTTTGGTAAACGACTATATTTGCGTGAGTCAGGTTCTCGTTGGCAAACTTTTCATTCAGTCCACCAGGATTCACCATGACAGTCACTTCGGGTTTGTCTATGTCAGCCAATGACTTGTAGCGGTTTGCCTCCGAAGCCCTGCAAAGGATGGTCTTGCCGTTAGCTAGATAGCCGTCGCGCATTAGCATAGTCTCTCGTCTGGTATCTGTTATAGTAATCCCACCAATGGCAAGGTCGAATATTTGAGGTTCTGTTAGTACGTCGGCTGTCAATGAAGGCCATGAGGTCTTTTTGAATTCGATATCTACTCCTAACCTTCTTGCTATTTCGTTGGCGACATCAATACCAAAGCCCCAATATGTTCCATCGGGTTCACAGAATGATAATGGTCTGTAGTCACCGGTAGTACCAAAGAGGATTGTGCCTCGATGCAGAATCTCTGCTACTTTGCCCTTGGTGGGATTATCTGTATAGGTTCTTTGCGAGCAAAACGAAAAAGTTCGAGCGCCGCAAATGATTAGAACTGCTATCAGAAACCAGGTCTTTAATCTTTCCAATCTTATCATTGTTTCTGTACTGTATTTATAATCGGCTACAAAATTACTCAATTTTCAGTTGAAAATTGCCAAAATAACACATCTTCACTACAGAATTGAGTGTTTTTCCCTATTTTTGTGTAATTTTGTCGCCAAATTGAGAGAAAAAGTATGAAAGATTCGATTAAGAGAGAGCAGAGCCAAATGAGTTTGAACTCTGCCGAGCGTGAGAATTCTCGCACGAAGTGTAAAGTAAAGATTCAAACAATGCTTGGCGACATTGTTGTTCGCCTATATGATGAGACTCCCATCCATCGTGCCAATTTCCTTAAATTGGCGAAAGAAGGATATTACGATGGTACACTGTTTCATCGTGTCATTAAGGATTTTATGATTCAGGGCGGCGATCCTGATTCAAAGGGCGCACCTGCTGGAAAAATACTTGGTGTGGGGGATCCTGGTTATACACTTGAAGCCGAGATTAAGGACGGACTGTTTCATAAACGTGGTGCCTTGGCTGCTGCGAGACAGGGTGACGAAGTTAATCCAGATCGTCGCAGTAGTGGCTCTCAATTTTATATTGTCTGGGGCCAGGTGTATAATGAGGGACAGCTTCGCCAGTTTTCCAAGCAGTTGAGGATGCAGAAGGTTCAGGCTGTATTCAATGAACTTGCAGCAGAACATCGTGCTGAAATCATGCAGATGCGCCGTGACAGGAATCGTGCAGGGCTACAGGAATTGCAAGACAAACTGGCTGCGGAAGCTGAGAGTAAGGTAGGAAAAACTGGCTTGACCGATGACCAGTTGAAGATATACTCTACTATTGGTGGTACTCCCCATCTTGACGGCCAATATACTATATTCGGAGAGGTCGAGGAAGGTCTTGATGTGGTTGAAATGATACAAGGCACTGCTACTGGACGTGCTGACAGACCTGTTGATGACATAGAAATGAGAATGATAGTTATTGAATAATATGTTGGAACTTGGACTGGAATATACAAGCGAACTGACTGTAAACGAAGGCTTGACCGCTCTTCAGATGGGGCTGGAAAGAACGCTGCCATGCTTGCCGTTACTGATGAACTGCCAGAAGGATGTACGACTGTTGGTGAAGGTACACATCTAAGATTCATTGTTGACAAAGAAAAATTCATCTCAAAACTTAGATAATATGGATTTGCTAGAACTTATAAAGAATAGATATAGTTGTAGGAGCTATCAGCCTACGAGTGTTGAACAGGATAAGCTGGACTATATCATGGAGTGTGTCCGGTTGGCCCCATCTGCTGTGAACAAGCAGCCTTGGAAGTTTCGCTTCGTCAGTAGCGAGGAAGATAGGAAGATAATCTGCCAGTGCTATAATCGCGAATGGTTCGCTACGGCTCCTATTGTTGTCATTGCCTCTATCTTGCATGATGAAGAATGGGTTAGATCCGATGGCAAACACCACGGCGATATTGACATTGCTATTGCAGTTGAGCATTTTTGTCTGGCTGCTACAGAACTGGGACTTGGTACATGTTGGGTATGTAACTTTGATGCCGAACTGTGTAAGAAGTCCTTTGGCTTGGGAGAGAATGAAGAGGCTGCCGTCCTGATTCCAATCGGCTATCCTGCCGATGATTCGAAGGAAAAGAAGCGTAAGGCCATAGAAGAAATATGCAAGTGAACAAAACACCATAAGAAGATGAAAAAAGTAATCAGGACAACAAAGGCACCTTCGGCAATAGGTCCTTATAGTCAGGCAATACAAGTGGGAAATATCATTTATACCTCTGGACAGATTCCCATCGACCCTGCTACAGGAAGTTTTGTTGAGGGAGGTATCAAGGAACAAACCCGTCAGTCTTTGCTCAACGTGAAGGCTATTCTAGAAGAGGCAGGTTTGACAATGGGCAATGTAGTGAAAACTACAGTATTCATGGCCGATATGAACGACTTTGCGGATATGAACGCTGTTTATGCAGAGTTTTTCGCAGAGCCATACCCTGCAAGGTCTGCTGTTGCTGTAAAAACTTTACCTAAAGGAGCATTAGTTGAAATTGAAGTAGTAGCAGGCGTATGACAAATTAATCCTGTCATTATTAAGTCTCTGCTTTGCGTTGACGATGGACGCTCAAAATGGCCTGAAAAAGGTGTATAATGAGAACATCAACCCCATCGAGGATTTCTATGATTTTGTATTTAAAAGGTACGCGTAGCCACATTAATAGTTTAATCGCTAAATAAAACTAAAACTTTATAGAAGTGTGAGTCGTTCAGATGGAAAATGATTAATTTTGCATCACATAGAAATGTATTTTTTGATAAAAATAACAATATTATGACATTATTCGATCAGATTAGTGAAGACATCAAGTCTGCAATGAAGGCCCGCGACAAAGTGCGTTTGGAAACACTTCGCAACATTAAGAAAGTGTTCCTGGAAGCAAAGACAGCTCCTGGAGCCAACGACACATTGGCTGATGCCGATGCATTAAAGATTATTTCAAAACTGGCCAAGCAGGGCAAGGAAACGGCAACGACCTACACACAAGCAGGGCGTCAGGACTTGGCAGATGCTGAGTTGGCGCAGGTGGAGGTACTTGAGGGTTATCTGCCAAAACAACTATCCCAAGAGGAGATTGAGGCAGAAGTGAAGAAGATTATTGCTGAAGTGGGAGCTACAAGCATGAAGGAGATGGGAAAGGTAATGGGCACAGCCAGCAAGCAGTTGGCAGGAAAGGCTGATGGTCGAGTCATCTCTGAGATTGTGAAGAAACTTTTGGCATAAGCTCTATTCCTATAATTAGTGCCACACTAATGGCACAGAGTACCGTAACTCATAGGTACCCAGTACGTGCCTTAAACTTCAACGAAGACGAGTATTAATTCTTAGGGCTTTTCAAAGTCGCAGAAAATCAACGAGGTGTGAAGTTTTATTACTTTCATACCTCGTTTTCATGTCTTTAAGAGTGCCGTTTTTAGTGGCGCTAGGCGAAAAATATGTTAAATACCTCGCACATTATGTTGTATTGTAGAAAAAAGACGTATCTTTGAAATCGAATTCATAATAGAGGCTAAAAATGGGATTGCACAATGACATTTTCCTGTTGTGGGGTTTCAGCATAGACGCCTGGATTACCATCGCTACGGTGATGGCAGTTATTGTTGTGATGTTGTTGACAAAAGTGCGTACCGATGCAGTTATGCTAATTGCCATCGGTGTGCTGTTTGCAACAGGTGTGCTCGACGCCAAGGAAACGTGCTCGGGTTTCAGCGCTGGTACCGTTGTCGTCACTGGCGTCTTGGCCGTTGTGATGGCCGGACTGCGCTATACTGGTGTACTGCAATGGATGTTGAAACATATTTTCGGACTGCCTGACAGTTATCCGACGGCCCTCCTGCGTATGATGGTTCCTGTTTCTATGTTAAGCGCCTTTGTCAGCAACACGATGTTGACCGTGCTTTTTGGTAACGTGTTGAAACGTTGGGCGAGGAAGCTCAACATAGCACCGTCTAAGTTGTACCTTCCGATGGTATTTGCGGTGCAGATGGGTGGTGTATGTACGCTGATTGGTACGTCGACGAATATTGTTGTCGCTGATCTCTATGAAAATGCTACCGGCAAGACGATGAACATGTTTTCCATCCTTGTGCCCGGAGCATTGTGCCTTGTTGTCGGTATCGTGCTCATTGTCGCTATGCGCCGTTGGCTGCCCGAGCGCAAGTCTCCGGAGGAGGCTTTCGAGACAGCGTTCGACTATACGGTGGAGTTGTTGGTGCCTTCTGATAACCCGAACATCTGCAAGACGTTGGGCGAAGCCGGTCTATTCCATGTGAAAGGTGGTAACTTGATCGATATTCGCCATTTTGACCATGATCCGTCATTCCTTAGTGAGGATGAATTTGTGATGGGTGGCGACCGTCTGGTCTACGCTGGTCAGATTGATGAGATCCTTGAGTTGAAGGAAACACATAATCTGGTTGTTTCCGACCATCATATCCGTTCCATGAATGAGATCAACAAGAATTATGAGTTGCGCATTGCCTTTGTGAATTTCGGCAGCAGACTCATCGGGAGTACTATTGGTGGCAGCACGCTTGAAAGAGATAACAATTTGATACTCGTGGCTGTGGCTCGGCGTGGCAAGCGCATCGAGGCGGCCCCTCGCGAGGTGGAATTGCAGGCGGGGGATACATTGCTATTCGAATGTCCGCGCAAGACGAATACATATGTTGACCATCTCGCGTCACAGTTGCAGTTCTCTGACTTCCAGGAGATGGTCAAAGTCAGTCCTAACGCCATTGTTTCTTCACTGATTATGATGGCTATGATGATTCTCACGGCCATGAATGTGGTATCGTTGCTGCATGGAACGGTGCTGGCAGCCCTGGCCATGCTACTCTTCCGTTGTTGTACCATCAATCAGGCTATGGACTCTGTCAACTGGCGTGCGCTGATGAGCTTGGCGGGTTCCATAGTGCTTGGCATGGCAATATCTAAGACGGGGATAGCTCAGGTCATCGCTTTTTCTATCATCAACATGGTTGGCACGCAGCCCATTTTGGTAATGCTTGGTGTGTGCCTGGCGGCCATGCTGATTACCCAGTTGGTTGAGAATGTAGCTGTCACGGCGATGTTCTTCCCCATCATGTATCAAGCAGCCATGCAGGTGGGTTACGAACCCGCGCCTTTCCTTCTAGCTCTGATGATAGCTGCCAATGCCTCGTATTCCACCCCCATTGCTGCATCGCCCAACATGCTGGTCTATGGTCCTGGCGGATACCGTTTCACCGACTACATGCGCATCGGCATTCCACTGACCCTCATTGTCACCGTCACAGGTGTTGCTGCTGTCATCCTGGCATATCCGCTTGTTAAGTTTTGAATATTGAAAATTGATTGTAAAATATGGAAACAGATTTTGAAGTGAAAAAGGAAGGCTCTGCGCTGACTGTAGCGCTGGGTGAGGAACTGGCTGCGGCTAATGCGCCAGCACTGATGGAAAAATTGATCACTTACCAGAACCAAGGAGTGGAGAAGGTGGTGTTCGATGCTACGAATCTGAAACACCTGTCCAGTAGTGGCGTCCGTGTCATTATTTACTGCAAGCAGAAGCTGAGTGACAGCCCGGAGATCGTGTTCGTAAACTGCGATGAGCAGGTGCTCGATGTGTTGGATATTGTCGGTATTCGACCATTTGTCACTTTTGAGAAACGCTGAACTGAGTCAGTCTTGTCAATTATTCGCTAACGCAATGAAACTGAACCGATTGCACTTCCAGCCAATTCGCGGCAAGGCTCTGGATATTGTCGCAGCCATTCTCCAGACCGAGGAGGTGGCGTCAGCTGGTAAAGCGTTTGGCGTTATTCGTCTGGTGGCAGAGGAACTGGTGATGAACATCGTCGACTATGCCTATCCCGATGGTGGTGACGATTACCTAGACGTGGAGATTGAGTGCGACGAGAAGCACATCACGTTGCGTTTCCGTGATGGTGGCGTGCCATTTAACCCACTTGAGCAGGCTCCCCCGGACATCTCGTTGCCAATGGAGCAGCGCAGGATCGGTGGACTAGGCTTTTTCATCGTTTCCAAGAAGATGGACTCCGTGGAATATGAATATACTGACGGCGAGAATGTCCTAACCGTCATGAAAGAATTAAAATAGAAAAGACTTATTATAATTAAAGAAGAGTTATGTCTGCAATAAAGATAATGAGCGTTGATGATGAGGCTCCTATGGAGTCGATGATTAAACAGTTCTTCCGGCGCAAGATACGCAGTGGCGAGTATGAATTCTACTTCGCTCGTAACGGCGTGGAGGCTCTTGACATCCTGAATAGTACCCCTGATATCGAGATCATCCTCTTAGACATAAACATGCCTGAGATGGATGGTCTGACGATGCTGTCTATAGTGAATGAGATGCACAACCCTGCGCTGCGCGTCATCATGGTCAGTGCCTATGGCGACATGACGAATATTCGTCAGGCTATGAATAACGGTGCCTTCGACTTTGCTCTCAAGCCTATTGATATGGATGACTTGAGTTTGACCATCGAGAAGGCTATTATGCAGATTAACTATGTACATGAATCGCAGAAGGAACATTCGCAATTAGAGTCACTGAAGAGAGACTTGACGACGGCTAGGAATATCCAGCAGTATTTCCTGCCCCAGACGTTCCCGCCTTTCCCGGAAGAAAGTGAACATTTGGATATATATGCCTCAATGAATGCTGCTAAAGATATTGGTGGAGATTTCTATGACTTCTTCCACATCGATGACGACCACATCGCTTTCGTTATCGGCGATGTCTGTGGCAAAGGTATCCCTGCAGCCCTGTTCATGGCCGTCAGTCGCACCATTGTCCGCTCAAAAGGGGTGGAGTGCGGTACTGCTGGAGAGTGCTTGACGGAATCGAACCGCCTGTTGGCGGCCTATTCTACTGACTGCATGTTTGTCACCGTGTTCTACGCTATTTATGATACGAGGTCGGGGAGCGTCACCTACAGCAATGCCGGTCATAACCCCCCTCACCTGATGAGGGGTGACGGCACCGTCGAAGAACTGCCCCGATCGAGGAATACAATGATGGGAGTCTTTGATAAGTATGTGTTCAAAGAGGACTCTTTTCAACTGGAGCCCGGCGATACGCTGGTGATGTTTACCGATGGAGTGACTGAGGCCATGAATCCGGATGGTAATGAATTCGGCACCGGACAGTTGATGACCACCCTCGGTGGACTGGCCGGTAGGGACAGCCGTCAGGTTGTCGAAGCGGTTAAGACTGCCGTCAAGGAATTCGCAGGCAGTGCCGAACAGAGTGACGACATAACGTTGTTGGTAGTAAAGAGAAAGTAAGAAGTAAAAAGTTAAAAAGGTGAAGCGATACAATATCATCCTAGGGAGTTTGGGAGTTCTGCTGTTGCTATTGGCGGTAGCAGTGCTTTACATACGCCATATAGATGGTGTGCGCATCGGTGAGTTGGAGTCGCAAATCGGTGAGCTGCGCGAACAGGAGAAACAGTCGGATGTCGATCGTCGTGTGAGCAAACAGATGGAGGAGATTGCCTATGGTCAACAGTTGCTCTCCGAGGAACGTAGCAACGAAGCCATCCGCCAGTCGGAGATTGCCCAGGAGATGACGATCCGCTCGGAGGCCGAACGGCAAAAGGCCATCATTGCTCAGGGTATCGCAGAAACGTCAGCCAAAGAGGCAAAGAATGCTTACCAGATAGCCGAGCATCAGCGTGTGGTAGCTGACGAGCAGCGCCAGCAGGCCGAGCATGCCAAACTGGTAGCCGACACGCTGAACTATATCTCGTTAGGGCGAACGCTTGGCTCACAGGCATACTCCATCTATCAGGCCGGTGACACGGAGTTGGGTAATATGCTGGCTTATGCTTCTTACCTCTTCATCAATGATTACGGAGGTGACCCTTTTCACCCCTCCGTATTTCGAGCTTTCATACAGTCCGCAGGTGGCCGTCGCAATTTCGGCATCCATAATGGCAGCGTGTCGTGTATAAGTATTTCTCCTCGCGATAATCACCTGTTGACTGCGAGCACGTCTGGCGAGTTTTTCTGCCATAGCGTGCACGGCACTCAGGTGCAAACCAAACGGTGGGTGAACGATAGAGACTATTGTTTCCGCGACGGCTTCTCGGCCAAGAATGGCAAAGACTATGCCGTTAGCCATACTGGTCATCTGGTGATTGCCGATGGAACCCAGATACACGTTGTCTATCTGGATCATGTTGATCGTCCTTTCAGTCTGCAAGATATCCATGATGGTCGTCAACTATTGGTTGTTGGTGAGAATAGTGTTGCCCTATTCGATATCGCCACAGAAAAGGTTATCAGCACACGCCGCCTCGGCTTCCGTGTCGTCAGTATTGGCAGGCGCGACAACAAGCCTCTGCTCTTCGATAGTCGTGGAGACATGCATCTTGTCAACAGCCTTGATGACATGACGCGTGAAAAAGTGCCCGTTCCTGGTCAGGTCACAGCCTTTGCCAAGAACAGCAACCGACAGCTCACAGCCTATGGTATGCTTGACGGCACTATTTGGTTGATTGACGGAAAGGGCAAGACTTACAAGCTTGTGGAACATCTCTCACAAGTGACGAAGCTAGAGTTTGATGCATCCCGCCTCTACTCGTCCAGCTTCGACGGCAAATTGCTCTTTTGGATGACCATCAACCCGCAGATTAAGCCCGTTACGCTGTTCCAGTCTGGTAGTTGGCTTAACGATTTCACCTTCAGCAAAGACATGGATTATATCTGGACGGGCGAATACAACGGCACCGTCACCGAATATCTTATCTCATTGCCAAAGATTGTCCAGCGCCTCCGTCAGAATGTGAAGCGTAATTTCACACAAGAGGAATGGGACTACTATGTGGGCAGGGGAATACCGTATTTAAAGGTAAAAAAGTAAAAGAAGGTAATGATGGCGAAGCAGAACGATCTTCAACAGACAATAGGTATGGTAAAAAGGATCTTACTTTTTTGCCTTCTTTCTTTTTCCCCTTTACTCTCAGGGGCACAGGGCCTTCCCCTTATCCGCAATTATACGGCGGCAGAATATGGCGGTCATAACCGTTGCTATGATATTGAGATTGGTGAGGATGGTACCGTGTTTGTGGCAAACTTCGAGGGACTGCTTTACTACGACCGTGCCCAGTGGCGTATCATTCACTCACCTGACATCAGTCGTGTTACGGTGGTCTATCGAGATAGTAAGAACACGATCTGGGTAGGTGGCTATAACTTTTTTGCCCGTCTGCAGAAACAGACTAATGGTGAATTGTTCATGCAACAGGTGGGACAGGATGGCCAGTTCCAAGGTGAGGTGATGGAAATCTATGAGGAAGGTGGCTCGTTGCTGTTTGTTGCTAGCGACAACAATATCTATGAAGTCAATGGCAACACTATTTCGCTGAAAAAACGCACGAACGCCAACTTCAGACCAGGTGTAGGCCCCGACATTATATCGGTAGAGGCATTGGATGCAGGTGAAAAAGATGCCATTATGGATGACATCACCCAGACGATTGTCCTGGATGGCGGACTGCAAGTCAAGGTTAAGAAGAATTGTGGTCTGATTGTTGCCGATAATCATGGCCGCGATTTCTATACCATCACTGAGGATGATGGCTTGTGTTCCAATCAGGTGGCCTTTGTGGCCTACGACGGTCACGGCATGCTCTGGGGTGCCACATCCCACGGCATTTTCTCTCTTGAGATTCCGTCTGTCTATAGCTACTTCCTTGCCAAAGACGGTCTTCTGGGCGAGGTGCATGCCATCACGGCCTTCGACGGCAAGATCTACGTGGGCAGCACCAATGGCCTTTACTGCATCATTCCGCAGCAGTGCCATCGTGTGGCCGACATCAACAATATCTGCTGGATGTTGTGCCAAAGCGGTGACGCGTTACTTGCCGCCACCTCAAGCGGTACCTACAAGATTGCTCGGGGTGGAGGCGTCAGCAGGTTGACCTCCAACGCTACTACAGCCATACTGGTGGATGGTGATAAAGTCTATACTGGCGAACCCGACGGCGTCTACTGTTATCCAATGGGCAAAATGGTCAATGCTCAGAAAGTTGACGATCTCCCGTTGGTGACAGAAATCCGTAAGGATGCCCATGGTGGCCTCTGGTTCCAGAATGTTCATGGGAAAACCAGAGGCTCAGACCCCGGCAAGCCTCACGACCCTGTTGCCGACCTGCCTGCCCACTTGTTTATGCCCGTCAGTGGTATCGATGCGAAAGCTCAGTATCGTCATGGCCGACAGGTATGGATAGGCGGTGATGAAATACTGGCCATCGTCGACACCGACAAGCAGGATTTGGCTGCACTCACTGACACCCGCCGCGTTCGCTTCCGTTCCATCATTATGGGTGGAGATAGTGTACTTTGGGGCGGCTATGGCGATATGCCCGAGGAGTTGCCGGAGGTTGACAGCGACAAGGGCCATCTGCATTTTTTCTATGCTCTCGACTATACGCCACTCTCGGGTAAGACCCAGTATCGTCACAAACTGAGT
>JAEEGL016546209.1_pt1 | contig 11043 bp, 14 predicted proteins | sample 9134231 | NCBI WGS metagenome assembly JAEEGL01 (sample SAMN16246548, study PRJNA631951) | gut metagenome | biome: gut microbiome; feature: rumen; material: fiber-attached | host: Bos | place: Iran: Karaj | collected 2018-10
CTATGTTATGTTGTCATTTTATTTCGTACGCGAACCCAAGCGGTCCATGGCGCAGCGGAAGCCGATCCATGCGGTTGACTTGTCTTGGTCGTAGTAGCGGCGGGTACTGGCCTGCAGGTAGTAGGCACGGTCTTTCCAGCTGCCGCCCTTCACCACGCGCACCTTGTTGTTCACCAGCGAGGTGGTCGGGTTCTCTTTCTGGTTGTCGGTGGTGCGACGATACATATTGTTGGTCCAAGTGTCCTCGGGGCTCATCTGGATGCCGCTGCCTTCTTCGGATTCCTCATCCTCTTCGTATTCGGAGCTTTCCTCCTCTTCCTCACCTTCCTCGTCGCTGCTCTCGTCGGTGGCGCTCTGCCAGCCGTCGGTGCCGAGGTTCGAGGCGCGGTCGCCGTCGAGGTAGTTCACGTTGTTGGCCTGGCGGTAGTTGCGGCGGTTGGCATCGTAGTCGACATCCTTGCGCACAATCAGACCGTCCTCGCCAATCATCACTTCGCCGTCTTCGTCGACCTCGTAGGTGCTGTCGATATTACCACGGAAGGGGTCGAGGTCGTCGCCACCGTTGGGATTGACCACTTTACGATAGACATCCATGCACCATTCGCTGACGTTGCCAGCCATGTTGTACAGACCGTAGTCGTTGGGGAAGTACCACTTCACGGGGCAGGTGTAGTCCCAGCCGTCGTTCAGGTTGCCAGCCACGCCCATGGCATCGCCGCGGGTGCGCTTGAAGTTGGCAAGGAACTGGCCGTAGTATTTCTTATTGGCAGAACGTAGGCTCTGTCCAGCCCACGGATAGGTCTTATGCTCTGTGATACGTTCGTCATAGGTGTTGCCAATCATACCGAGGGCGGCAAACTCCCATTCGGCCTCTGTTGGGAGACGGTAATAGGGGAAGAGGATACCGTCGGACTTGCGAATCTGGCGTTCTTCGCCACCAGCAGAAGGATCGAGGTTGGCGATGCCACCACGAATTTCGCCTTCATAGCGGCCGGCGAGGTAGACGTCGGTCTGGAAAGCGTTGCTACCGAGGTTTTCCTGGTCGAGGGTGAGGATGCCCATGTCAATAAGGATTTTTTCGTTGACACGGTCGGTACGCCAGATGCAGAACTGCTGAGCCTGTTCCCAGGTCACACCCACCACGGGATAGTCCTGATAGGAGGGGCTCTGGAAGTAGTGGTCGACGAAACTCTCGCGCCAGGCCAGACGGTCGCGCCAGGTGGCAGTGTCGGGCATGATGGCTTTCACCTTCTCACTGAACTCTTCGCCGTAGGCGCGGTTCATCCAGTAGACGAACTCGCCATACTGCTTGTTGCTCACTTCGCACTCGTCAATATAGAAGGAGGAGACCGTGACGGTATGCGCCACGTTATCCCACGAATAACGGGTGTCTTCGGTGACATGACCCATCACGAAAGAACCACCCTCGATAAACACCAGACCGGGAGCGGTTTCCTGGTTAGTTCTGTCAGAGACATCGTAACCACCCCACTTCGGGTCGTTGTAGTTCCATCCCGTAGTTTCAGACTTGCCAGCCTTGTTTCCACAAGAGGCAAGCATCAAAACTGTAGCCAGCATCAGGCTTGAGAATCTGAGAATTTTCATATATTCACTATTTATATTATGCTATATAACGATTTTTTCTTTAATTTGTTTCATTCTTAAAACGAGGGGCAGCGGATGGCCTTGACTTTCTTCTTGTGCTCAGGCACAGGCAGAAGCACTCCCAATGTGATTTCGTGGGAGCCAGCGGTGCTGTTGGCTAGTTCCGACACTGTCACATCGTAGCTGTAACCCACCGTGAAGTAGTCGTGACGGATACCGGCCTGGAAGATGAAGGCATCGGAGTTCTCGGTGCCGTGACGAAACCAGACACCCACAATGAAAGGCATCCAGTCAAGGTTGACACCATAGTTGAAATAGTGGAAACCGTTCTGGTATTGGTAGACGATATTGGGCGAAATGATGGGGGTGCCCAGACCCAGCGAGGATTGACGACGACCTTCTTCGGCCACGTTGATGAGTCCACCACCGTGAACCGTAATTTTCATAGGTACAGGGTCCTCCGAATAGAAAGCTACATTGGGTTGCGTCAAGTGGGAGACGGCGAGGCCGGCATACCATTTCGAGCCGCTTACCAACACACCGGCATTGAAGTCGGGAGTCCATTTGCTCAGTTTGTCGGGAGGTGTGGCACCAGTGGCATACGAGAAGCCCATCTCGCGGTCAATCTGGTCGGGGAAACGCAGATAGTCGTCCCAACTAAGGTGCGTGTTGACAATCGACGCCTGCAAAGCAGCACTGACATAGATGTCGCGGCTCACCTGAAAGCGGAACGAATACATGGCACCAAACATGTTGGTTGACAATGCACCGTGGTCGCCCACACGGTCAGTCAGCAAAATGAAACCAAGACCACCATGTAAATCGGGGAAGTATTGGTCATAAGAGGCTGATACCGTTGTGAATGCGCTCACCAAACCGGGCCATTGGGCGCGGTAGGTCAGCGAGATGCGCGGAGCAACGACGGAACCTGCAAAGGCAGGGTTCAAGTAGAGTGGGTTGGCGTAGAATTGAGAGAATCCAATGTCTTGGGCTCCTGCCGTTGCCGTGAGCATCAGCATAGCTCCCAAAATAGCGCTCTTCAATCTCGTTTTTAGTTGTTTTTTTGACATATTATAGGCCTATAATCAAAACGCAATATTACGAAGATTTTTTGATATAAAATATATTTTATGAAAATAAAATTGTAAGTATCATGTTTTCAATTAGATATTTTTTTAACAAAAACTTTTTTTTCGTTATAAAACTATTGCTCAGACCTGCTTATTTCGGGTTTTTGGACCTTCTTTATAAATAAGAAGGCACCCACATAGGGATGCCTTCTGTAGAAAGAGATGCGCTCGTTATTATTCGAACGATTTGATGGCCTCTTTGATGAGTTCCATGGCTTCGCGGAGTTGCTGTTCGGTGATGCACAGCGGAGGAGCGAAACGGATGATGTGCTGGTGGGTCGGTTTGGCGAGCACGCCGAGGTCGCGCATCTTCAGGCAGACATCCCATGCCTCTTTGCCGTTGTGGGGTTTGATGATGATGGCGTTGAGCAAGCCCTTGCCGCGCACCTTCTCAATCATCGGGCTCTTGAAGTTGGTCATTTCCTCGCGGAAGATCTTGCCGAGGCGCTCGGCGTTCTCCATCAGGTGCTCGTCCTTGATGACCTGCAGAGCGGCGATGGAGACTTTGGCGGCGATGGGGTTGCCACCGAAAGTGGAACCATGCTCACCAGGTTTGATATTCAGCATGATATCGTCGTCGGCCAACACAGCGCTGACGGGCATCACGCCACCACCAAGGGCTTTACCAAGGATGAGGATGTCGGGACGCACATTCTCATGGTCGCAGGCGAGCATCTTGCCCGTACGGGCGATACCGCTTTGCACCTCATCGGCCATAAACAATACGTTGTATTTCTTGCAGATATCATAGCATTTTTTCAGGTAGCCATCATCGGGGACATAGACACCCGCCTCTCCTTGGATGGGCTCTAGCAGGAAACCTGCTACCTCCTTGCCATGTTCGGCGAGGCATTTCTCCAGCGCGTCGGCATCGTTGTAGGGGATGCGCAGGAAGCCGGGGGTCATGGGACCGTAGTTGGCATAACTCTCGGGGTCGTTGCTCATGGTAATGATGGTGATGGTGCGGCCATGGAAGTTACCTTCGCAGCAGACGATTTTTACCTTGTCGTTGGGGATGCCTTTCTTCACCACACCCCAGCGGCGAGCCAGCTTTAAGCCAGTCTCGTCGGCTTCGGCGCCAGTGTTCATCGGCAGCACCTTATCATAGCCGAAGTATTCGGTAACATATTTCTCCCACTCGCCCAAGCAGTTATTGTAGAAAGCGCGGCTGCTGAGAGTCAGCTCGTGAGCCTGATCGCACATGGCCTTGACAATCTTAGGGTGGCAGTGGCCTTGGTTCACAGCGCTGTAGGCAGAGAGGAAGTCGAAGTACTTTTTGCCCTCGCAGTCCCACACGAAAGCGCCCTCACCCTTGGCGAGAACGACGGGTAACGGATGATAGTTATGGGCACCGTAACGTGCTTCCATCTCCATGAATTGTTCTGATTTCGTCATAGTTGTATCGTTTTTAAGGTTGATGTTTTTCGCTTGAAATGCGGTGCAAATTTACATAATATTTTGAATTGTCAAACAAAAAAAATAGTGTGTAATTTTAATTGCCTGTTATTTTGATTGTTGTGCCGGCTGGGGTTCGTTTGTTGAAAACTTTTTTCATGAGGTGGCTTTCTATTTATAAAAAAATACTTATTTTTGCAGCCAAATTTTAACGTAATAAATACATGAGTATGGACAACAAAGAGCAAAGAAAAGAAGAACTTTACAGCCAGGCTATCCCCGCCGGCAAACGTAGATATTTCTTCGATGTGAAAGAAACCCGTGGAGGTGACAAGTTTATTACCATCACTGAAAGCCGCAAACTGTTCGACAACAATACCGGTGAGGTCTATTTCGAAAAAAACAAGATGTTTCTCTATAAAGAAGACTTCGATAAGTTCCGTCAGGGTCTCGACAACGCTTTCAAATTCATTGAGACTGGCATCGTGCCTCCTCCAGTTGTCGTCGAGGATAACTGGCATGGCGACAGTGTTGACAGCAAACTTGATGAGATAGACTTTAAGTTCTAATCAATGGCAAAAATCATTTCCATAGCCAACCAGAAGGGCGGGGTGGGGAAAACCACTACGGCGGTGAACCTCAGTGCCGCACTAGCGGTTCTCGAGAAGAAGGTGCTGCTCGTGGACTGCGACCCGCAGGCCAACGCCACCTCCGGTCTCGGCTTCAACCCCGACGAGTTGGAGAAAAGTGTTTACGACTGTATCCTCGGTCAGGCTGATGCCGACGAGGTTATTATCGAGACCGATACCCCCAATCTCGACCTCCTGCCTACGCGTATCGACCTCGTGGGTGCTGAAGTGGAGCTTATTAACGAGAAGGGCCGCGAGCAGTTCCTTGCCCGCGTGCTCGAACCTCTTAGGGGCAACTATGACTACATCATCGTCGACTGCTCCCCTTCGCTGGGTCTCATCACTATTAATGCCCTCACGGCTTCCGACTCGGTGATTATTCCCATCCAGAGCGAATACTTCGCCCTCGAGGGTCTCGGCAAGTTGCTGAACACCGTGCGCATTGTGCAGACTCGCCTCAATCCCAAACTCTCCATCGAAGGACTGCTCATCACAATGTACGATAACCGTCTCCGTTTGGCCCGCCAAGTGGTGGAGGATGTGCGTGAGCATTTCAAACAGATGGTTTTCAATACCCTTATCTACCGCAATACTAAACTCGCAGAAGCACCGTCCTACGGAAAGAGCATCATCATGCACGATGCAGCCTCCACAGGTGCCATCAACTACCTCAACTTGGCGCAGGAGATTTTGGAGAGAAACAAGAAAAGTAAAAAATAAGAACTAAAAATTTAAAGATATGGCTGTAAAAAAGAGCGGTGGTTTAGGCAGAGGACTGAGTTCTATTCTTCCGGATACCAAAGATTTGGAAGTCAATAATTCCGTCACCGCCGCTATCAGCAACATAGCCTTGAAAAAGATTGTCGCCAATCCTTTCCAGCCCCGCAAGGAGTTCGATCAGGAGTCTTTGGAAGAGTTGGCTCAATCTATCCGCCAACAGGGAGTTATCACGCCCGTCACTGTGCGCAAGATGCCCGACGGCACCTACCAGCTTATCGCCGGAGAACGTCGTTTCCGTGCCTCTCAGCTTGCAGGTCTTAAGGAGATTCCTGCCTATGTTCGTGTGGCTACCGATAACCAGATGATGGAGATGGCTCTTGTGGAGAATATCCAACGCGAGAATCTCAACGCTATCGAGGTGGCACTGGCCTACAAGGCACTCGTGGAAGAGTGTCGGCTTACTCATGATCAGCTCAGTGAGAAGGTGGGTAAGAATCGCAGCACCATCACCAACTATCTGCGTCTGCTCAATTTGCCGGCGGAGACACAGTTGGCTCTCGGCAGCGACAAGATTAGTATGGCTCATGCGCGCGCACTCATTAATGTAGAAGATATAGATTTGCACCTTGAGATACTCCACGCTATCATCGACCGTCATCTCTCTGTCCATCAAACTGAAGAATTGGTTAAAAACGCTAAGAAGAAACCAGTCCCCCCCACGGCCAAGAAACGTGGTGAGTTGCCAGCCTCGCATGTTGAAGCGCGGAACCGTCTCAAGAAAAAACTACAATCCACCGTGGAGATTAAACGGACCCAACGTGGTAAGGGGTCGATGACCATCTACTTCAACTCCGACAATGATTTCGAAAGAATCCTCGGTCTAATTGAAAAATAAAAACGAGTGAAAGGGAGTGAAAAAGGAGTGAAAAGGAGTGAAAGGACAAATGCGCCCAGCGCTTTTGCTCTTTCACTTCTGTTTTTTTTCTTTTTTCAATTTTCAATTTTCAATTTGGCAACCGCACAGCGCGTTGAGGTTCAAGAACCTGTTCCTGTGAAAAATGTGGTGGTTCCCGAAGAGCACTCTGCAACCAAGGCTCTCTTGTGGTCGCTCATTCCTGGCGGTGGACAAATCTACAACGGTCAGGCGTGGAAGGTTCCTGTCATTTACGGTACCTTTGCTGGCATGGGATATGCTATTCACTACTACTACACCCGCACGGTGAAGTTCAAAGACGAGTATCTCTACCGTGTCAATCACAACGACACTCCCAATCTTGCCGACTATGCCAATTACCCCACTTCTAATATTTATAATCTTTATAATTCCTACAACCGAAGTTTCCAACTCATGGTCATTATTACCGTAGGCGTCTATGCACTCAACCTTATTGATGCCTATGTCTTTGGACATCTCTACGACTTCCGTATCGACGACGACATCTCCTTGGCTGTTACTCCAACGCTTCAGGCTTCGCCCCTTGGTTTCCAGCCCTCGCTGGGAGTGACCCTCTCTTTCTAGATAATCTTGATAAACTAGAAAATCTAGATTTTATAGACAATAAAACACGTAATAACACGTTAACGTAAGCAAATAAAAACAACAACAATGATGAATTCTCTTTTCATTCTTCTTGACAGCGCCGCAGCCGAAGCTCCCAAATCTCTTTCTTTATGGGAGATGGCTGTCAACGGCGGATGGATTATGATTGTGCTCGGCGTGCTTCTGATTGGAGCCGTTTACATCTTCATCGAGCGTTACCTCACTCTCAGCAATGCCCTCAAGGGCAATGACGACAGCATCTTTATGGATACCATTCGTCAGCATGTTCATGAAGGCAACCTCGACGAGGCCCGCAACCTTGCCAAGCAGACCAATTCGCCTCTGGGTCGCATGATTAGTAAGGGTTTCTCGCGACTGGGTCGTCCGTTGCCCGACATCCAGGCTGCCATCGAAGGTGAGGGCAAGTTGGAAGTTGCCAACCTCGAAAAGCGTGTCTCCCTTGTCGCCACCGTGGCATCTCTCGGACCTATGATTGGCTTCCTCGGTACTGTCACCGGTATGATTACCGCTTTCCAGGATATGCAGAACGCCGGTACTAACATCAGCATCCAGACCCTCTCTGGCGGTATCTCCACCGCTATGGTCACTACTGTCGGTGGTCTTATTGTAGGTATCATCTGCTACTTCCTTTACAATCTTCTTGTCTCCCGTATCAACAAGGTAGTCTTCGACCTCGAAGTCCGTGCCAACGAATTCATGGACCTCCTCCACGAACCGGCATAAACCCATAAGCTATGATTAATTTACAGAATAAGATACGTGTCGAGACGTCGTCGTCGAGTATGAGCGACTTGGTGTTCCTGTTGCTCATCTTCTTCATGATTACCTCGACACTCATCAGTCCTAATGCCTTGCCGCTGAATCTGCCCCAGAGCAGCAGCGACACGCGTGTGAAACAGGATTTGACGGTCTATATCACTTTTGACGAGGCTAACCTGCCAGCTTATCACCTTCAAGATGCCAACACCCTCATTCAGCGCGACAATTTGCAGGCCGAGCTTTTAGCCGCTCTCGAAGGTAGCTCCAGGGATGCAGCCATCGTGGTACGTGCCGACAAGGACATCCCTGTAGAGGAGATTGTCTACACCCTCGACGCCGTCAACCAGATCAATGATGCCGACAACGAGAACCACGCACACAAGGTCTCATTGGCTACCGTTGGAAAAGAATAAAACAAAACAAACAAAAGCTATGTCAACGAAAGTCAAATCCGCCATCTCTACAGCCGTCGTCGTCGGGGTGATGTTTCTGCTGATGTTTGTCGTCAGTGCCTACACCTTCGACCCCGACGTGTACAACAAGGAGAATCCTCCCAAGGAACCTCCCGAGGGCTTCGAGGTGAGCCTCGGTGAGCCCGATCGCGGTCAGGGAGATGAACCTGCTCCCTCGGCAAAAGAACAGACCACCGCTAAGCCTGCTCCAGCAGCCCCCACTCAGAACACTCCCACGCAGAGTAATAGTGATGCAAAGGTCAATGCCAGCGACAAAACCGTCACCACCGACAATAAGACTGAAGTGGCCAAACCCAAGGAGCCGGAAATTAATCAGAATGCCCTCTTCCCCGGCAACCGAAACAAGAACAACAATGGCAGGGGCCAAGGTCTCGGCGAGACGGGCACTCCTGGTAACCAAGGGCAGGCTGATGGCAACCCCAATTCACTTAATACCAATGGTACCGGTGGTGGTGGACTCTCGGGCAATGTCAAAGGCTTTAGGATGGTTTCCCATCCTCCCGTCAAATTTAGTTCTACAAAAACTGTCAACATCACCTTCACTCTTGCCGTATGGGTTGACAAGGAAGGCAGCGTGAAACGCGTCGAGTACATGTCCTCTACTTACAGCGACCTTCAGCTACGAGACAAAGCCATAGCTCTGGCAAAGGGAACTCGATTTGCCCCCATCACTGGCACCGACATCGGAGATGAACTCCGTAAAGGCACTATCACCGTCACCTTCAAGAACACCAAATGAGACTTGACAAATACCTCTGGGCAGTGCGGCTCTACAAGACTCGGTCTTTGGCCGCCGACGCCTGCCAGTGCGGTAAGGTTAGACTAGCCGAAGGGGTAGGAGGGGAGCGCGAATTAAAGCCCTCCCACGAAGTCAAGATAGGTGAGCACTATAGTCTCAACCTCGACCAGTTACATAAGGAGATAGAAGTCCTCTCTATTCCGCCCAACCGCGTCGGAGCGCCCCTTGTTCCTGGATTTATGATTGACCGTACCCCGCAAGAGGAATATGAGCGTATACAGATGGCCCGACAGTACGCCTTCGAACGTCGCGACCGCGGTATCGGTCGACCTACCAAACGCGACCGTCGTGAATTAGAGCGTTTTAAGGACGAGTAAAAAGAATTTTCCGAAAAAAATAAATATTTTTCCGAAAATTTTGCAAGAAATCAAAACCAAGTAGTACCTAATAACGATTCGAGACAGTGGAAGACAAGGAAATTGTCGAGAGAATCCTCGCAGGAGACACCGAACAGTACACGCTCATCGTGCGGCGTTACCAGCAGATTGTAGCTAACCTCACCTACAAACTCTGTGGCACCCGCCTTGAGGTGGAGGAAGTGACACAGCAAGTCTTCGTCGAACTCTACATGGCCCTTCCGCGCTTCCGTTTCGACTCGAAGTTGAGCTCTTACATCTACCGCATCACTGTCAACGTCGTCAGTAAAATGCTGAACAAATCCAAGCGGTTTGTCAGCAGCGACGAATGGGAGAATCCGCCGGAACAAGTGTCCTCCGACCGTAACGCTGAGCAGCAGATCATTCACAATGAACGGATGGAAGCCCTCCGCACCGCTATCGGACACCTCAAGGACGAACAACGCACTGCCCTCATACTCTATACCTTCGAGGACTTCTCCTACAACCAGATCGCTGAAGTCATGCAGTGCTCCCTCGCCAAGGTCGAGTCACTCATCTTCCGCGCCAAGAAAAACCTCGCCAAAGAAATAAAGAATTAAGGCAAATGAATATCGACGAACAACTGAAACAACTCGCGCAGCAGACCTGCCCCAAGCAGGTGGATGTTGTGGATAGCGTCATGGCCGAAGTGCGCAAGCACCCCTATTTGCAGCCTGCCGCCAAGTCCTCTGTTCGCAAGATGCACTGGGTGTCCTGGGCATCCGTCACCGCCGCTGCTGCTGCAGTAGGTCTCATTGTTGTCAACACTAACACAGCTGCGGCTGCCACCTATAACGAAGAGCAGATAAGTGCCATGATGGCTAGCGTCGCCGACTACGACTACTATTCTTCCATAGAGTTCGCTGCCGAGAACCCCATTGACTACCTCTACGAAGACGACGATGAAAATGAATAATGAATATTAATACAATCAAGCAATGAAAAAGATACTTTTCCTCGCTTTGACCCTTTTCCTTGGATTTGCGGTGTCAGCCCAGAAACCTGCCGACCAGCGACGTGAGGGTAAGCGTCCCGATATCACCAAGCTTGTCAGCAACCTCACCGACAACCAGAAAGACAAACTCGAAACCATTACCAACGATTCCCGTCAGCGCGTTGAAAAACTCCGCGCCCGCAAGAAGTCTGTTCGCGACAGCATAGCCCTCTATATGGACCGTGAAGGCAACCAGTCCAAATATTTGAATCCCCTCTTTGACCGTGAGGCCAAGATTCAGTCCGAAATCTCCCGTGAGATGTACAGCACTAAGGTTCGCATCGACGAAGTCCTCACCAAAGAGCAGCGCGCCGAGTTCCAAAAAGCCTCCAGGGAGCAGAAAAAACATTATAAAAAAAAATAAACCAGTGAGGATGTTTTGCGACAGGGGACTTTTCAAGTACCCTTTTTTTATGTCTGTTTGAAACTTTTTTTTTCTCTTTTGAAAAAAATTCGTAACTTTGCACCCAAATTCAACCCATAAAAACAACACACATGAACAACAGTATTTTCGTTTTCCCGAAACCTGAGAATGAACCCGTGAAAGGCTATGCCCCCGGCAGCCCCGAACGCAAAGAAATCCGCAAAGCCCTCGACGAGC
>JAEEGL016608765.1_pt1 | contig 11043 bp, 13 predicted proteins | sample 9134231 | NCBI WGS metagenome assembly JAEEGL01 (sample SAMN16246548, study PRJNA631951) | gut metagenome | biome: gut microbiome; feature: rumen; material: fiber-attached | host: Bos | place: Iran: Karaj | collected 2018-10
CGCCTTCACGCATCGTAGGTGGGGCAACTTTAGTGGTGAGAAAGATCTCTTTGCGAGTCACTCCGCTGTTGATAATTCCCTGACCAACTTCGGCTTCATTTTCATACATCTGAGCCGTATCAATATGACGGAATCCCGTCTTAAGTGCCATGCATACGTTGTTGATGGCAGTTCCGCCCTTGAGTGTCCATGTGCCGACTCCCATCTGCGGAATTTCGATGTTGTTGTTTAGTCTAATCATATATAGTTTCAGTTCTTTTGTTGTGTTTGAGAATGTTTTTACATAAAAGCGGGCACAAATATAGGGATAATTCCATGATTATTCTTACATTTGCAAGGATTATTTCAAGAAATGGATGTTTTTATGCAAAAAGACAAATTCATGATCTATCACAGGTATGCGAAGAAGGGTGAGGCTGCCTATTCGTCAAAGTCGCACTCCGCCCCTCTATTCGTAGGTCACAATGTTGAAGGACAGGAAGAATGGGTTTCGTGGTACTGCTTCAACAAGAAGGACGGTGGTACGTATGAGGCTGAACTTGACGAAGCCTGGAATGAGGGCAGTCACAATGGAGGAGGAACTATCAATGTGGATATTCCAGAGGAGTGGTTTTCGTTTTCATACGATGAGTTTCTCGAACGCGTCATTACCCTTGCTTCAGCCTCTCATTTTGGATTTACTGTAGATGACCTAAAGGAAAAAGTAGGGCTGAAAGAGTTCTTCGGATTTTAGGATTCTTCAAAAAGCAGGACGAACGGTAATATGACGAAGATAATAGACGACAATTTTATTAACGGCGTGGTGGAAAGACAAAACAGTCACCACGACAGAGAATGAACTACTACTTATGATTGACCAGATTATCAGCTACAACAAGACCTTCGTGGAAAAGAAAGGCTACGAGAGGTATATCACGGACAAGTATCCAGACAAGAAACTTGCCGTTCTGTCATGTATGGACACACGATTGACCGAATTGCTTCCTGCCGCATTGGGATTGAAGAACGGCGATGCAAAGATTATCAAGAATGCAGGAGGTTTGGTCATCTCTGCTTTTGACTCAGCCATGCGCAGTTTGATTGTTGCCATTTATGAATTGGGTGTGGAGGAAATCATGGTGGTGGCTCATTCACACTGTGGTGCCTGTCACATGAGTTTTGACCACTTTCACCATGAAATGATTGCCCGTGGTGTGACCGACGAGACGCTCGACACTATTCAGAAGTGCGGAATAGACCTGCATCATTGGCTGGAGGGTTTCAAGGACACACCTGAATCTGTCCGTAAGACCGTCGAGACCATCAAAACTCATCCTTTGGTTCCCAAGGACATTGTTGTTCGTGGGTTCATCATTGATTCTGAAACAGGAGAATTAGAAGAAATACGATAATATGACACTGTAAGAAGCTGTTGAAACCCTGCATAGCGTAATGGAGCCAAAAGAGAAATATGCCTTATTCTTCGATATTGATGGGACACTTGTGAGTTTCAATACACATGAGATTCCGTATTCCACTCTTCTTGCATTAACTCAGGCAAAGGCAAACGGGTCCAGAGTGTATATTGCAACAGGACGTCCACCACTTATCATCACGAATCTGAAAGCCATCGAACACCTTATTGACGGCTATGTCACCACGAACGGAGCATTATGCTACGTGGGTGATGAGTTGGTTTGCTGTCAACCAATTCCTAAACAGGATGTTATGACCTGTGTGGAAGATGCGAAAGCGAAGGGCTATAGTCTTATTGTGGTCGGACGTAAGGACGTGGCAGTTCTTGATCCGACGGGGGATGTGGAGCGCATTTTCCACCAGATGCTTGCTGTCAATGAACTTGCAGAGGCCTCGCCATTGGAAGAAGTGCTCCAGCAGGACATTCTTCAGTTGACACCATTTTTCCGGTCTGATTATGAGCAGGAGCTGATGGCTCGCATACCGCTGTGTGTGTCGGGAAGATGGCATCCTGAATTTACAGACATCACTGCTAATGGTGCAGACAAGGGGAAAGGCATTCTTGCGATGGCTCGTCATGAAGGTTTTGACCCCAAGCGAACCATTGCCTTTGGTGATGGTGGCAACGACACATCAATGATTGTTCAGGCTGGTATTGGCATTGCGATGGGCAATGCTATCGATGAACTGAAAGAATTGGCAGATTATGTCACCACTTCTGTCGATGATGACGGTATTCTCAATGCTTTAAGACATTTCAATGTGGTATAATCAAAGATTCACCCTATCTTCATTCAACAACAACCATCCGCATTTCAATGTCATCAACAGGTCTGTCAGCACGTCCTGTAGCTGAATTTTGAATCATTTCCACAACATCCAGCCCTTCTTCCACCTCGCCAAATACGGTGTATTGACCATCAAGATGTGGGGTGCCTCCGATTGTTGAGTAAACCTTCAACTGTTCCTCTGTCAGACCATTCTTGCCGACCTTGCTTTCTGCTTCTGCCACCAATTTATCTTGCAGGGCTTGAAGTCCGTCACGATTTCTGTCACGACGCATCTGCATGATTTCGTCACGATGACTGGCTGCAAGGTCATTGAAGACAGCTTGTACTTTCTGCATTCTCAACTGCTTGGAATACTGGCGAAGTTGTCCTTCGTTATATACCTGTCCCCAAACTATGTAGAACTGCGAACCACTGCTTCTGCGCTGTGGATTCACCTCATCTCCTTGTCTTGCGGCAGCCAATGCTCCACGCTTATGGAACAAACCATCCTTTATCTCAGCTTCCAACGTGTAGTCAGGACCACCCACACCCAGCATCTTTCCTACAGGCGCACCTTTTGAATCAGGGTCACCACCTTGAATCATGAAGTCTTTAATCACCCGATGGAAAAGCGTTCCGTCATAATAGCCCTCCTTTGCCAATTTGATGAAGTTATCACGATGGAGAGGTGTCTCGTCGTATAAGCGAACTACAATGTCGCCCAACATGGTTTGAATCTTTACTTTCATTTCAATTGAGTCGTTATTGCGTTTTTTTGTCGTGTTTGACAACAAACTTGTATGAATTTGGGTACAAATGTAACGATAATTCCCTGATTATTCTTAACTTTGTGGTCTAAAATGTTATTAATTTATGAAAAAATCAATGATTGCATTGGCTGTGTCAGCACTTTTGGCATGTGCCACCTCTTGTAATAATGGAAATAGTACGAACGCCTCAACGGAACCTGAAGAGGTGACGGAAGAACAACAGGTGGAAGAAACCCAAGCTGTTGAAGAGGGCAGGGCGGAGGCTGCTGAGGATGAATCTGCCATCCAAGATTTCATCACCAATATGTATGAGAACGATCTCTACACTGAATATGACTTCCTTGAGGCACATTGTTCAAAAGCCTTTCTGCAATATCTTAAAGACCAATATGAGTATGATGGTGAGGGTTATGCAGTTTGGCTTTTCCGCACAAGTTCGAACGATGGCAAACCCGGAGCAGAGGATGTCAAATCAAAGGTTCTCAGCATCACAAAAGACAACGAAGGATGGTATCACTACACGTTTACTGACGGTGGTTGGCATGGTGAGAACAAGATTAAGCTTCACATGGAGAACGGCAAAGTTGTGATGGACGAGTTGAAGTGCGTCTATGACGAAGCCGCAATGCAATAATGCAGTTTATACTCATTTATCTTTTGGCAATCAATGTGTTAGCCTTCTTCTTGTACGGCATTGACAAGTGGAAGGCGAAGCGTTCTAAGTGGCGCATCCCCGAAATCACGTTGTTGAGTATCGCCTTCATCGGGGGTAGCGTTGGTGCTTGGATGGGTATGAAAGTGTGGCATCACAAGACGATGCACAAAAAGTTCAAGTATGGCATTCCGCTGATACTGTTTGTTCAGATTGCACTTGTTCTCTTGCTGATTGTAAAGAAGGGAACACTCCTTTATGAACTGATATGAAGAAAATAATCAACCCTTGGCGCAACCACATAGGTTATAATTGTTTTGGTTGCTGTCCTGACAACCCTATCGGATTACATTTGGATTTCTACGAGGATGGTGACTACATCGTGAGCACATGGCATCCTGGGCGCAACTATCAAGGATGGGTGGACACCATGCATGGGGGTATCCTGAGCACGCTGATTGATGAAGTGTGCGGATGGGTGGTCACCCGCAAGCTACAGACAAGCGGCTATACCGTCCAGCTGAATGTGAAGTTCCGCAAGGCAGTTCCCACATCGGAACCAGCGCTGACTATCAGGGCAAAAGTTTCAAAACAAGTGAGAAACCTTGCCTATATCAGTGCGGAAATCACCAACAGCAAGGGCGAAGTCTGCAACGAAGGCGAAGCCATCTATTTCCTGATGGGTGAAGAAAAAGCAAAGGAAATGGGCTTCCTGCATTGTGAGGTGGAGGATGAACAACAATAACAAAAACAAAATACAAATGACACGAACAATTTACACTATTTTTTGCATGCTGGCAGTGATGACTGCATCGGCACAGTACACCCTGAAGGACTGGAATATTCAGGGTGTGGACGAGAACGGAACGCTTCACCTGAACGTGAGCGAACACAAACTGAACTACAACCATCCATTACCATACGTTGACTGGCAGAAAGGATGGACGGTGAAGTGAGGAAGGTGCCCATGCGCAACTATTCAGAAGGTCCTTGGCTTTTCAAGCGCGGCAAGCTCTACTATAATGTATATGCTTCGGATGCTCCGGGTGTACAACCAGAACAGATGGCTTATTCCTATGCGGAGAGTATCCACGGTCCTTGGACATACGGTGGCTTCATCAGCACATCTGCCAATCACGGCTTTACCATTCACCCTTCTGTCATAGAGTTCAAAGGACAATGGTATTACATCTATCACGATGGCTCCTACAGTCAGAATGGCGAACCTGGTGGTGATTGCCGCCGGAGTGTTTGTGCCGAGTATCTCTATTTTGACAAGTCAGGGAAAATCAAGTTTATTCCTCTCACTCAAGAAGGAATCAGTCTGAAAAAATAACAAGAATCCATCATCATGAATAGACTCATCGTTAGCCTGCTGTTTACCTCCAGCATTCTCTGTTCCCTTGCTCAGAGTTTGACCACATCCAATCAAGGTTTCAAGAATCCCGTACTTCCAGGTTTTCATGCCGATCCGAGTGTGTGTCGCGTTGGTGACGACTTTTATCTTGTCAACAGCACATTCCAATACTTTCCGGGAGTACCCGTTTTTCACAGTAAAGATTTGGTGAACTGGGAACAAGTGGGAAATTGTCTCACTCGTCCTACACAAGTTGACCTCAGGAAGACCGATGGCAACAGCGGCATCTATGCCCCCACCATCCGATATAACAATGGGCGTTTCTATATGGTCACGACAGTCTTTCCCTCTCGTCGCCATTTCTATGTGTGGACAGACAATCCTGCCGGCGAGTGGTCGGACCCCGTCGTGATAGACTTTGCGATAGGCAGTTGTGACCCAACACTCTTTTTCGACGAGGGCAAGTGCTATTTCCTGTGGAAAGAGGGCGACATCAAGATTTGCGAGATTGACGTGGAGACGGGCAAGCAGTTAGGCGAGATACATCACTTGGGAGTAGGTCTTGGTGGACGCTATCCTGAAGGACCACACATCTACAAGAAAGATGGCTACTACTATCTGCTGCTTGCTGAAGGCGGCACTGAGCATGGGCATCATGTGAATATCCTGCGCAGCAAAGACTTGTTCGGACCTTATCAGTCAAACCCTTCCAATCCCATTCTCTCTCACTTCAACATGAAGATGCAGAACAGTTCCATACAGGGCTTGGGACACGCCGATTTGGTGCAGGCGCCCGATTCTTCGTGGTGGATGATTTGTTTGGGATATAGAACAAGCGGTTATCTGCAACATGTGATGGGACGCGAAACCATGCTTGCTCCTGTGAAGTGGGAAAAAGGTGCATGGCCTGTGGTGAACGGGGATGGCACGTTGCAAGTGGACATGAAATGCGCAACGCTTCCACAAGTGCCGCTAAAGCAAGACCCCGTCAGGGAAGAGTTTGAGTTTGTCAAAAGAAACGCACCGAAAGACAGCTATCATTCTATAGGTATGCCTATGGGATGGATGAGCCTTTGCAATCCAGATTATACCAAATACTCATTGACAGAGCGTAAAGGATGGCTTCGTCTTCACCCCTCCACAACCGACCTTAGCGTGACAGCATCACCCACATTTGTTGCACGCCGTCAGACAGAACTGACTTTCACTGCTACGGCATTGTTCGACCTCACCCATCTCGAGGAAGGGATGCAAGCAGGCATAACAGCCTATGCGGCACCGTTAAATCACTATGATGTGGTGGCAGAGAAAAGAAATGGGAAGATTATCATGAAGTCGAATGTACGGTTAGGTCAGACCAGTCACAATGAAAAGGAAATCGAGTTGACCGGCAATCAGGCATATCTGCGCATCACCTCCGACAAGGAATTCTATTATATGTCGGCATCCTCCGATGGCGTTAATTTCACTCCATTAGCCAAGATGGAGTACCGTTTCCTCAGCACCGAGACGATAGGTGGATTTACAGGTGTCATGCTGGGTGTCTTTGCACAGCAGAACGTTGAGGGCAGGGACGGTTATGTGGATATAGATTGGTTCGAATACAAATAATAGGATGGAAATCTGAGAAGGATTTCAATCTTCAAAGGTTTCATGTTCCTCCTCATAACGTGCTTCGTTCTTCCGTGCTGACTCCTTGATGGTTTCATCATAGCCCACCAGTGCGGCGAAGGGTGCGAACTGAGCGGCACGGTTCCACATCGTCATCTGTGGATGGCGTTTCGACACGTGATGTGGCAAGTTGATGATGTCCTCGTATTCTTCCATAAAGGGTAAAATGATCAATGGTGAATAATCAATTGCAGATGGTGAAATGTCCATCACTCATGGTGTCCTCCAATTTGCTTGTTACGCTCCTTGGCGGTTGCTCCTTCCTCAAGGTTTAAACCTCTGAGAATGGCATTCTTACCAAATCGTTGTTTAATCTTTAGTTGAGCCTCCTGCATTCTCCGTTCCTTGTCTAGTCGTGCTTGTTCTTCCTGACGCTTTTTCTCAAGTGTCTGATAGTCCGTGAAGAGGTCAAGTTGTTCAGGTGCCCGCTCTTGTGCAGCCACTGATGCTTCCGACACCACATGGTTCGTTGTCAGGTTCAGCCTTCTGATGAGCAGGTCGGCGTTCACGCAACGGTCAAACAGTGCTGCCGCGCCATTCATGATCAACCGCGACGACGAGGTGGGCTTTTCAAAATTAAATGTGCCCTGTGCATGTTTAGGCACCTGTTTGCCATAGTGGTTGGTCGTAATCTCTCCATGATACTTCTCACGTATCTCCGGACGTGTCAGGCTCTCCGCATCATATCCCACGTGCAGCACCAGTTGGTTCGTCACCAGACGCTTCGCCACCAAGTCAAGCGCCATTCCTTCAGCCATCTCTTGTATGACCACCCGCGCTTTCTTGAATGTGTAAGGCTCCTGTAGCACCTGTCCGCTGCTGAAACTGTTCGACTCTGGACGATACGCCTTCACCGCCTCCATCGTGCAGGGTTCCCAACCCCATGCATGGTCAATCAGAAGTTCCGCATTCACACCAAAAAGTTGATAGAGCAATTCCTCGTTCTGCAAAGACATCCGAGCCACTGCACCCATCGTGTCCATGCCATACAGTTCCAGCTTCTGCGCAATGCCACGTCCCACCCGCCAGAACTTCGTCAACGGACGGAAGTTCCAAAGTTCCCGACGATACGACATCTCATCCAATTCGGCAATCCTCACGCCATCCTCGTCGGCAGGCATCTTCTTCGCGATGATGTCCATTGCCACCTTGCAGAGATACATGTTCGTGCCAATACCCGCAGTTGCCGTGATGCCCGTCTGTTTCAACACGTCACGAATCATCGTTATCGTCAGTTCATGCGCGGTCTTCTTGTAGATTTTCAGATAGGAAGTCACGTCCATGATGACCTCATCAATCGAGTACACATGAATATCTTCCGGAGCGATATATTTCAGATAGACGCCATACACCTTCGAACTCACTTCCATATAGTGTGCCATTCTGGGTGGTGCAACAATATAATCCACTTCCCAGTCAGGATGTGCTTTCAGTTCCGTGTCCGATGTGGATTTTCTTGTCAACCTTCCTGTCGGAGACACCCTTCTGCGCTCAGAATTCACTTCCCGCATCTTCTGCACCACTTCAAACAGTCGCGCCCTTCCTCCCAAACCATACGCCTTCAAGGGGAGTGAAACAGCCAAACAGATGGTCTTCTCCGTACGACTCGCGTCTGCCACTACAAGATTGGTGGTCAGTGGGTCTAACCCTCTGTCCACACACTCCACCGAAGCGTAAAACGACTTCAAGTCGATGGCTACATATGTCCGTTGCTGTTCTGGCATCTTCTACACGTTCCGTATGCTTGTCCTCATGAGGCAATCCATGCGGTGCTTCCTTGTTTCGTTTGCAAAAATAAGTGTTTTCATCGTAAAAAAAGAACTTTTCCCCCTTAAAAAACATCAATTATTACATAATAACATAAATAATCCGTGCTATCCCCTTTTTATCATGGATGGAATGCCTACATTTGTAGAGAAATAAGATGATATGGCTATACACGTGACCTACAGATGGACAAAAAGGCTGTCGATGCGCATCGTGAAGGGTGGGGATGTGCATGTGTCAGCGCCCTATGGTGTGCCCAAGGATGAAGTGGTGCGCTTTATAAGGGAACATCGAGATTGGATAGTCAAAGCACGGAAGAAGACCGAGGAACAGCAAAAGAGCAGGGCGGCGTTTTACAATCAGCTGCCGCTTCGCACAAAAGAACAGAAAGCCGAGGCCATCTCGAAACTGAGCATTTTGATAGAACCGATGGTTGAGAACCATGCAAAAGTCATGGGTGTAAAGCCCCTTGCAATTACATATAAACCAATGATTTCCCGATGGGGTGTCTGTAACGTGCGCAGCAAATCCATCTGTTTTTCCATCTATCTGCTATTACTTCCAGCATGGTGCATCGAACACGTTGTGGTTCATGAACTTTGCCACCTGTTGGAACCCAATCACAGCCTTCGTTTTCACATGTTGATGGACAAGTATTTTCCACGTTGGAAAGAAGCCCGCAAAGAAACAAGAAGGATTTGCAAAAATGGGACCAAAATACCAAATTGATGAACGAAAATGAATTATCAGACGGATTATTCGTTCTTTTTTTTCGTCTTTTTGGGAAAATATTTTGGAATAGTTAAAAAAGGTTGTACCTTTGTCGCAATACAATCAATACACTAATTTAAATAAATACAAATGAAAAACGTGTTATTTCAATTCAGATGGGTGCTTGGACTTCTCATCCTGATGGGTGTGGGGCAGGTGAAAGCACAAGAGTCTTCGTCTTCAATGGACGAAAGGTTTAACGGTAAAAAATTGCCATACGGCTGGTTTGCAGAAGGTTGGATGGTTGACAGTACTGGCGTTGCCAAGAAAGGTTCTGCTTCAGCATCGACAGGTTTCGACATGAAGCAAATGATGGGTGGCGACAATGAATTCAACTATCTGATGACTCCTCCGCTGACAGTGAAGGAGAACGAGACGCTGGTGTTCTCAGCCATAAAGGGCAAGGCTTCTGGTATGGGAGCCATGATGGGTGGCAGCAGCGACTCCACCTTTGTTGTGGAACGTTCTGTGTATGGTGAACACAAATGGGTGAAGGTGGCTGATTTCACTACTGAACTCGACACTATTTATAAGACGTTCACCGTGTCCGACACACCTGCTGGTGAGTATCGTTTCCGTTTCAGAGCAGCTGGCAATGTGGAAATTGACAGCGTGGCAGGTTTCCAAATTGATATGGAGGCTCCTGACATCTATGTGATTTACGGCGATAAAGCTGTCAAATACATCAATTTTGGTGTATGTGCAACAGATAGCACAACGAAATGCAAAGTCATCAATACAGCTACAGGCACGCTCAACATCAATGTTTCCTCAGATGATGAGTCGGTCTTTACAGTTTCCCCCAAGGAGCTTTCCATAGCAGGTGGGGATACATTAGATGTTGACATTACGTTCCTTTATCAGGGAGGACATGTGGGAAAGAATGGTGCTCAAATCGGTTTTTCACCTGTTGACGAACGTGTGTACGGGTTGAGTTTCATTGCCGATGCAGTCATTTCCAATCCTGATGTTTGGGTGGAAACTTTCAATGCAAATGCATTGCCTAAAGGCTGGTTTGCTGAAGGTTGGAAGGTGGAAGAAGGAGCCGCAACTGTCATGAAGGCAGATGATGGTATGGCTGGCATGATGGGCGGTGGCGCACCCACATTCTCACTTATAACACCTCCATTGACATTCACAGGTGCTGACGAAGTGCTGACATTCTCCGCAAAGAATGGCAACAGCGGTGGAGGCGGCATGTTCGGTATGGGTGGAGGCGGTTCTGTCTTCACCGTAGAAAAGTCTGTGTATGGTAGCAACAAGTGGGAAAAAGTGCAGGATTTCTCCAATGATGTGGATTCTCTTTATAAGACTTTATGGGTGGGCTATATGCAACCAGGAGAATACCGTTTCCGTTTCGTTGCATCTGACAGTATCCTCATCGATAGTGTGGCAGGCTTCCAAATTGACAACGAGGCTCCCGACCTCTATGTGACACTCGATAACGCTGTTGTCAAGCATATAGGTCTCGGAGTTCAAAGCGAAAATGTGACCAAGACCTTTACTGTGATGAACACGGGTACTGGCACACTTCACGTCAACGCACTCTCTTCAAATGAGAACTTGTTCAGCCTTAGCCAGACAAACTTCACTGTTGCCTCAGGCGAAGCGGTGAAGGTGGATGTCACTTTCAATGTGGATGAAGCCATCCTTGGTGAGAACAACGCCTTCATCACGTTTGCTCCTACTGATGAATTCCTTTCTTCACAAACAATCAGCATGCAGGCTTATAAGATTCCTGCTGATGTATGGTCTGAGAATTTCGAACCTGAATATGTGGTGGATGACGAGTCCATACCACAAGAACTTCCTGCAGGTTGGGAAACAACA